>Ga0182030_10005447_pt1 | contig 27018 bp, 20 predicted proteins | sample 812S3MmetaG_FD_121299 | JGI IMG/M metagenome (GOLD analysis project Ga0182030, IMG submission 121299) | Permafrost microbial communities from Stordalen Mire, Sweden - 812S3M metaG (Illumina Assembly) | ecosystem: Environmental > Terrestrial > Soil > Wetlands > Permafrost | place: Sweden...
AGAATCCGAGTGCGCAAATCATCCGAAATGGGCTGTGCCATCTTCTTCGCTTCGCGGAAATCGCCGAATCCAATGTAACCCGAGTCAAGAATGCGGGATATAGCTACTTTGGTTCCGCTCTAGGCAAACAGAACATGAATCTCTATCACATAGTGGTGGTCGCGCGCCGTTGGCGAGTCAGTAGCGCAGAAGAATCCGGAAGGTGCGCTTGCCGGAAAATTGCGACCGATCAGTTAGGGTCCGCGCCTGTTCGAGGCCCATCGGTTCTTGGCCTCGGCCTTTTCGATTCCTGCAGGCGAATTTTCACATTGAGTTGATATTGGTGTAGACGGCTGGTTGCCTGGGCCAGAAATCCGATGTAAGCGGTATCGGCACACAAGGTTTCGATCTGCCCGTTGCCTGAAGCCGCTCGATGGAAGACGATGGCTCCTAGATTGGCGCCCAGCAGATAGCTGTTATGGCTGTTGGCCCCGTTTGTGACGAACGACAACGGGATGACACGCGCATTCACCACCAGACTGCACGTGCGCCCATTCTTTTCCTGATCTGTGGAGTTGACTCCCACTCACTCATTGGCCGGCAGCGCTTACCCCGTAGCCCCATCGATGTTCTGTCAGTGGCGCTCGCACCAACAATTCAGAACAGGTGTCAACTAAACTACTATTTGCGGATAAGTTGTGACTCCTCTGGAGCGGACCGATCCACATTGCTCGGTACCAGCACACGGGCAGTGACAGGTTCCGTATCAGACGCTCTGGAAAACAGTATTCTCACTTCTTTCTTAAATGCCCCGGCATCGAGCAATTCTTCCATGATCGAACTGTCCCAACGGCGCAATACGCTATCGACAATGAGCTTGAGGTCGGAATGAAACGTGGCGCGGGCCATGTACTCCGCGTCGAGCCGGCGCTTGGCGGGAAGAACGACCGTGTGATAGCAGGATTCCAAAGAATGCACGGGCACGCGATCGAGGACCTCCTCCTCGAGAGCGAAAGCGATGGTGGCCGCGCCCGTGATCCCCGGCCGGCACGTGAGATTGGAAGTCGCATGTTCCAGCATCTTGGGGCGGGGTCCAACTAGGCTCATATCTCCCCAAAGCACATTCAACAACTGGGGCAGTTCATCGAGCTTCCAGCGGCGCAGAAAAGAACCTGCCGGAGTGAAGCGCTGGTTGAAGGCCGTGGTGACCGGGCGATGCGCTCTGTCTGTAGCGTGGATCATGGTTCGGAACTTCAGAATGGTGAAGACCCGGCCGTGACGGCCCATGCGCCTTTGCAAGAAGAGGACGGGACCGGACGATGTGAGCCGCACCGCCAGCGCGATTGCCAGGAAGGCAGGAACTAGCATAGGCAACACCAGTAGGACGCAGACGCAGTCGAAGACGCGCTTGGCGCTCGACTGCGACCAGGGGCTCAGCCGCTTTATGACCAGATAGGGCGAAGAACGATCCGCTAATTCAAGTTCCTGAGCAGATGTCAGCTCTTCGATCCCATCTGCGCCGCCGCGGGCATGATGCTGCTCGGATTGATTCATGGTAGTAATTCCTTGAACTCCGAGACAATCAACATAGTGCTCAAATGCCCCTCCCATGGCTGAAGTCAGCCATCGCACTGCAGACTTCCTTTGCTGGACATATTTTCCAGCGGCTTTGGATCTGTTGACGCCGTCGATGTGTCTACTCACGCCGCTGTCAGTTATGAGAAGCAACTTTTGCAATCTTGGCCGCGTGCTGCATCAAGGCAAAAAGGAATACGCATAAGTCGAAAAGTTCTAGCTGAACAACCTACTTCACAATACCCCGGCCTGACTCGATTAGGCGCGCGGCCAGAAGAGTTTAGACAAGGAGATGACAATTCAGTTACAAGACGTTCCCTATGGTGACATCTACTAGTGACAGCCTGGTGTCAGGCATCGAAGTGGATACGACAATGGCACTGTTGCTTGCGCGCACCGGAAACGAATACAGAAATGATCACTGTGGGGCATCAAATCGTCCAGCCTCCCGCTGGAATTCGATTGATTGCGCCGCTCGGCCTGCGAAGCGATGGTCAAAGCATGGGAAGGTGTTCTTGTTAATCCTCTCTTCTTTGCATGCGAGAAAGAAATTCCGCGCTGGTAACCCAATGATCGTCGCTGGGATTAATCCTGTTCGAGCGCATTTTGTCCAAGGATACTTATGTGCGTCTGTTGGCAAGACCGGCAGCCTGAAATGCGCGCTGACTGCGCCGCCCTACGAGTGGAACCGGATTCTCGATGCGTCCGCGCAGTTTGAGCGCGACAGGAGTAGTGGTGGTTATCGGCACGGCTCTTCCATCGACCGGCCGTCATGGCGGGCTGGCAAGATAAGTCAGATAGGGCTTGTTGCCCTGCTGTCGTGGCTTACGACGGTGTTGTACGCCCAACCGCCATCCCAGAGTGGCACTTCGGCAGGGGTGCAGAGCCCGAGTGCGTCGGACTGTTCCGACCCTCTGCTGGCGACTACGCAGGAGTGTTCCGGCCAGACTCAGCAAGAGACCGCGCCGCTTCTGCCTCCGCAAACGCGCTCCTTGCAGCCCGGGGAATCCGTTGATCAGTTCCGGAATCCCAGTTACAACTATTCGGATGTCGAGCAATTGTCCCGGCAGGTTCCCATTCGTGGCCAGTCGCTGCCGGTCAAGCCTCTGCTGGAGCCGCTGACCGAGTTCCAAAAGTTCGTGCTCTCAACCACCGGCCAGATTTTGCCCATCTACGGAGCAGGCCTGTTCAGCAATGTGCCGTCTACCTTTGCGCCGCTGGACATGACTCCGGTACCACCCGATTACATCATCGGGCCAGGCGATGAACTCCGCATCCGCGTATGGGGGCAGGTGAGCTTCCAGAACAACGTGCGCGTGGACCGTTCGGGGGAGATATTCCTTCCGCAGGTTGGTCCGGTGCATGTGGCGGGGATGCCCTATTCGATGCTCGACGCGCATCTGCGCGGCGCTATCGGGCGCATCTTTCATAACTTCGACCTGAGCGCCGATGTGGGTCAGATTCGCGCCATCCAGATATATGTCTCCGGAGAGGCGAGGCGTCCCGGCGTGTATACCGTGAGTTCGCTGAGTTCGCTGGTTGACGCGCTGTTTGCCAGCGGCGGGCCCTCGGTACAAGGCTCGATGCGGCGCATTCAGTTGCGCCGAAGCGGCGCGGTAGTAACCGAATTCGATCTCTACGGCCTGCTCGTTCACGGCGACAAGTCGAAGGACGTGAAGGTCGAGTCTGGCGATGTTATCTTCATCCCTCCGTCCGGTCCCCAGGCGGCAGTTACCGGCAGTGTTCACAATCCAGCCATCTATGAGTTACGAGCGGATGAGCCGCTGGCCAGCCTTCTCGCCAACGCCGGGGGCGTTTCTTCGGTCGCCGCGGCGGCGCGCGTGTCGATTGAGCGCATCGAGAATCATAGCGCCCGGCGCGCCATGGAAGTCGCCTACGACGACGACGGCCTGGCCACCTTGCTGGCCGACGGTGACTTGGTGCGTGTCTATTCCATGACGCCCATCTATAGGAAAACCGTCATCCTCCGGGGAAACACCGCTAACTCGGGAAGATTCGCCTGGCGTCCAGGCATGCGCATCAGCGATCTGATTCCGGACAAGGAATCGCTGATCACACGAAATTACTGGTGGAGGCGAGCGCAGCTCGGGCTGCCCGCTCCGGAGTTCGAGCCGATACCTGGCCTCGACAATCTGCGGCAACCCGCGGACAACCACGCCATTACAATGCAACGTTCCCTCCAGGAAAACAAAAGCGCATTGAATCATCCTAGATATCAGCAGGAGCATCCTGGGTATCAGCAAGGACAATCGGAATATCCGCAAGGACAGGGTGAATATCAGCAGGGACAATCTGACTATCCGCAAGGACAGGAAGGACAGGGTGGATATCAGAAGGAACAGCCGGGGTATCAGCATGGACAGCCGGAGTATCAGCAAGACCAGTCTGGTTTTCAACAGAACCAGAATATAGGTGCGCAGCAGCGCGCAGGCAACTCTTCCCTGGCAGCTGCGCAGTCTTCTTCCGCCGGCCGATTCCTGCCCCCGGCGCAGCGCACCGAGGTTCGGGCCCTGGCGCCGGAGATCGATTGGGATTATGCCGTCATCGAGCGTCTTGACTTGGAATCCCTGAAGACCGTTCTTCTCCCGTTCGATCTGGGCAAGCTGGTGTTGCAACATGATCTTTCTCAGGATCTCGAACTTGAGGCCGGCGACGTGGTTTCCATCTTTTCCGAGGCCGATATTCGCGTGCCCCTCGCCCACCAGACCAAGACAGTTACGCTGGACGGTGAGTTTGCCCACGCCGGTGTTTATTCCGTCCATCCAGGAGAAACGCTGCGCGATCTGGTCGAGCGCGCCGGAGGCCTCACTCCTAATGCCTACCTATTCGGCTCGGAGTTCACGCGCCAGTCGACGCGCGCGGTGCAGCAGGCTCGGATCGACGAATACGTGCAGAGCCTGGGCATGGAAATCCAACGCGGTTATCTAGCCATGGTCTCGTCGTCGGCCAGTTCGGCGCAGGATCTGACCAGCGCCGCCTCGGCCCAGAACAGCGAACAAGCACTACTGGCAAGCCTGCGGCAAATTCGAGCCACGGGGCGAGTGGTGCTCAGGTTTGCGCCCGAAGCCAGAGCCGCCAGCAGCATCCCCGGCATTCCTATGGAAGACGGCGATCGCTTTGTCGTCCCGCCCATTCCCGCCACGGTCAACGTGGTCGGCGCGGTCTACGATCAGAATTCCTTCCTGTGCGAGCCGGGGAAAAGAGCCGGCGCATACCTGCAGCTCGCCGGTGGACCCAACCGGGACGCCGACTGGAGACATGAGTTCATCATCCGTGCCGACGGCGAGGTGGTGAGCCGCAACAAGGGAAAAACAGTTTGGGAGAGCAGCCAGTTCAACAATCTGCGCATCAATCCTGGCGATACCATCATTGTCCCGGAAAAAAGTTTCAAGCCTTCCGCGTTGCGCGGCGTGATCGACTGGTCGCAGATGTTCTCACAATTCGCGCTGGGCGCCGCGGCGCTGAGTGTACTGAGGTAAAGGGGTAGCTGCTCAGCGCCCGCAAGAATGCAGGCAGGCATACGCGACAGTCCCCTAATCGGGCAGGAGACGATGACCACTAAAATTCCGCTTCTCGAATTGAATGAGCAAACCGATTCTCCTCCTGCAATGCCCGCCGCTGGGTGCGCCGCAGAGGAGAACAGCGAAATCTCCGTGCTCGATCTTCTGATCGTCCTTGCCGAGCAGAAGCGCGTCGTCTTTTGGGTCACTGCGGTCTTCGCTATGCTCGCCATCGTGATCTCGCTGATTCTGCCCAAGCGATACACCGCTACCGTTACCTTGCTGCCACCGCAACAGAACGTTTCGATTGGCTCCACGCTGGGCGGGCAACTGGGCGGCATCGCCGCGCTGACGAGTGGTGCTTTCCGTTTGAGTTCTAACCCAAACGAAGCTTTCGTCGGCATGTTCAAAAGCCGTACGGTTGAAGACGCCATGATCCAGCGATTCGGCCTCATGCAGGAATACCGAAAACAGTATCTCTCTGAAGCGCGCAAGAAATTCGAGAATCGCGCCACCGTGGACGGCAACGGCAAGGACAACCTGATCCGCATCTCCGTGGTGGATAGTGATCCGCGCCGCGCCGCTGAACTGGCCAACGGCTACGTCGAGCAGTTCCGAGATCTCTCTCAGCATCTGGCCATCACAGAAGCCGCCCAGCGCAGGCTTTTCTTCCAGCGGGAGTTGGAACAGGCGAAGAACAACATGGCCAACGCCGAGGAGGCCTTAAAGCAGACAGAACAATCCACCGGGCTGATCCAGCTCGACAGCCAGGCGCGCGCCTTGATTGAATCGGCCGCGTCTCTGCGCGCGCAGATCACAGCGAGGGAAGTGCAGATTCAGGGGATGCAGACGTATGCGACCGGCGAAAACGCCCAGTTGATACAGGCACAGCGGGAGCTGGAGGGCCTGCGTGCGCAGTTGGCCAAGCTGGTTGGATCCGAAGACAGTGCCGGCGGCGAACTCATCGTCCCCAAAGGCCGGGTTCCAGAGGCCGGGATGGAGTACATCCGTAGGCTCCGCGACGTGAAGTACAACGAAACGATCTTTGAAATCCTTGCGCGGCAGTTCGAGGTAGCCAAGCTCGATGAGGCCAAGCAGGGGGCACTCATTCAGGTCGTCGATCCCGCAGTTCCTCCCGACAAGCGATCTTTCCCGAAGCGCGGCTTGATTGTGATCGGAGCCACCGCGTTCGGATTCTTCTTTGGGGTCTTTCTCGCACTCATGCGGGCGGGTCTTGAACGCATAAAAGACGATCCCGATACGGCTGAAAAGTTTGCACTGCTGAAGCGAGCCTTGTCTGTGAGGAAACCGAGCGCGCTGAAGACGTCATGGTCTCTTACTGGACGATAAATGATCCAGGAGATTTTTCGGAAGGAGCAAGCAGGCAACGTGTCAAAAGCTACTAACCAGAAGACTGACGCCCCAACGGAAGGGGTTGAAAACACCGAGGCCGGAGAGCTGACCCGCGGATCGTTGCTGGCTCGCAATACGGTCAGGAATCTGGTTGGACAGGTTGCTCCAATGGGTGTGGCATTGTTTGCCATTCCCTTGCTGATTCGCCACATGGGAATAGATCGCTTCGGGATTCTTACGATTGCCTGGGTGGTCGTTGGCTATTTTAGCCTTTTCGATCTTGGACTTGGTCGAGCTTTGACCCATTTGATAGCTCAACGTCTTGGAAAAAGCTGTCAAGACGAGTTACCCGCCATTGTCTGGACAGCCAATAGCATCATGGCAGGGATGGGCATTGTTGGGGCAATCGCGCTTGCCGCGATCACTCCCTTGCTTACCCACTCCCTGCTGAAAATTCCGCTTCACCTGCAAGAGGAGACACTGCACTCCTTGTTCCTTCTTAGCATTGCAGTGCCGCTGGTCATCAGTGCAGCGGGCTTCAGAGGAATTCTGGAAGCGCGGCAAAAATTTGGTTCGCTCAATATCGTGAAAATTCCGATGGGTGTTGCCACCTTTCTCGTACCCGTCGTGTTGCTGCCGTTTACTAACAGCCTTACGGCTCTTATCGGCGCCATCGTCTTTACGCGCGTCATTTTCCTCGTCGCCTGCATTGCCCTGGCTCTGCGCGAGATGCCGACGCTGCGCTATCGGTTTGCTTTCGATAAAGCGCTAGTAGGTCCACTTTTCACCTTTGGCGGATGGATGACGGTGTCGAATATCGTTTCCCCGATGATGGTCTATGTGGACCGGTTCTTGATTGGGAGCATACTTTCCCTCACCGCTGTTGCCTACTATGCGACTCCCTACGAAATAGTGACCAAGTTGCTGATGGTGCCCGGTGCGTTGGTTGGGGTAATGTTTCCCGCATTTTCGGCATCCATGGCAGCGGACCAGGTGCGCGCCGCGATACTTTATCGCCGAGCCGCAAAATATGTAGGGCTGTTTCTCTTCCCCGTGTCCCTTGCATTGATCGTATTCGGCCAGAACCTGCTTCAGATATGGCTCGGCCATGAATTTGCTGTTCAAAGCACGCGGGCACTGCAAATCCTGAGCCTGGGGGTTTTGGCGAACGGCTTGGCTGCCGTCCCATTTGCGTTGATACAAGGCACGGGCCGCGCGGACATAACTGGAAAACTTCATTTGATGGAATTGCCGTTCTACATGGCCGCGGTGTGGTATTTGACAGTGCGCTATGGAATCGTAGGCACGGCAATTGCCTGGCTCGTGCGCGTCACTGCCGATTGCATCCTGCTGTTTGTGATCGCGGATAACGTATTGGGCTCGCGACATCGCATCTTGTGGCCTGTTGCTGGCTCGATTGGCGCAGGCGCGGTTGCGGTCGCGATTACGCCGATGCTCGGCGGAATGTCGACTAGATTGCCAGTTGCGGGTTGTGTGCTTGCCGTTTTTGCATTGATCGTCTGGCGACATGCACTATCTGCGGAAGAACGGTATGCCTTGCATCGCGCGCTTATGAGCGCTGCTTAGATGTTGGTGGCCAACGCTATGTCCAAGGCCTTTGGAGGTGATTTGGTAGCCGCAATTGTCGTGCTTTACCGGCCAGAGTGTAACGCGGTTCAGTGCCTGATTCGGAGTCTGGAAGATCAGGTCGGTGTCATTTTCGTCATCGACAATACTCCCGCCAATGAGTTCGTACACGAAAGGGAACTGTTCCCGCCCAAGTGCAACGTTCCGCACTATTACAAAGCGCAGGGTGAAAACATGGGAATTGCTGCCGCGCAGAATACAGGCATTCGCCAAGCTCTTGGCGCGGGGTCGTCGCATATCATCCTATTCGATCAGGACAGCGTTCCAGCTGCTGGAATGGTTCAGGCTCTGCTCTCCGCCGAGGGCACTCTGGCCAGCCAAGGATTGCCTGTGGCCGCGGTCGGTCCTATCTTTATCGACGAGAGAAGCGGTTGGGTTTCCCCGGCCGTTCGATACAGCTTTTTAGGACTTCGAACCATACCGGTTGATCTCTCCAAGTCCGTTGTGGTCGAGGCCCATTTCCTCATCGCCTCAGGTTGCCTTATCCGTGCATCGGTTCTCTCGAGGGTGGGAGTGATGCGTGAAGATCTGTTCATCGATTGGGTTGATAACGAATGGGGGCTTCGCGCCCGTAAGATGGGCTTGCGTTGCTATGTCGTACCCGAGGCCCGAATGAGACACCGCATCGGCGACGGAGTAATTCACCTTTTTGGAAAACAGTTACATGTTCATACGGAGACGCGAAACTATTACCTGTTGCGCAACGCCATCTACCTCATGCGTGTGCGAACCATGGGACTTCGGTGGAAGCTCAGCTTCCTGCCTAGGCTTCCCTTTTATCTCGTGATCTATCCGCTTCTTGCAGAACATAAATTGCGCCACTTTGTTATGCTTCTTCGCGCTGTGCATGACGGTATGTGCGGGCGGCTCGGAAGGTTGAACCGTTCATGAATGGAGAACAAGATATGGGTTTGGATATTCTTATTCTTGCACTCACGTTGCTAGTACTTGTGAATTATCGATTCAGGCGCTCTGTGTTATATCCGCCGTTTCTCTTTTGCGGAATGTGGCTTCTTGATGCGCTCGTCTATCGTCTTCACTTGATCAACATAAACCCAATTCATCCGATTACGTTGTATGTAATAGCGGCCGGTGCAATACTGTTCTCTCTCGGTGGACTTTCCGCGTTCCTAATCCCAGGAAATCTGATTGCAACCCGCCTAACAGTCCTAGGGAAACCTAAGATTAGTGGAAGCTGGATGAGATATCTGATCCTGCTCTTCCTGACCGTCTGCGTTTGCTTCACGATACGCGCGATGATGATTATCGCTGCCGAAGCCGGCGGGATGGGTGGTCTATTTTTCGCAGTAGCGCGGGAGATTGTGATCGAGAACATAAATGAGGGCCACGGGTCGATCCCATGGTATTCCTATGCGGCGACGTGGACCATCTTCGCGGCTACTTTATTTCAGTCCGAGCGAAGCGATAAAGTTTCCTGGACCGTCACGGCCATAGCCTTTATCAGTTGTATTATAAGCGGGGGCCGGGGAGGATTTCTCTTTCTCTTTTCTTCGCTGATCTGTGTTTATCTCGTAAAAACGAGGCGCGAGAAATTTGCGGCCGCTATGCGATTTACACGCTGGCCCATCATTGGCTTCTTCCTTCTTTTCGCAAGCTTGCTTTTTGTCGATAAAAATATATCGACGACTGATAAGAATGCATTTGCATTTGCCGGAACGTCTGTGGTGGCTTATATCGTTGGCCCGGTCGCCGCTTTAGACCAGGTGCTACAGCATCCGTTCGACTATACTGGGTTGCCGAACCATACATTTCGGCTCTTCCTCCGGCTCGGCTCGTGGCTTGGATTTGTTTCCTATACTCCTGCTCCGAGACTCGATAAGTTTATCTTCATCCCCTTTGGGACAAATGTATATACAGTTTATAAGTATTTTATCACTGATTATGGGTTGGGTTCTTCTCTGGCCATTATGGGAATGATCGGATTCTTGCATAGCTTGCTCTTCCGAAAAGCCCACTCGAACAGTCTCTTGGGACTGTATTTATTTGCTCTGACAATCTTTCCAGTGCTGATGGTGATCTTTGACGACCAGTATTCGCAATTCGCGCTGTACATCGATGCTCTTGTCCTTGCTACGATCTATCTCACGATCAAGTCGATTCCGTGGCGCGTTTTCAGAAGTAGAGCGGTTGACAAGAAACTCAGACTGCAAACCCTTCCCTGCAATCCGCACACATCGATACAAACACATGACAAATCGGCGACAAGTTGCAGAGCTGATTACCTATAAAATTCACCAATGCAACACGAATCCTCGAAGGAACTATCTGAGGGACAACGGCGCCGGCCGCTGGTCGAGATCCGCCAGGCAGGCCAGTTGCGTAAGCGCCAAGTGAGCATGGGCAATAAGAACCCTCCATCCGGCGATGATCGCTACAACATCCTGCACGTCGGGAAGTATTACCCGCCACACATGGGCGGGATTGAGACATACCTCCAGAGCTTGGTGCGGCGCCAGGCACGAAGCTGCACGGTCAAAGTGATCGTTGCGAACGATGGCATTCGCTCGATACATGAATGCAAGGATGGCGCGGAATTGTTTCGCCTGGGCTGCTTGGGGACGATCAAGTCAATGCCGCTGTGTCCCACATTGCCATGGCATATTGGCAAAGCGCAAACGGACATCATTCATATGCACATGCCGAACCCGGCAGCGGCGTTCGCCTATATCGTTAGCCGCTGTCAGATACCTCTAGTGATCACACATCATTCGGACACCACGGGACGAGCGAACATTCGACGGCTGAGCGAACCGTTTGTGCAAGAGGCGATGCGCCGGGCGTTTCGAATTATTGTTACTTCCAGGCGTTACGCGGATACGTCGATGGAGTTGGAGTTGCATCTCGACAAGATCGAGGTAATTCCTCACGGCATTGATCCCTCACGGTTCGCGGAGCCCGACCAGAGAACAGTCAGTAACATTCAAAGCAGATATGGACCGCGTCTGATAATTGCAATTGGAAGGCTCGTTCCTTTCAAGGGATTCGAGATTCTAATACAGGCTATGCAGAAAGTACCTGGGAATCTGCTCCTCATCGGAGAAGGTCCGCTACGCAAGCATCTTGAGGGACTGGCGATCGAATGCGGCATTTCAGGGCGAGTCTTCTTCGCGGGAGAGATCGATAATTCTCAGATTGTGAATTATCTTTCGGCTGCAGATGTCTTTACTATGCCGTCGATATCCCGCGCCGAATCCTTTGGGATTGTGCAACTGGAGGCGATGGCCGCAGGCATTCCAGTCGTGAACACTAGCATTGATTCAGGTGTTCCTGATGTTTCCCTCGACGGAATTACCGGGATGACTGTTCCGCCTGCAGACGCGTGTGCACTTGCACATGCACTGACCACACTGCTCACTGACAGGGAAGCACGGCTAAAGATGGGAGAGGCCGGCAAAGCCAGGGTGCGCAGAGAATTCTCGGAAGAGCGGATGTCTCTGAGGACGACGAGGATTTATGACGAAATATTGGGTGAAAGGGCAGTCCGCTGTGCAACCCAACCTATCCAGTGGGATCGAGCTTAAGCTAGGCAGCATAAGCCCGAGGCACAGAACCGCTCGCAGTTCGCTCGATGCGGTATCTCCGGATTCGGGTGATTGACGCCGTGCATGACCAGGTTGGGCTGACCTGCCTACGATACCGTTGCTCCGCCAGCGTGCACGGTTATGGCGCCGGTGACAAGTAACTCACACTCCTAGCCCTCCTCTGCAATCGGCACACATCGATACAAAAGAGTGACAAATCGGCAACAAGTCACGGGGCCAACTGTCTATAAGATGCCACAATGCAACACGAATCCTCGAAAGATATTTGAGGGACAACTGCATGACGGGCGATCTGCTGCGACACGATACTGCTGGATGGGCGATGATCTTGCTCGTCCTGATTGGGAAGGCCTTCGGGCAGACACCTGGAACGGGCGCCATCTCCGGTGTCGTATATGACCCTTCCCATCGAGTCATTGCCAATGCCGAGGTACTGTCGGTGAATGAGGGGACCCACGTGCCGCGTTCAGCGGTCACCACGGCGGAGGGCGTCTTTCGCGTGCCGCTGCTGTCGCCGGGGATCTACGTGGTGACAGTAAAGACATCCGGCTTTGCAATGTACACTTCGCAGCCAATTCCGGTAACCGCGAGCGAGACAAGCTCCTTGAATGTGACGCTGGCGGTTGCAGGGACGAGCGCGAGCGTGCAGGTGGCAAGCGATGCGGAGATCGCCGAACTGGAAAGTTCAACACTTGGGCGTGCCGTAGAGCAGGAATCGATGCAGGCTTTGCCACTCTCCAGCCGGAATTACACACAGATTCTGGCGCTCTCGCCGGGAGTGATTGTGGCACTTCCGGATGCTACGTCTCTAAGCAGCGGGACGCAGAATGTCACCTCCAATGGTGCCAAGACGACCTCGAACAATATTCAGTTCAACGGCATCGACGCCAATAACCTCTCGCAGAACTCGGCCAGGAACGATGGAGAAGAGGTGGGCACGGCCATTCCCGCGCCGGACGCCATCCTGGAGTTCAAGGTGCAGACAGCCAATTACGACGCCTCCTATGGAAGGGGAGCCGGAGCCAACGTCGACCTGGTAAGCAAAAGTGGCACAAACCGGTTTCACGGCAGCGCGTGGGAGTTTGTGCGCAATAACATCTTCAACTCGAACGACTTCTTTTTGAAACTGGACGGTCAACCGCGCCCCAGGCTGAAGCAGAACCAGTTCGGAGCATCGTTTGGAGGACCAGTCTTGAAGGACAAAACCTTCTTTTTCGTCGCCTATCAGGGGCAAACGGAAATCAATGGCGAGGCAGCCGGAGCCAAACAGACTACGATTCTGCCACAACTAACTTCCGACCGCTCCGCTGCGACGCTGGGCGCACAGTTTTGTCCTGCGAATCACTTGAACGCGGCTGGATATCTGACTAATGCGGGCGGAACCCAGGTGGCCTGCGACGGCTCGAACATCAATCCTGCAGCACTGGCGCTACTCAACTTCAAGCTGAGCAACGGCCAGTACGCCATTCCCAATCCGCAGGTGAACCTACCCACTACCGACCTCACGCAGCTCCAAGTCGGTCAGTCTACCTTTGCCATCCCCGCCAGTTACAAAGACAGTCAGTTCAGTGTAAACATCGACCAGGTTATGACGGAGAAGGACTCTCTCTCGGGAAGGTTCTTCTACTCACGGGCGCCAACGAATGAAGCCTTCTCGCAGAATGCCGCCAACGTTCCCGGCTGGGGTACCGATGAACTCGACCAGAACACGATGTTTGTCCTGGCGAACACGCACGTCTTCAACTCGAACCTAATCAACCTCGCGCGCTTTGGTTACATGCGCTTCAGCGGCTTTGCCATTGTCAGCAATCCTATCCAGGCCTCGGACCTGGGCATGAGCACGCCCACGGGTATGCCAGGCGTGGCTCCGGGCGTGAGCATCAGCGGACTGTTCACCACCGGAGACGCCGGCACGCCGTCGCAGTGGCAGAACACAAACAGTTTCATCTGGCAAGACACCGTCTCCCATACCCGCAGTCGCCATGACCTGCGGTTTGGCCTGGAGCTGAAGCGTCATGAAGTGGACATAAACGCGCCTTACAGCTCCGATGGACTGCTTCAGATCAACACGTTCGCGGATTTTCTGCTGGGGCAAAGCGCTTTGCAGAACGGCAGCCCCATCGGGGCGAGCAACGTGACAGAAAGTGGGGGCAGCTCCGGACTATTCCGCGAGAACGAGCGATACACAGACGCAGCGGCCTTTATTCAGGACGATATCAATTTGACGCGCCGACTTACTGTGAACGCCGGGCTGCGCTATGAGATCTTCGGTCCGCCGGTAGAAATCCACGGCCACTTTGCCAGCTTCGATCCATCGATTGCCGCAGGTCAAGTTCCGGCAACGGGATCGCTCAGCGGCTTTACTCTGCCGGCGAACTACACCGGTTGGGTCCCCGCGGGCGTAACGAAGACTCCGACCGCGGGTCTGTGGTCGACCGGCTATCACGACATCTCGCCGCGGCTGGGCTTCGCACTGCAGTTAACTCAAAAACCGGTCATCCTGCTCCGCGGCGGATACGGCATCTACTACGATCGCCCCTCGGGAGGTTTCGCCGAATCCCTGGTGGGACAGCAACCGTTTTCACTCGAGCAACTCTCTTACGGTGTGCAGAATGGCGGGGCAACACTCCAAAATCCCTTCAATCCGCTACTGCCGCCAACTTCCAGCTTCCCCGTTTATCAGCCGCGCATTACCGGCAAGGGCGCATTTACTTCCGGTGTGTCGCCGCACATCATCGACCCATGGACCCAGGAGTACAATCTGAACCTCCAGTACGCCTTCGCAAGGGACTTTCTGCTGGAAGCTGGCTACGTGGGCGCGCACACCACTCATTCTCCCGGAAGTGTCGAGTTCAACCAGGCCTTGTTAGCGAGTACGCAGAACCCGGTCAATGGCACCGCCATGAATACCGCGGCCAATGTTATCCAGCGGCTGCCCTTCGCCGGTATCTCCACGGGATCGCTCTTCTCCGAAACTGAGTTCAAAGCAAACTATAACTCACTGCAGATCAGCATTACCAAGCGGCTGGGGCATGGACTCCAGTTGCTCGCCAGTTACACCTGGTCAAAAATACTGGACGAAACCAGCGGTTCGGGGGGCGGCGATGTCTTCGAATTGTGGCTCGTGACCAACAACCAGAACAATCCGAGGCAGGCATACGGGTTGACGGACTTCGATCGCGACCAGAGGGCCGTCGTGAATTTTACCTGGACTTCGCCGAAGTTTCATCGGGCGCCGATGCTGGCCCGGCAGACGCTTTCGGACTGGGAATTCTCAGGCATCGCCGTGATTCAGTCAGGCAGCCCCATCACGGTGCTCGACGGCAACGCCGGCGCGGTTTATGGAAATTTCTTGAATAGGGCGCAGCGCGCCGGGTCGAATCCCTCCACGCAGGGTTCGCTCCATTCACGCGTGCTCAACGGATATCTCGACCCAAACGCATTTACTATTGCGCCGGAGGCTCCCAACGGAAGCGGGCCCGGAGATACGGACTTTGGCAACAGTGGTGTCGGCATTGTGCGCGGTCCAGGCCAGCACAATATGGATCTGGCCGTCGAGCGCATCTTCCCGGTAACCGCATCGAGCAGCTTTCGTTTTCGGGCTGAGTTTTTCAACCTCACGAATACGCCGCAATTCGCCAACCCAAATAACAATGTCAACTTCATCCTGAGTCCCACTGGTCCCGCCAACCAGAATCCTTCGTTTGGCATGATCAATGCGACCGCGGCGAATCCCCGGATTATCCAGTTCGCGGCAAAGTTCTTGTTCTGACGAACCGCGGTGCGGTTCCAGCAAACTACCGGGAGGGACACTTAACGATGACGGTCGAAGAGATAGAGTCCGCGTGTGATGCGTCCGAACCGCTCGACTTCTCCAGGCATGAGGTGGAGGTCCCAAAGCTTTCGCATGGGGAGATATTTTATCCTCTCGGGTTTCCGACTGAGTTGAGAACGAATTCTCTCGAGATCCTGTCGCAAGCTCGCAGCCTGTGGCCTGTTTTCGAGAAGCAATTCGATACGGAACTTATCCGCGTAGACGTGCATGTGGTGGAGAGCGACTCGAATGAGTGCCCTCCAACACCGGTCTGCCGGATCATGTACCCGCTACTGGTTAGCGTAGCGGATGCAGACAACTACAGCATCGCCCATCTTGACCGGAACAGGACACAGATTACGATCTCGCGGGCCGCCGAAAAGCACCGCAGCTATCTGGCGTATTTTTTTCTGGGATACGCTCCACATAGCCACATTCAATCCAGATACCTGACACCTATACATGGGGGATGCGTTGCTCTCGACGGCCGGGGAGTGTTGCTGTGTGGAGACTCAGGCGCCGGCAAATCGACTCTGTCGTACGCATGCGCGCGCGCAGGGTGGACTTATGTCTCTGACGACGCGAGTTCTCTGTTCAACAACGGCTCGGATCGTCTGATATTTGGCAATTGCCATCAGGTGCGTTTTCGCCCTTCTGCGGCGGAAATATTCCCCGAGTTGGACGGACTCGAAATTACGCCGCGGGCAGCAGGCAAGCCGTCTATCGAATTGCCGACTGCGCCGATGCCGGGGTTGACCTGTGCGCCTACCGCGCAGGTGGACTTCCTGGTGTTTCTCAACCGGCGCGGCCCCGGCCCTCCGGAATTGGTTCCCTATCGCAAGGAAGTGGCGAGGTATTTTATGCGGCAGGTCTTGTTCGGACCGGTGGAGTCGCTTGCCATGCAATACGCTGCGTTGGAGCGATTGCTGACAGCAGAAGTCTTTGAGTTGCGATACAGCGACTTGGATTGGGCGGTGCGCCGTCTGAAGACGCTTGTACAGGAGGGGCGCTAGTGGAACAGTTGCTACAGGCTGAGCCGGTTGAGGCACCGAGCCGAAATAGGATCTCCATCCGGAAGATCGCAGCTGCGTGGCTGCTGGAGAAAAGATTCAGCAGAAGTTTTTGGGTGTTCTTTGCGGTCGCCTTGTTTTTCGACTTCGGATTTTCGGTCTATTTTTTCCTGTTCAATCTCTACCTGCTGGATTTTCACTTCAATGAGCGAACCATCGGCCTCGTTGGAGGCGCGCTGGCCCTGGGATCGATGGCAGGAACGCTGCCTGTCGGATGGCTTGCGCGCAAGACCGGGCTGCGTCCGCTGCTGGCGATCTGCATGACCGCTGCCCCGCTCCTGGGGGTAGCGCGCGCAACAGTGATGTGGGAGCCGGCACAGATCGGCCTGGCGTTTCTGGCCGGGCTGGCGATGTGTATCTGGGGAGTCTGCTTCCTGCCAGCGCTGGCAAGGCTTACGACGGAGGAGAACCGCGCGTCTGCATTCAGTCTCAATTTCTCGTCGAGCATCGGCACTGCGGCGCTGGGCGTATTGGTATGCGGCTATCTGCCCCAGTGGTTGAAGATGGTTGGGCATGAGATGCAAGCCATGGAGGTAAAGAGGTTTATTCTGATCGGTGCCTGCGTTATTGCAGCGATTGGACTGATTCCTTTGCTGCGCCTGCGGTTGCCGTTGGAGGAGAGCGCGCCTCTTGCCCACGACAAGGCCGGAAATCGCCCATGGAGGGTGAATCCCTTTCTGCTGCGATTCTTGCCGGCGATGGCGCTGTGGGCGGCCGTGCAGGCTTCGTTTACGCCATTTGCCAATGTGTATCTGTCGCAGTATGTCCATATTCCCTTTGCGCGGATAGGGCTGATTTTCTCCGCAGCGCAGGTGCTTCAGTTGTGCGTGGTTCTCTTGACGCCGTTGGTTTTTCGCTGGCTGGGCCTGATCAATGGGATTGTTGCAACACAGCTGGCTACAGCTGTGGTCATGGGCTGCCTGGCGGGAACCCACGATCGAAGGCTGGCGGTTGCGCTTTACCTGAGCTTTTCCGCGATGCAATGGATGAGTTCTCCGGGGCTCTACAACCTCCTAATGAGCAGAACACCTGACGAGGAGCGCAGTATGGCGGCGGCGATGACGTTGTTCTGCAATGCGCTGCTTCAGTCCTGCGCTACGGCGGTCGCGGGAATATTGTTCGTACGATTTGGGTACCCGCACACACTTTTGGGGATTGCCGCGTTGGCGCTGACAGCGGCGATTCTTTTCGAAACTTTGGTTTCGCCGGCAGGCCGTCGCACGCCGCCGCTGCAACTGTAGCCGGACGGGTGGACCAGGACGCTATGGGTTGAAAAAGCGCAGCAGTTTCTCCTCGTCATGTCGGCTCAGCGAGGCGCGAACGCGCATGTGGCGCACGATGGTGCCGGATATGCCGGGCGAGAACCCTTCGGGTGCCGAGTGGCAGCGAGAGCAGTTCTGTTTGAAGATGCGCTCGCCGTCATCTTGCTGCTGACCGGTTTGCTTTTGAACAGCGGACTTGCTGGCCGGCGCGATTACCGGCGTGTTGTTCTTTTGTGCGGCAACTGCGAGCGCTGAAACCGTAGCCAGGAGAACGACACCAAATATTAAGTGCTTTGATCTCATTGCTGTTTTCCCTTCCAGGTTGGGAAGAGGAAGCGATAAACGATCCCTGTTTCCCAGATATTGTGATTGTTCGTTGCAGAGAATTGCCGCGCATAGCTGGTAAGAATCCTGGTGTTGTGCGGCAAGTTGTAATCAAGAGCAAAGTCGGCTTGCTGAGTATTCATCAGCGGGAGGCCGTCGCTGACAATGGTGTCGCGGCGGAAGGTCTGCTGAATGCGGAACACAGGTTCCAGGCGGCCAACCACGCTGTCAGCACCCCCGAAAGCTTGCATTCTGTAGTCGGCCTCAATCCAGTAGCCCTGGGCGTGCTGGCCTCGGGAAAACTCGGAACGCAGGCGGAAGGCTGTATCCTTGGGCTCCCACCAGGCATGAGCGCCATAGAAGTTCTCATGCGTCCCTTGCAAGAGACGATCATAGGAGAGCCCCACTTCAAGGCGCGGTTCGGGCAAGTACAGTCTTGTGCTTCCACCACTGCCACGATGAGCGCTGAACTGTTCGTTGGCGCTGCGAGTCGAATAGAAATAGCTGTAGTCGATCGAGTACTTGTTGCGTTGGATGGCATTGCCGCGCAGCATCCCGCCAAGGCCGTTCCCACTGGACAAGAGGCCGAGAGGCAAAATTAATGGGCCATCCTGGAAATTGCTAATCCAGATTGGAGTAAGGCGATCATTGTAGGTGTTGAATGGAATGAGGAAATAGCCGCTTACGGCGGTAAATTGGTGGGACGCAATGTAATCGCCTTGCAGGTAAGTAAGGCCAATGAAGTGCGTGTGGTTGTAGCCCGACTGGTTGCCGCCATCGGGCGCAAAACTCTCGAGCAGCGCAGCACGCGACTCAACAAGTATGTGCTGGCCGAGGGGAGAGGCAAGCAGCGGCTCGATAATGGGAAGATAAGTGGTGTTGCCGGCATTAGTGCGGGTGAGAAAGCCGGCGCCTCCAGAAATGAGAGGTGTGTCCTGCGCTGAGCCGTGATGCGCAATAGCGAGGGCGGCCAGCGCGCATAAGAAATAGTGGATCGCGTGTGCCGATGCGCAAAGCTTGAAGGAATGAGTCACACGTAACATTCAAACACCTTAGCGGATACCGCGGGGACCTGTGTCGCTTGATTGTCTGTTAGTTGTCGATTTCTTGTCATTTCACTCAGGGTGGCCCGAGTTGAGTTCCGTCGCGCCTCCAAATCGCGGTCTCAAAGATTGTTTCGACGCGTTCGCGGCAATTTCTTATCGAATTTAATAATCAACAATGCAGTGACATTCACCTTACAGCTACATGACAACTCGTTGTCGGGACCTGCCTAGTGTAGGAACAGCTTGTAGCCCGCTCATATGCTTGCGCCGATAGGTCAAACGCGGATCGAAGCCTTGGTTGTACGAAGACGGCAGCACCATGAGCGAACGTAACTCGATGTAACTCCACTTGAGACTTCTTTCGAGGACATTCGAATGAACCTGAAGTTCGCGTTGCCCATCGTCATTGCCGCAATGCTGGTTGCGGCGCAATTGCTCGCTGTGACAACCTACGCCGAGGGCGGACCGCGCCGTATTGAGGTGACCGCGAAGCGATTCGAATTTACACCCGCCGAGATCACATTGCAAAAGGGCGTGCCGGTTGTGCTGGTGTTGAAGAGCGCAGATGTGGCGCACGGCATCCGCTTCAAGGAACTCGGCATCGAGGGCAAAGTGGGCAAAAGCGGGACCACCGAGATTGCCTTTACCCCTGGCAAGACCGGCACGTTTGTCGGCCACTGCTATGTGTTTTGCGGATCTGGCCACGGCGGGATGACACTTACTCTGCGTGTTGTGGAGTAAGCGCATGTTGCGTTGCTTCCTTCCCATCGTCAGCGCGTCACTGCTCGCCATCCTGCTTGTGGGCTGCAAGGCCGGTCCGCCGGGAAAGGGTGAGACCGCGGTCATGCGCTGGGCCAAGCACAAAACCCTGGTGCGTAACAAGGCGCAAAAGAACCCGCTCAAGGACAGCGCTGCAGGGGTTGCCGACGGCAAGGAAGCATTTACGCATTACTGCATAGCATGTCACGGGTTGGATGGGCAGAACACAGGCGTTCCATTTGCCGATCGCATGTCGCCGCCGGTGCCGTCGCTGGCTGGAAGCGACATACAGTCCTATACCGACGGGCAGTTGAAGTGGATCATCGACTATGGCATCTGGCCCTCTGGCATGCCCGGCTCGAAGAACACACTGAGCGACGACGAGATCTGGTCCATTGTGCTTTATTTGCGCCACCTGCCGCCGGCGGGCAGCCTGGGCGAGCCGGAGATGTACACCCACTAACTCCCCGTATGGGAAGCTAGGTCCTCGATGAACATATCCACTCTGGAATCCGGAAGAACCGCGCTGCGAATCCAGCCTGAGGTCACGGCGCTGCTCCGTGCACTTCAGTTGGGCAAGCCGGACACCACCTTCCTCGAGAAGCTATCTGAGAAAGAGTGGACCAGCCTGCTCGAATTCTGCAACATCGCCCACCTTACGTTGCCGCTTGCGCAACTTCCTATGAAGAAATTTCCGTACTGGGTTGTCGAGCGGCTCAGAACCAATCTCGCAGACAATGCTCTCCGCTTCGAGCGCGTCAAGGCAACCTACCGGGAAGCCGCCGAAGCGCTCAGCCGGGCCGGCGTGGAGCACATCGTTATCAAAGGCTTTACGCAGTCGCCCGATTATGTCCTGGACCCGCGACTCCGGAGGCAGTCCGATATCGACATCTTCTGTCCGCCTAGAAGCATTGATGCCGCTAACGGCGCTCTGAGGGCCATTGGCTATAAACCATCGGATGCAAAAATCAGCTATGCCCACGCCGACCATGATGCAACTTTAGTTCGGCCCGGCGACTGGCAGTGGAAGAACAACCTGTTCGATCCTGAGATGCCGCTTGGGATCGAACTGCACTTTTGCCTTTGGAACGAACACGTTTCACACGTCCATGTCCCGGACACTGGTCTCTTTTGGGAGCGACGCACGGCGCGAGAGGTCAATGGGCTCTCGTTTCCTTGCCTGAGCTCCGTCGACCATCTTGCTCACCTTACGCTTCACATCCTGCGCAATCTCTTTCTTGGGGATTGGATCGTTCATCACGTTCGCGAGCTGGCCCTCTTCCTTCATTACCGCGCAGGCGACGATAGCTTTTGGCAGACCTGGAACGAGACCCACTCTCCACCTCTGCGAGCCTTCGAGGCGATCGTCTTTTACTATGCCCGCAGCTGGTTCGATTGCCGTCTCCATCCCCTGGCCGCTCATGAGATTGACATTCTTCCGGCAGCCCGCCGGAGTTGGCTCCAATGTTTCGCCGGCTCCGCGTTCGAAATAATGTTTGAGCAGAACAAGGACTTCCTTTGGTTGCAACTCAGTTTGCTCTCCACGTGCCGAGAAAAACTAAAGATACTCAGGCGGACTTTGATTCCTGGACACATCTTACCCATCAACTCTCCCTTTATCTGGATGCGCAACAAGCGGCTCCTCAAGTCCGGCGACAGTCCTGTCTGGCGGCAATACATCTCGTATCTGATCTCCCGCTCTGCTGCTCACTGCCGCGTCAACATTTCCACTCTCACGCGAGGCCTCTGCTGGGGTCTTGCCCCTCTTTCCACGCGCTATAGAGGTTCTCCAATAGCTGTACCCCGAAACCACACCGCTGAGGGGCTTCTTCCTCAAGAAAAAGCCATCTTCAACAGAGCTGTCAAGAATACATCGATTGGAGAACCGCTCTGATATGTCAGTGAATGGCCGCAAGAAAGATTGAAAGGTTATGTGGTGCAGCATCCCCAGTCGAAACCTGGATCTAGTAGGGCGAGGGAGTGTGCGTGTCGTAAGGAGCGCCGAACTTGTTGGAGTGATGTCTTTCCTCCGGCCTGCCCAATGGCGCATTCACGGTTCCAAGATCGAGGGGTTCAGAAGACAAATGGAGAGTACGACTCAGGCTTTCGAGTGAGGCCGGCGGAACGCCCTCAATCCAAATGTGCATCCTGTAATCTCCCAGCGGAATGCCTTGGAGGGTGACGGACCCGTCTGAAGCAGCAATCGCGTTAAGCGGCGTGGAAAGTGCTAGCACCACAGCACTCATCTCAGGGTGGATGTTGCAGAAAATGTAGGACACCCCTTCACGAGAAAAAGTGACTGAGCGGCTCGAGCCCGCTTCGTATAAGCCAAGGTCAAAGCGCTTTCCTTCGAATAGAGAAAACACATTGTGAAAAAATGGATCGGCATTGGGAAAACTCACGACACTGCCCACAGGAACCACTTGCAAGTGAGGAATGAAGGTTCGATTTGTTTGCAGCAGCGCGTAGTGTCCCTGTGAGGCAAACGGCAGGCTTGGCGTTCCGGCAAGGGGTTTGAGCCACACAACCGCTGGCGCCGTGTGGTGACGGCCTGCGGCAGCGGAGACGACCCGAAGGCGCAGCTGAGTCGTGGATTGTCCTTGAGGATGATCCTGCGCGAATCCGTACGACGCCGCGGCTAGAAGCCCGCAGAACAGAAATCCGCGAATTGCATTCCTTGTCATCAGAATTTGTATCCTGCGCCCACACCAACAACATTGCTTTGTGCCGGCGAACCCGCAATTGGCGAACTCTGAATGTGCCTGTACTCCAGAGAAAATAGCAGGTACGCGCTTGGAGAGTAGATTACATTGCCGGTGAAGGTGCGGTTGATCGTGAGATTTTGATACATCGTTCCGCCCGTCACAATGTAGTGCCGCATTTGCGATGAAAAAGCGTTGTCCATGCCATACGCGCTGTTGAACTCCAGGCGTTCGCCCAGCTTCTTTTTCAACTGCGCCCACCCCCCTACGTCATCGAGTGCGCGGAAATAATAGCCGCCTGTATTCGGATTTGGCTTGTAGACGAAGTCCTTGTAGGCCCCGCCACCGAGCCCGCCAAGTCCCAGGCCGCGATAGAAGCTCCCTGATAGCTCAAGGCCACCGAAGAGAAGCAGGCGCCCGTCGAGTGTGGCGGCCCAGGAATCGAAATTGAGATCCAGCGCAGTATTGTGGACGGCAAAGTACCCTCCGACTCCAATGTGGCTGCGCTCGTCTTTGCGTCCCCTTCCAAGCAACGCAATACGTGCCTGCACGCCGGGCCGCGAGGCTTGCTCGGCACTGGTCAGCGGAACAGACATTGGAGTTATGTCAGATGGGGTGAGCGGCGCATCCCCAGCATCGATCAAAGCGACCTGCAACTGCAGATTACGAGCGCCCATGCGGCCGATGTTCTCGGTGATTCCTGCTTGGGGATTCCACGTCCACAGGTTTCCTGACCAGGCCAGCGCCGGTTCCGCTGTGGCCACCAGAGATGTGGGCGACTCCGCGCTGAAGATTGGGTGGTCCAGAGAAAAGAATACTTCGGTATGATCCCAATCCAGACCGGCATGAGCGGTGCGCAGGCGCAAGAATGTGGAGTTAAGGCCAAGGTAGCCGGAATAGTTTGTTGTTGAATCATTGAAGGACGGGCTGCTGGCAAAGTCGATTCTGAGATCAGCAAAACTGCGTGCGCCAAAAAGGCGTGGGCCTCGTGCATCGAAGCCGAGCACCGTTTGCCGCACTGATGCGCCCGCATTTCCATAGCCGGGAAGAGCCACCGTAGGCGTAGCGGGCATATCAACGGCGCCCGTATTCACGAAGCCGTTCATCAACAACAGGCCCGTGATCCTCACCGGGTATTTCGAGTTACTTTCAACCTTCGTCTGCTCGTGCGTTGCAATCTGCGATTCCTCTATCGCTTGATGCTCCTGAATGTCGCGAACCGCGGCTGCAAGCGCCTCCCCTGTACCTTCTGACAAAGACGAATCAGGCGGCTTATTCGTTGCTGGAGCGCCGCCCGCGCCGGCAGCCGCCATCTGCCGCCTTAACTCGGCTAACTCCTTACGCATCTCTTCAAGCTGACGTTGTGAATGCTCCAGTTGCGCTTGTGTACTGGCCATGGCGTCACTCAATCTTTGAATTCTTTCTGGCAAGTTCTGTTGTTCAACATTCTGCGCTTGCGAAGACAGTGTCACGCTGACGATCAGCGCAAGCACCATCGACAGTGGAACCCACTCTCGAAAGAAGCGCGCACCAGATCGGCGATTGCCGTTATGGCTGAAGTTTCTCATCTGGGACCACCTGCTCGGCGCACGATCTCCGCAGCGTTGGTTTGATTGTCAAAGGGAAGATCGCGTGCCACTTTCATCTGAAAGATTGTTTCACCAGGGCGGCTGCTGAACAAAATCACATCCCCGCCGTGCTCCTTGGCAATGCTATGCGCGAGTGTCAGGCCCAATCCAGTGCCCTTTTGTTTTCCTACACTCACAAAAGGCTCGAAAACACTCTTGCGGATGCTATCGGGAACGCCTGGTCCATTATCGATGACGTTCACGACGATGTGTCGTGCCTCAGTCTCCAGAGTTGCGACGACCGATGCAGCCGGCCCAACAGAACGCGCCGACTGGCAGGCGTTGAGAAGCAGATTGGAAATAGCGCGTTCAATCTGCTTGCCGTCGACGAATGCTGCGGTCTCTATCGGATCGCCGTAATGAGTCTCCAGCTCAACGCCGCTTGCATCGGGATGGGTGCGGGCCAGAGCCGTGGCTCGTTCAAGCAGACTCGCGATTAGCTCGGGCTGCCGCCGAATGCCGGCGCCTGTTCTGCTGAATATCAACAGTGACTCGAGCATGTCGGTCGTTCCGGTTACCGCGGCTTGAATTTCCGCGAATATCTCTGCGCGCTCCTTGGCTGAAAAACGATCAGAAGCAAGGAATTCAGAATTTGCGTAGATCGACGCAAGATAATGGCGCAAATCATGCGAGACCGAACTAGCCATTCGCCCGATCGTTGCCAATCGCTCCGACTCCAAGACCGTCCGATTCGCTTGCTGAATTTCGCTGCGCATGCTGGCGAATGCCCGGCTCAGTTCCCGTACTTCCCGAGTTCCATGACGCGGAATGCGGTGGGCAACGTCTCCAAGACCGAACGCGGTCACGCTTCGCGAGAGCACCTCAAGAGGCCGCGTTACCAGCCGGGAAACAACAACCATCAAAATGGTCCCGGAGAATAGTGCCAGGAGGCCTACGCTCACTACCATCCTGTCAATGCGGCTTATCGACTGTTCCGCGGGAGTCAGTGATTTGAAAACGACCAGCTGTAACGGAGAAGTAGCATCTGCGGAGAGATCTTCGGTGGCTGAAAGAAAATGTGTATTGCCAAGCGTGAGCGTATTGGGCGCTCGCGTGAGGCTGGAAAGCGTGAGCGATTGGCGCGCCAAGTCCGTCTGCATCGCTCCATCGAAGGTGCTCACGACGACTTGACCGCCGCTGAGGAAAGCCGCTGCTACGCCCGTTGGCTGGCTGATCTGCCGTACGGTGCGTTCAATCGAAACACCGCTGATGACGTATCCAAGCAGAGTGCCTTCCCGATCGCTGCCAAAATAGAGCGGCTGCGTGGCGCACGCGTAAAGCGAGCCGCCGTCGATCAGATAGTGCTTGCCAGGGGAGTTGAATAGAGTATCTACGCCTTTCAGAAGAGTGGCGGACGGAGTTTTATTCTGTGAATAAGTCGCTACAATCCGGCCGGTTGAATCAGCGAGCATGAAAAGATCCGTTCCGCTCACATGCCAAAACTCTGCCGCTCCATTCTGAATGGTGAGTTCGTCGCCGCTCGTCATCAGCGCCTTCAGCGTGGGCAACTTCGCCAGAAGTGCATTCTCGCGTTCCAGAGCAGCCAGCCTCTCGTCCTGCAGGTTCCGGAACGTGGTAACGGAGTGTCCCAACTCCTGCGACAGATCCTCGGATACCTGATTTCGGAGTTGATGACGAATCAGCAGCAGGCTGAGTCCGGTCACGACGGCAATGACCAGAGCCATGACAATGACAAGAAGGGCATGCGTACGAAACCCTGGTCGCTCGCGCATGTATCTCACTCCCGCGGGAACCTCGTTTGGTGGGGTCTGTTCGCCAACGCCGTCATGGGACAAATTTGTATCCAGCTCCGTATATGGTCAACAGGTGTTTGGGATTGGCCGGGTCTGGTTCCAGTTTCTGCCGAAGCTTCAGGATCTGGTTGTCCACTGTCCGCGTGGTCGGGTAGAAGTTGTAACCCCAAACCTCGTTCAGAAGCACATCGCGTGCGAGCACTCGCTCGGCATTGTCGGTGAAGAATCTCAGCAGTTTGAACTCGTGAGCTGTAATCACAACCGGATTCCCACTCCTTCGAATTGTCATCTTGCTGAAGTCCACCTCGCAATCGCCAAACCGATAGACAGTCTGCTTGGAAGGTTTGCGCTGCCGGCGGATGGCTGCCTGCACCCTCGCAGTAAGCTCGCGCGGACTGAAGGGCTTGGTGACATAGTCATCGGCGCCTAATTCCAGCAGTAGCACCTTGTCCGCGACCTCACTGATTGCGCTCAGCACAATGATGGGAGTTTCAGCTGAAGTCTGCTTGAATATCCTGCAAAGCTCACGCCCCGAAATGGTCGGAAGGATCAAGTCGAGCACGACGGCGATCGGCTGCTCGCGGCGAAACAGGTCCAGTCCAACCTGACCGTCGCCCGCGATCACAGTCGTGTAGCGCTCGTAAGCAAAGGTCCTCTCCAGGGTCTTTTGCATGTGCGGATCGTCTTCGACGATCAGGATGGTCCCGAGACTGACCTCAGGAGGAGACCCAGGTTGGGCCTGAGCTGCAAGATCGGGGGAATCGATCATAACTCGCCACCTTTCACCAACAATTGTCACTGATTTGGAGAGATTTCGTCACATGATTTGGAAAAATTACAAAAGAATGACATTTATCGGTTCTTTGTTCCTTCGACAGTCTTTTCCTATCCTGAACTGCAAGCATCTGTCAAGGGCGGAGCAAAAGTAGACCACTGGGGCGGAGCAAAAGGTTACCAGCAGAGAGAACGATAGGCAGGGATGTTGCGGGGGAGTAGGGCCGCTTGAGCGTAGCGAAAGAGG
>Ga0182030_10005448_pt1 | contig 27016 bp, 25 predicted proteins | sample 812S3MmetaG_FD_121299 | JGI IMG/M metagenome (GOLD analysis project Ga0182030, IMG submission 121299) | Permafrost microbial communities from Stordalen Mire, Sweden - 812S3M metaG (Illumina Assembly) | ecosystem: Environmental > Terrestrial > Soil > Wetlands > Permafrost | place: Sweden...
ACGTAACTGAACATCGTCGGCTGTTGCTGGTTGTCTCCGCGCATACTCACTTCTTAAACCAAATCCCTGTGAACAAAAAGTGACTCCCTTCGGGCTTTTTCCGCAAGCTGTGAAGTCATGCCCGTGTTACAAAGCCTGGAGAAGCGAGATCTTCCGCAGCCTCTTAAAGCCCGCAGGTTTTTGGGGTGTGACGTACGGCCTAAAGGCCGTACCCTTCAAAGCCATGACTCCGGAAAGCCTCTTCGCGGCGCACTCAGACTTTGCGTTGCTGCTTCTGCACCGGTACTACCTGCACGGTCACGTCGCGGACTTCGGAGAGAAAACGATTCAGTACGGAGCCGCGCAGGAGGATGTCCCAGCGGGAGCGAACCGGCTGGCCGAACACGACGTGCGAGATGCTCTCCTGTTGCGCAAAGCGAATGAGTGCATCGGAGACATTGCGGTCGGTGAGGTTTACCACCTGTGCGCCCAGGTCGCGGGCCATGCGCTGATACTCTTCGAGACGGTGATAGGCTTCGGGGTCGCCGTGGCCCTTGTCGTCGGGTCGCGTCACATAGACGGCGTACCAGTTTGTCGCCAGGCGTCCGGCGATGCGTGAACCCACGCGCAACAGCCGCTCGGAACCAGGCCGCGTGCTGAGGCATACCATCACCTTTTCTGGAATTGGCGCCTGCTCCAGGCCCTGGATACGGCGATACTCCGCGGCGCGATTGCCCACCTGTTCGGCGGTGGTGCGTAGAGAGAGCTCGCGGAGCATGTTGAGATTGCCCTTGCGGAAGAAGTTGGCGAGGGACTGCTCCACCTTTTCCGGCGCATAGATTTTGCCGGCACGGAGGCGCGTGCGCAGTTCGTCTACCGTGACGTCGACGTTGACAACTTCGTCGGCGCGCTTGAGAAAGCTGTCGGGAACGGTTTCGCGAATGACCGTATTCGCGGAACGATTGACGGCGTCGTTCAGAGTCTCGAGGTGCTGAATGTTGACCGCGGTCATCACGTTGATGCCGGCGTCGAGCAACTCGAGGACGTCTTCATAGCGTTTGCGATTCTTGCTGCCGGGCACGTTGGTGTGCGCCAACTCGTCGACCACGACGGTATTGGGATGTCGCGCCAGGATCGCGTCGACATCCATCTCCTTCAGGTTGACGCCGCGATAGGGAATCACGCGCTGCGGAATGATTTCGAGGTCGCGGATGCGTGCCTCGGTATCTTTGCGCCCATGGGTCTCCACCAGCCCGATGACGATGTCGACGCCCTGCTGATGCATCATCAGGTGCGCGTCATTCAGCATGTGGTAAGTCTTGCCTACGCCGGGTGCGGCACCGATATAGACGCGGAGTTTGGCGGGCTCCTGTTTTGTTTCGAGGACGATCTCTCCCATCGTTTATCCCACCTCGACAGGATGCCGACCGGCGTCGACGGTGGCGACAGGAAGCGTAAAGCGGAAAGTGGTTCCGTGTCCGAGGCGGCTTTCCACGGCAATCTGTCCGCCGAGCGACTCCACAAGGCGGCGCACGAGGGCGAGGCCAAGTCCAGTGCCGCTCTCCGACATGGGGTTGAATCGATCGAAGATGCGGCTCAGGCGGTCTGCCTCAATGCCGCGGCCCGTGTCGCGGACCGTAAATTGAACAAGGTCTTTTACCTCTTCGGCCGCCAGCAGAATTTCGCCGTCCTCGGGTGTGTAACGGAGTGCGTTGCCTACCAGGTTGTCGAGGATGGACCGCAATGCGCGCCTGTCCGCCCGCACAGAAGATAGATCGGCATAAGCGCGCACATCAACGCGAATGCACTTGTGTCCGGCTTCGTCGACATGACGATCGCGCACGTTGGTCAATGCGTCGAGCGGGCGAATGGGTTCGAGCTTCAGCTCGCGCTTGCCGGTGTCGAGCTCTGCAACTTCAATCAGATCGCTCATGATTTCATCGAGCTTCTCCGATTCCCTTCCTGCTTCGTTCACCAGTTCCGACTGCAAGGGCTTTAACTCTCCGCCGAATCCCTGGCTGAGCGCATACAGGCCGCGCCTCATCTGGAGAAGGGGATCGCGAAGCTTGCGGCTGGCCACATTCAGGAACTGCGTCTTGAAGCGATCGGTGTCCTGCAGGCTGGTCACGTCCTCGAGAGTGGTGACAGTGCCGAGCAGGCGGCCTTCGGAGTCGCGCATGGGCGTGGTTCTGAGCCGGTAGCTGCGCTCCTGCTTGCCAATGCGCATGGGCAGCATCGACGCCTCGTCTTCAGTGGCCACAGCCTTTTGCATGGCCACGGCATTGCGAATGGCGTTGAGAATCTTGTCGCCACCCGGCGTATTGGCAAGAGCGAGCCGATCCCCGGCCGCGTCGCCCAGAAGTTCAGAAGCAGACTGATTCACTTTTAGGATATGGCCTTTGCCGTCGGTGACAATGATCGGTTCAAAAATCGATTGCAGCACCGCGTCAGAAAGCTGAAACTCCATCTGTCGGCGTCCTGCCTCGGAGTCGTGCAGGTCGCGCAGCCGCACGGCCAGGCGATTCAACTCCGCAGCAAGGATCCCGAACGAGTCGCGGCTGATCCAGTCTGCGCGGTGATCGAGATTTCCCTGGGCAATTCTCTGGGCATCGCGCGCCAGCGTGTGGATGGGCCGCAGGACGGCATAGACGGTGCCAATCTCGACGACGAGGGTTGCGGCCACAATGATCCAGGCGAAGCCCAATTGTCCTGAGCCATGCAACGCGCGATGCGTCCCAGCAGCCAGCCCGACGGTCAGGCAGGCGATGAGAGCACAACCGAGGATAAGGCGCTGCGTCAGGTTGAGCATTGACCGGCCTCCGCGACGGAAACAGAACTGACAGAGTCTTTAAGTGTAGCCGGGCACAGCGGTCAAGAAAAGGCGCAGGGAACCGCGGAGGAACCGCCAGGCGCCGCGGCGAAAGCTCTGCAATCGGAATAGATGCGTGCGCGCAATACGGGGGAGGGGCGTAGATCGGGAGAATGCGGCGTAAAGGCTGGGTGAAAAACGGTGTTATTTCGGCGGCAAGGAATCGCGACAGAAGCAGGCCCATGGAAAAACGCAGATGGTATACTTCGACCGCGGATGGTGCCCCTTCTGACGATTGCCGCCTACGAGTTTGGGGAGTTCCGGCTGGATTGCAGCCGGTTCGCGCTCACGCGCAACGGCCGGCCGATACGGTTGGAGCGGAAGCCGATGGAGCTTCTGATCCTGCTGGTATCGAGCAACGGGCGCCTGGTGGCGCGCATTGAAATCGCCGAGAGGCTGTGGAGCAGCGAGGTGTTCGTCGACACCGAGCATGGCATCAATACGGCCATTCGCAAGATCCGGCAGGTTCTGGGGGATGATCCGGAAGAGCCGCGTTTTGTGCACACGGTCACGGGCAGGGGCTACCGATTTGTTGCGGATGTGCAGGCGATCCCGGCGAAGGACGAGACTGGACCTGTAGCTGTGGCGGCAGAGTCACTGCCCAGGGCCGATGCGACGCATGCAGCCGCAGACGGGTCGGGGCGAAACTGGCCAACGGGGGCGCTGGTGGCTGGCGCGCTGGGGATCGTGGCGGTTCTCGGAGTGGGAACGCTGCTGGTGGAGCGCCTGCGCCCGCGTCCAGTCGAATACACGCGGCTCACGGATTTCACCGATTCCGCGGTTGCGCCGGCGTTGTCGTCGGACGGACGCATGCTGGCCTTCATTCGCGGCTCAACCGATTTCACGTCTGCCGATCCTATCTATGTGAAGATGCTGCCGGACGGCGAGCCCAAGCTGGTGACGAACGATGCGCGATCGAAGTACGCGCTCAGTTTTTCGCCAGACGGATCGCGGATTGCGTACTCGGCCATCGGCGAGAGGTATTTCGACACGTACACGGTGTCTGTGCTCGGAGGAGAACCACGATTGTTGATGCGGAACGCCGCGGGGCTGAGCTGGCTGGACAAGAACACGCTGCTTTATTCGCGCTTTCTGACGGGGATTCACATGGAGGCGGTGGTTGGCGATGCGAGCGGGGCGATTTCGCGGGAGGTTTATGTTCCACCCTACGAGCGGGCCATGGCGCACTACTCGTATGCGTCGCCCGATCATCGTTGGGTTCTGATTGTGGAGATGAACGAGCACGGCGATTGGGGACCATGCCGGCTGGTTTCAATGGACGGCAAGACGCCGCCAAAGGACGTTGGACCGAAGGGCTCGTGTACGTCGGCGGCGTGGTCGCCGGATGGCGACTGGATGTACTTTGTCGCGGAGGTGGATGGGCGCAGCCATCTCTGGCGGCAGAGATTTCCGGACGGAACGAGCCAGGTCATCACTCCCGGTCCCAGTGAAGAGTCGGGTATCGCCATGGATCCTGGCGGGCGTTCGCTGATCAGCTCGGTTGGCGCGCACGAGACCTCGATCTGGATTCACGACGGGCGCGGGGACAGAGCGCTCTCGTCGGAGGGGGAAGTGGTCACGGACACCCTGGCGGTGGCCTTCAGTCCTGATGCGAAGTTTCTCTACTATCTTCTTCGTCATGGGCCGCCGAACACGAACGCGGAGCTTTGGCGCACGGAAATCGATACAGGCAACAGTGAGGAAGTTGTTCCAGGGGTTGCAATGCGTTCGTTCAATCTCTCGGTGGACGGCAAAGAGGTGGTCTATGCCAGCCCGGGCACGGATGGGAAGCCATGGATTTGGATTTCCGCGTTGGACCGGAGTGTGCTACCCCGGCGAGTGGGGGACGTTGTGGGATTGCTGCCGATGTTCGGGCCGGATGGGACGATCTATTTTCAAGTGACAGAAGGAAAGAGCAACTACCTGGAAAAAATGCGTGCAGACGGGTCTGCCTTGTCGAAGGCGATGCCGTACCCGATCAGCGAGGTCTCCGGTATTTCCCCCGCGCGACGGTGGATTATCGCCGACATTCCCGTTCCGCCATTTGGTGGGGGACCCGCGCCCTCCGCTGTACCAACGGATGGAGGAGAGCCGCGACGCCTTTGCGATGGCATTTGCACGGTGAGCTGGTCGCTGGGGGACGATTATATTTTTCTGGGACAGGAACAATCGTCGCGGACGACGCCAGGACGGAGCCTGGCAGTTTCCCTTGGGCGGGACGAAAGCCTTGGAGCGATTCCGTTGCAAGGCATTCAGCCGAACACCCGACCCAAGGATGTGCCCGGGTCGATGGTGATTGCGCGCGACTACGCTTTTCCGGGCAAGGACGTAGGGACCTTCGCGTATATCAAAGACAACGTACACCGGAACCTCTATCGGATTACGCTGCCTTGAGTGAATGCTCGGAAGACTCTTGCTGCGGAAATGGATTGCTCAGGGAATGCGGCACACGGCGATGGATGCGTTGTGCCATTGGCAATCCAGACTATCGGTGGCGGGGTTTGAGACCAGAACCCAGTTCACGCCAAACTGTGCTTTCAGTCGCTCGAAGTCGGCGCGTTGAAAGTGCGACCAGCCGGCTAGCGCGGCTTGCTGTTCCTGCCAGACAGGAGCCAGGCTCGGGACCTCCATGGCCACAGCCGTGTCTTTGATGCCATCGGCAAGCTGACTCCGTTCCGCCAGCGCGCGAAAGCTGTGGAAGCCTTCGCCCGGCACGGCCAAGTATCGCGGATCAAGCGCGAAATAGGCGTCCGTGGGTGTGTCTTCCTTGACCCATGCAAAAGCCTGAAGCCATGGGTTCGTAATTGCGGTCGTTGGCAGCTCCAGGTGCGTCCCTTCGTCGATACACTTCCATTGCACAAGAAACATGCTTCCGTTGATGAGTAACAAATAGGCGGTCCAGCGCCAGATTTTGGCTTCCAGCACAAATTGGCCCAGCAGTCCGCCACCAACAAGCGCCATGAAAATATAAACGAGTTGCAGAAAGCGCATGGGCTGCAGTGTCATGAGGCGCGCGAATGCTGCAGGCGCCTGTATGGCCATTGCAATCGCCAGTTGGAAGATGCCATAGGCGAAGACTGCCTGCGCGAACGGCGCCAGTTTTTCGTCCGTTGGCTCCCCCTCCGCCGAGGTTCTTCCGCGCGTGGCTTGCCAGAGCAGCCCGAACAGCACGAGCGGCATAATGGCTCCCAGCCACTCATACCAGGCCCAGTGGTAAACAGAGTAGTAGCTGCGCGAGGCCAGGGCTGCACGCCAACTGGGAGTATCCGGCGCAAACAGCCAACCGAGCGGCACCGCAGCGGCCAGCGGCGCCCGCGTAGCCAATGGAAGGGAATTAGCCGCTCGCAAGGCAAGCAACAGAAATAGGCAAAACGAAATGCCGAACGCGCCCATGATGGGATGGATGGCAAACGCAGCTACAAGCAGAGGCACGGCAATCCAGCGACGGTTTTCCTCGTTGAACACAAAGGAAATTGCGCAAAGGATCAATGCCGTCGCCAGGTTGCGCGGATGCAGGTGCTGGTCGGCGATATTCAATGCGGTTCCGGCCACGGGCAAAGTCAGCATGGCAGCGACCATTGCCACGCCGGACCATTGAGCGTGGACCTGGCGAAACAGGCGAGCAGCGATCTGGCGGCTGGCCCAAAGGATGAGAAAGAGTGCCGCGAACTGCCACAGCAGTTCTGACCAAACGACCGGCAGCTTCGTCCAATGAACAGATTGAGCAATCAGGTCGTCGAAGACAGTGGCCTGCATTTGTAGACGAATGAACTCTGAGTCGTGCGGATAGAGGGTGGGATTGAGCTGCAACTTTACGGCGGATAGATAGATACCATCATCTTCGAAGCCGGGGTGATATCCCATTACGAGAAACCCGGTGGCAGTAAGAAGAAAGATAGACAAAATGTCTTTAATGAGGCGTTTACGCAGCAAGCAGCAGCCCCCCGTGGGCTTGATTCGATCTGGTTGTCCGGGATGCGTCGATCTCCATCATACGTTTCCGGGGTTCCCTGTGACCGCTCCGGCCACCGGCATGAGGTAAAGTGCAAGGCACGGGTTGCCAGGGGATGGGCGGTCCTGCAACTTCGTCGCATTGAAAGCACCCAGTTCGCTTTCAATCCATTTACACTAAGAGGGAATCCACGAAGCGATGATGCAGTCAGCAGCCATGTTGGTCGATCGGCGGGTTGAGGTTGAACCGCCCGCGCCCGGCGCTCTCAGGCGCCGAACGGACAAACTCGCCCTCGTAATTCCCACGTTGTGCGAGGCGGAAAACATCGGTGGCCTCATCAACCAGGTCCGTAAGGTGCTTGATCCGCTCGGCATTCGCTACGAAATCCTGGTGGTCGACGACGATAGCCCCGACGCAACCGCCGCCGTGGTCCTGGCGCTGGCTCATGAAGATCCACGCATCCGCCTGCTCGTGCGCAAACGTGCTCGTGGACTTTCGGGAGCGATTCTTTACGGCTGGCAGCACACCGATGCGACCATTCTGGGAGTCATGGATGCCGATCTCCAGCATCCTCCGGAGCTTTTGCCTCGGCTGATCGCCGCGGTTCAGAATGGCGGCGACCTGGTCATCGGCAGCCGCTACACTCCGGGTGGCGACCTAGGCCAATGGAATCCGATTCGCAAGTTTCTGTCTGCCGCCGCCGTCTGGGTCACCTTGCCCATTCAGCCTTCGCACATGCGTGCCAAGGACCCGATGTCGGGATTTTTCATGGTGCGGCGCTCGTGCCTTCCGCAGACCGCATTGCAGAAGTCGGGCTTTAAGTTACTCCTCGAAATTCTTGTTTTAGGGCATTTTAAGTCGGTCAAGGAAGTCCCTTTTGCTTTTGGCCTTCGCTATCGGGGAGCCAGCAAGGCGAACTTCAAGGTGGCTTGGGACTACGGATGGCTTCTCGCCCGTCTCTATGCCGGAAAACTCGGCCTGGTCGCCCGCTCTTGATCCGGAGTAGATCCGCGCAGATTTTTATGCTCTCTAATTCTTTGTGTTGATCTCTAGCTCTTCGAACGATTGCGCAAATGCGTCTGTTTGCATGACGTTCCTGATATCTTTCGCGAAGCCCGCGGTAAATGAGCATTTTTTGCACTCTATGGATTGACGCGAACCGTGTTCGGGCTTAGGATGGCATCGTTTCCCACTCAATTCCATCACTCAGAAAATGGGGTCAAAACAATGCTGAATCTTGTTGCCAAAGGAGCCGTCTGCACTCTGCTTGGAGTGGTCGCAGCGGCCTCGGCGCCCGCTGCGGTCAGGCCATCAAGCTCGAGTTCAACGCCGAAGATCGCATCGGTCAGCAAAGTTACGCCGGCGAAACTTCAGACCATTACCGTAAGGGGAACAGGTCTCGGAACGCACAAAGCGTATACGGGAGCTTCGTCGAATATCATGGTGCTCGATACATCGACGCACCCAATCTGGCAGGCATCGAAGTTGATTGTGAACAAGTGGACGAACAGTGAGATCGTCCTTGGCGGCTTTGCCGGAGATTTGACTAAATCGAACTTCCCGCTCGCAAAGGGCAACAAAATCGAGATTAAAGTCTGGAATCCGCAGACAGGCAAGGGGCCCGCGACGTGGAAGGGCACGATCGAATAGGCCATCTGTACGGACCGATAAACCAGGTGGCCATTGAGCACGGTCGATTGCCATCTCACCCAGGCTTTGGTGCCCGTTCTCGAAGCGGCGCTATTCCACTCTGGCCTTGATTCCATTCCGGATAACCCAGCTTGCGTTCAGTTTCTCGTAGAGCACCCTGCGAGCGTGAAGGAATGTGCAAGACGTGCGCCTGAATCCGCGAAGGCGAGAGAACCGGTGCCTGGGAACTTACTTTGGTGAACGCCAATTCGGTGGAAAGTAACAAGAAGAATCGAGCTACTCATCAGTTCCGGATTGACGGAGAGAAGGTTCAAGCTTAGGATGGCCTCGCTTCCCAATCAATCCGATGAAACTGAAAGAGGGGGTCTAAACAATGAGGATTCTTCTGGCCAAAGGAGCAGTCTGCACGCTGCTCGGTATCGTTGCATCGGCCTCGGCATGGGCCGGCAATGTGTCGCAAAAAACACCCACCGTTCCGAAAATCACCTCGGTCAGTAAGATAACCACTGCCGAGCATCAGACCATCACCATCAAGGGCACAGGCTTCGGCACCTACCACGCCTATAAAGGCAATTCCCGATACATCCAATTGCGGGACTTGTCGAAGTCGCCCGTTTGGGAAGCCGGTTATTCACCCGACGGAGATACGGTGAATCTCATCGTAGAGAAGTGGACGAACACTGAGATCGAACTCGGCGGATTTGCTGGAAAGTGGGGCACGTATAACTTCACGCTTTCGAAAGGAAACACCGAGCGTGTAGAAGTGTGGAACTGGCAGACCGGGGCCGGCCCCGCAGAGGCGAAAGTCAAGGTCGTAGCACCGTAGAAAGAGTAGGTCAGTGATGATTGCGGGCATCGGCCTCGGCGATGTCCGCATAACTTTCATAGGCCATCAGTACCTGGAGAATCAGATTGCCGGCAGCAGTAGGCGCAGCAGCAGAAATCCGCCTACGCCGGCAAAGAACACCAGCGCCATGCGAATGCCAGGCTCGCGGTTGACTTCAGGAACCAGGTCGGTGGCGGCGACATAGAGAGCGACGCCGGCCGAGATGGGCAATCCATAGGGCAGCCAGCTCGGCACGAGCTCGATGACCAGCACACCTGCCAGCGTTGCCGCTGCCAGGGCCACTGCTGAGTAGAACGCCATTGCGCGGCTGCGTCCGCTTGCCAGCATGACTGACGCCATCGTGAACCCTTCCGGCGCCTTGTGCAGCAGGATGGCTAGAAAGATAAGGACCCCCAGCCAGTTGGAGACCACGAAGCCCGAGCCAATGGCTACGCCATCGAAAAGCGCATGCACGCTGAGACCGGCCATGACTGAATTGCTGGTATGGCGGGAGACGAATTCGCCGTGATGGGTCTCTTCGCCGAAATGAAAATGAGCGTTGATCGTGTGTTCGAGCAAATGCACCACGCAATAACCGGCCATGATGAGCACAGGGCCAAGGCGCGGGCTGAGCTTGAGACTTTCCGGCGCCATTTCAAGAACCGCAGTTGCCATCAGGAAGCCCGCGCCCAAGGCGACGAAGTAGCGCAGGTACCGCTCCACGCCCTGCGCACGCACCAGAACCAGTCCGCCGGCTACATCGGCCAGTGCGGCAATGGCGCCGAGCAGAAGCGAGAGCTTGAGCATGCGCGCTTACCCGCTGTGCCGGATGTGCATAACATCGCCATCCTGCACCACGTATTCCTTGCCTTCGAGGCGCAGGGTGCCTTTGGAGCGCGCCGCGGCTTCTGAGCCGGCATCGAGCAGTGCATCCCAGCGAATGGTTTCAGCGCGAATGAAGTGATGCTCGAGATCGGAGTGAATGGCGCCTGCTCCCTGCGGCGCTTTCGAGCCCAGCGGAATGGTCCACGCACGGCACTCGTCTTCGCCTGCGGTGAAGAAGCTAATGAGGCCCAGTAACTCATAGCTCTTGCGGATGAGCCGCACCAGGCCGCTCTCGCGCAGTCCATAGCTGCCAAGGAACTCCGCTGCTTCCTCGTCTTCCATCTCGGCCAATTCGGCCTCGACCTTGCCGCAGATGGCCGTCGCGCCGGCGTTGGGGCGCGCAGCAACTTCGTCGAGCTTGTAGAGTTTTACCGCCGCTTCAAGGTCGTCGCCCAGCGTGGTGCTTTCGCCAATATTCACCACGTAAAGGATCGGTTTCTGCGAGAGGAACATGAAGCCCTTGATAAGCTTCCTTTCTTCGTTGGTCATCTCGAGTTCGCGCAGCGGCTGTTCTTTTTCGAGCGCCTCCTTCGATCGCAGCAGAAGGGCCTGTTCGCGCTCCAGTTCCGTGGTGCGCCCCTTCTTGAGGTCCTTCTCCAGGCGTTCCAGGCGTTTTTCCACTTGTGTGAGATCGCTGATCATCAGATCGAATTCAACGTTCTTGATGTCGCGCAGTGGATCGATGGGGCCCACGTGCGGAATAGCGTCGTTCTCGAACGCACGCAGCACGTGAATGAGCGCGTCCACGTTGCGCAGACTGGTCAGGAATGCTGTTTCCTTCAGCGCCTCCTGTCCAATCGCTGCCACATCCACATATTCCACGGTTGCATACGTGGTTTTTTTCGGGGAATAAAGCGCCGACAGCTTGTCCAGCCGCTGATCCGGCACACGCGCAACGCCAATGTGCTCTTCGCGCGGATTCGAGTAGCCCTTTTCTTCGAGCTTGGCCTTGGTCAGAATTTTGAATAACGATGTCTTGCCCACCTGCGGCAGGCCGATAATGCCGGTTTTCATATGCGTCCTGTATGTGGCCCTGCACGCTCCAATGCGTGCTTCCAGACCTCTTCGATGATACAAGACGAGGGATCAGGCGACGGGGACCTGGGACTGAGGGCCTGAGGGAGGAATGATCAGAGTTCAGGCAAGAATGAAACCCCGGCAGGCGTTCGCGTTGCGCGGAGGCTAACCGGGGCGGGAGTGCTCAATGTTCTCGATCGTGAGCAGGCGCGATTCCTCTTCGGTGAAATCGGAACAATTGCGCGCTCCGTTGCCGACGTGGATATCTGTCGCTTCATTCCCGCGGAGCCAAACTCTCGCGGGTTTTATCCCTTGGAAATACCGGTAAAGTTGGCTCCGGCCTCCGCATCCTCAATCACGGCCGTTGTGTTGATTTCGAGCAGATCTGCCCATTTGGCCGCGCCCATGTGAAGAGCCGCAGCGTTGCTGGTTTCGTAAAGGCTCCAGCCGCCGCTGCCGTCGACGCTGTGCCAGCGTCCGAGCAGCTTCACATCGGGTTGGGGCGCAGCTTCACCGGCGAGAAACTTGCCGATGGCTTCTTTCGCGGAGCCCGGAATCAGGCTCCAGGTCGTCATGAATTTCATGGGGTTCGTCCTCGATCTCAAGAATTTTTTTCGCGGCGGGTGGTGATCCGGAGATTGCCGCGCGGCGATTATAGGGGGCTCAGGGTGCGGGTGTCGCCACCTGCTGCGGCAACCTGCGTTCGGGTGGACGATGGGTCTGTGGGCGCATTAGCGTTCGTGCTTTCCCATGTCTCAGAAGCGAGACATGGGGCACCCTCGGTTGGTGCTTGCCCACCCATCGCAAAGGACCGCGATGGATGGGGCGCCCGGTAAGTTACTCGATCGCGGAACGAATCTCGGCCAGGATGCGGAGGCGGCGTTCTTCATCGAGCACCTGCTTGCGCAAGTTGTCGCGCTCAAGCTGCATCTGCCGCTGATGGAACGCAAGTACGTCTTCGCGGTACTGCCAGTTGGCCAGGTCAATGTACGACTTTGCGTATTGCACCAGTTGCAGCGCGCTCTGTTCGGGAGCGAGCCGCGCATTCATTGAATCGCCGCTGAACACAAAGGCGTCCGGTTGGATTCCGTTGTAGGCATTGGCCGGCGCGCGCGGACTGCGAAATGCCGTGATCCAATTGGGCGTGGGGCTGGCATTCAACTTCAGATAAACAGTTCCATCGGCGTAATCTCCGCTCACAATCTTGATGGGGTTAGACAGGAACGCATCGCCGGCCTCGGTTTCGCGCATCACCTCGTCCTTGAGCGTGTTCAGGCGCTGCCGCGAAATGAACTCGTTACCCCATGCGATCAGCAGTTTTTTTACCTCGTCGATGGATGCAGGGCGCTGCGTGCGATCGGGCCGGATCATGCGGGCCACCAGGTCGTCAAGGTAGGCGAACTCTGGCGCGATGGAGGCGATGGAATTCATGGTCACGATTTCTTTACCGTGCGGAACGACGCCGGTGAACATTTCGTTGAGCAGCAGGCCCAGCGCAAAAATATCGGCGCGCGGGTCGATTGCCGCTCCGTTCAGTTTCTGTTCCGGGGCAGCATACGGGAAACGGGCTGGACCAGTGCCCGTTTCGTCGAAACTCTCAGCGTGTAGTGCGTCTTCTTCGAAGGTAGCCATTCCGAAGTCCGCCACCACGATTCGCCGGTCAGGCGTAACGAAGATGTTTTCCGGTTTCAACGCGCCGTGCGCAAGGTGATTCAGATGCGATGCTTCCACGCCGTCGAGAATCTGCCCAAAGAGTGGAAGCACATGCGCGGGAGGAATGCCTTCGGCGATGTGCCGACGCAGCGAACCTGCGTAGAGCGGCGTGACGTAGAAGCTCGCGCCTTTTTTGGCGACTCCCGTGTCGTGAAGAGGCGCCACGTTGAGGTGCGTTGACCGGGCGCAGAAGTTGAGTGCGTCTTTGAAATGCGCAAGGCGCGCGGAAGTGGCCTTGTGGGTGTCGAGAATCTTGGCGGCAAAAACCGCGTTGGTCGAATCGCGAACGGCATACACTTCGCCGGCCCCGCCAGCGCCGAGGAACTCGTCGATTGCATAAGTCGCAAAGGCGGTTTTAAGTTTTTCGCCCTTTTTATAGGCCACGGCACGGCTCCGCTACGTCCCAATTTGCTTCGAAGTATAACCGCTTGCCAGTGGCCCAGAGCGCTCTTCCTTCTGAGGCGGAATGTGTTCAGGCAATAGCGTGGATGCCACGTCAGTGCTCGTGCCGTCCCGGCCGCAGCATCAGATCGCGGATCGCTTCGCGCGGATTCTTGCCCTTATTGAGAATCAGTTCCATCTGCTCGGTAATCGGCATCTCGATCCCGTGGCGGCGAGCCAGCCCGAGCGCGGCGCGCGTGGTGAATACGCCTTCGGCCACCTTTCCGCCCAGGCTTTCCAGGATCTCAGGCAAACTGCGGCCCTGTCCCAGGGCCTGCCCTACGGTCCGGTTGCGGCTCAGGGATCCTGTGCAGGTAAGCACGAGGTCGCCCACACCCGAGAGGCCGGCGAGCGTTTCGCGCTGCCCGCCGCATGCAACGGCCAGCCGGGTGATCTCTGCAATGCCGCGCGTCATCAGCGCCGCCGCGGAGTTGTATCCCAGCCCCATGCCCGCCGACACGCCGGCGGCAATCGCAATCACGTTCTTGAGCGCGCCGCCCAACTCCACGCCGACAACGTCGGTCGAGGTGTAAAGGCGCAACGTTTCTGAAGAAAACTCCTGCTGCACGCGCGCCGCGACGGCTGGGTCATCGAATGCGACCGTTACGGCAGTCGGCTGGCCCTGTGCCACTTCGAGTGCGAAACTGGGCCCGCTGAAGGCGCCAATGGGCCAAGCCGTCACAGGCAGTTCTTCTTCTTGCGGAGAAATTGGGGCCGGTGCGATGCCCGAGGAACTTACCTCGGGAGCGGCGGCTTCGGTGAAGACTTCGAGGTGCGTATCGGGATTGGGCCGGGCTACGGGGGGTGCGTCACGCACGGGTTCGGAATCGGGCTGGCCATCCTCGACCAGAAGGACAGAGCGAATCACTTCGGTCATGCGTAGGAAAGAATTGTTTTCGACACCCTTGGTGGCGCTGACGATGATTTGGCCGGGAGAAAAAGAGGGCCGCAAGCGCTTGAGGGTGGGACGCAGGAACTCCGATGGAATGACGGAGACAACGATCTCGGCCTGAGAGACGGCGCCAGGGTCAGCCGTGATCCGAATCTCGCCGGGCAGCGGAAATCCTGGCAGAAAAAGGATGTTCTCGCCGGTATCGGCGATCTGGTTTGCTTCCTCGGCACTGTGCGACCAGAGGGTCAGCGCATGGCCTCCACGACGATGGAGCGCGAGCGCGATGGCGGTACCCCATGCTCCCGCGCCGAGCACAACAATCTGGCTCATGCCTGTCCTCTCTTTTGCTTCGATGAGCTGCCGAATCGGGACTCTGTGCCTGAGAGCAGGCGGCGAATGTTCTGGTGATGCTTGGCGATGATCAGCAGAGCTACGACGAATTGCACGGTGATGAAGAACGGTGGACGATCGCCCTTCACCAGCATCCACGCGAACATGGGGAAGCTTGCAGCACCGAGAATGGAGGCCAGGGAAACATAGCGCGTCAACAGCAGGACGACAGCGAAGACCGTGATGGCCGCCAGCGCCGAGGTCGGTGCCGCCACAAGAAAGACTCCGAAGCCGGTGGCGACCCCTTTGCCGCCCTTAAACTTGAGCCAGACAGGAAACATGTGGCCCAGCACAGCGGCGAGCGCGGCCGCGGCCTGAAGATTGCGCACCCGCATGTCGGGAGCCAGTAGAAGACCAAGGAGCGCTCCGAAGTAAACGGCGCTGCAGCCCTTGAGCATGTCGAGCAGAAACGTGGCCGCGCCCAGGCCCGTGCCGCCGGAACGGAGGACGTTAGTGGCGCCGATGTTGCCGCTGCCGACGGAACGGACGTCTTCGTGACGGAACAGGCGCATCAGCAAATAGCCCACCGGGATGGAGCCAAGCAGATAGCCGAAGACGCTCACAAGCAGGATGGCAAACACCATGACGAGTCAGAGTTTAACACCACCTGCAGTGGGGCAGACCACCTGTGGTGGGGCAGACGCTCGCTATTCGCTCGCAGTAGGTTTGTGCTTTCCCACCCATGCGCAGAAAAAAGCATGGATGGGGCACGAAGGTACTTGCGGTGACATGTCGATGGGTCTCGAAAGTATGCCGACGGCGCAAATTCAAAAATTATTCCTGCGACAGGGTTATGAGTGCCTGTTTATACTTCCGTCCTTCCAAGGGTGCATAAAAATTCAACGATCTTCGAAAGGTGAAAGACCATGGCAACTTATCTGGTGCAAACGTCGTATACGCAGCAGGCCCTCGCCGCAATGGTGAAGAAGCCGCAGAATCGTACCGAACCCATCCGCAAAGCAGTTGAAAAACTAGGCGGCTCGCTGGTGGGACTTTGGCTCTCGTTCGGCAAGCACGACGTTGTCTGCATGGTGGAAATGCCCGACAACATTTCCGCAGTGGCCATGGCGATTGCCGTCGCCGCTGGCGGTGCGGTCCAGAACACCCATACCACGCCGTTGCTCAGCGTCGAAGATGGCATTGTGGCGTTAAAGAAGGCAGCAGGCTCCGGGTACAAGCCGGTTACAAGGAAGTAGCAAAAGGTTGTGGGCTAGCCGGAAAACCGGTTGGCCCACATAATCTCATTCGACCCATAATTCCTGCAGAAGAACGCTGCCGCCCAGGTGCGCGGCAGCAGCGTTGCGCTGCGCGTTGCCTCGCCTCGACCTCAATTGAATTCGTCAGCCGACGGACCATATAAAGCCGGTACGGTTGAGTCGGCCAGGCGCAGGTAAACCGTCAACTGGCCGCGATGGTGGGCGAGGTGGCTGAAGACGGCATCGGCAATCATGATGTTGCGCGGCTGCTGCTGCACGGGCCGGCCGCCCATTTTGAAAGTCCAGGGCAGTAGCAGATGTTCATCCGTGGTGGCGGCTAGAGATTTGCGCGCCGCCATGAGCCCGCGATCGAGATGAGCCAGCATCTCGGCCTTGGTGCCGAGGGGCTTGGTCCGCAACGCCTCGTTGGAGGGATCGTCGAGGTCGAGTTCATCCCGATCGATCATAGTTGGAATCCAGCCAAGAATTCCGGCAACAATCGATGCGAGATAGCCGAGCGCCATGGAGCGTTCGTGCGGCTTGAAGTCATTGATCCCCTCAGGAACGCGTTCCAGGGTCTTGCGGACGAGCACGGCCTCGCGCTCCAGCTTGTCCAGAAAAAACTGCTTGAGGCTAAGGGTGGTCGCGGGAATGGCTTCGAGAGTCGAGGATTCGAGAGACATGGGGTAAACCTCCTTGATGTTCGGGGGAGTTGATCCCGACTTTTCAAGGTTAGGCGGGAATATATGACAAGTAATGTCATAATTAAAATGAGATTGTGAAAAAGATGAGAAAAGGGGCGCGATGAAGTCCGACCGGCTGCTTTCCGTATTGCTGCTGTTACAGGCCAAAGGCCGTGTGACGGAACGCGAGCTGGCGGAGCGGCTGGAAGTATCGCAGCGGACGGTGCACCGGGATATGGAGGCGCTGAGCGCGGCGCGGGTTCCATTATCGGCGGTGCGCGGCTCACGGGGAGGCTGGGAACTGGAGAAGGGCTGGAGGACGCAAGTGCCCGGCCTCAACGATGGCGAATTGCGCGCGTTGCTGATGGCGCAACCGCGGGCGCTGGGCCATTCGCGTTTGGCGGCGGCGGCAGAGAGTGCGTTGAACAAACTGATGGCGGCTCTGCCGGTGCCCATGCAGGCGCAGGCCGCGGCGATGCGCCAGCGCCTGCACGTGGACCCCACGGGGTGGCGCGGGACCGGGGACGATGTGTCAATGCTGGCAGTCGTGCAGGAGGCAGTGGCCGACGACCGCAGACTGGCCTTCGACTACACGCGCGCCGATGGTCAAACGGGGCCGCGAACGGTGGATCCGCTGGGATTGGTGGCTAAGGGATTGAGCTGGTACCTGGTGGCTCGTGGGACAAGTGGGATGCGGACGTACCGAGTTTCGCGGATGCAAAGCATCACTGCGCTGGCGACGAAGTTTGAGCGTCCGGCGCAGTTTGACCTGGCGGCATATTGGAAAAACTCGACGGCGCAATTCTCTGAGCAGCACAAAAACTTCACTGCAACGCTTTTCGTCACGGCGGCTGCGGCTCAAAGGTTGAGCGAGTGGGGAGTGACTGAGGAGGCGAATCCGTCATCTTCGCCAATCGAGCCGGCTGGAATTCCGCCGCGCGAAGGATGGAAGATGCTGACGGCGACCTTCGTTAACGAGGCAGAAGCACAGTTCATTGTGCAGGGGCTGGGCAGCAGTGTGCGCGTCGTCGCGCCCACGGATTTCAGGCAGAAGCTCCAGGTGGAAGCGGCAGCCGTTGTGTCCGCCGCTTGAATGCGGATTTTATTCCACCATGACTTCGCCGGGCAGAATGGGGCGGGTGCGGTAGAGCTTGCCGCGGGCTGAAAGCAGGCCCATGAACAGCAGAGCGGCGAGATAGGCGAGGAGTTTGATCCAATCCGTAGTAGCATTGCGCGGCAACGTCTTCCAGAGGACCAGGAGCAAGGTTTGCGCCGCAGTGACAGCCCACACGCTGCCGTAGAAGTATCGGCGCTCTGTGCCTTCGGTTTTGGTGGAAGGGCCGACGCGCGGAAGCTTGCCGAGGGCTCCAAGGATCAGGATCAGAGCGCACAGTGGAAAGTAGCCCCAGGTATAGATGGGCTTCATATTCCAAACGCCCGTGATTACCGCCCCGATCAGGCCTGCGAGATTCAGGCTGGCGAAGGTGATAACGGCGCTCCACGCGAAGGTGTAGCAGACGCGCCGGTAGAGCGGGTTGGGACGGTCTTCATCGAAGCGCAGAATGTAGGGTCGCGACTCGGTGCCGGGTAGGGCTTCGCGTAATCCGGCGATGCCGGTGCCGACAAGCACCAGTGCGAGCCAGATCCCGTTTGCGAGGCTGAAACCGTGGGCGAAGAGAGAGAAAGTCAGTGGTCCGGGAGCGAGGAAGAAGACCCATATCCAGATGGGCCAGTGGCAAAGCCGGTAGATACGCGTATTCCGTTCGCGGATCTTACGTTCATAAGCAAATTCTACTTTTCCGCGATAAGCCATTTTTTCAAGTTTCGCAGGGCCGGGCGAAGACCGTCAATTGGCCATCTTGCGGCCTGCCGTGGTAACGCGTTGAATCACGGCAGCGCGCGCGGCCCGGACTTCGGCGGCCAAGACCTGCAGAATCTTCATTGCCAGCATGGGCTGCTCGCGCATCATTGACGTGAAGCTGTCGCGAGTCACGTAGCGCAGTTCGACCCCGGGGTGGGCAATGGCGCTGAGCGTATAAGGTTCGTCGCCGATCAGCCCGGGAAGTCCCAGCAGGGATCCCTCTCTGGCGCGGAAAGAGATCAGCTCGACGCCTCCGGGCGAGGTCATGCTTAGCGTGACGGGGCCTGATTTCAGAATAAAGAGCCCTACGGGGGCATCTCCCTGATGAAAGAGAACGCGATCTTCGTCACAGGAAATCGGAGTGGACTGCTCTTCGAGGGCTCGAATGAGCTCGGAGTCGGCGACGAACGCTGAGGGGTCGAGGATCATACGGGATTCTCCGGGAGGCAAAGCGACGGGTGAATCAGGAGCAGGAGGGGCAATCATGGTCCTTGTCATGGTTGCATCGCAGTTTCGAATTCTATGTGATAGATATCACTTAATAGTGGTCAACCCTCTTGTTGCACAACGTTCATTGTTCTAAACAAAAGAGTTGCATTCGATAACGGGGTCGCCGCATCTTCGGTTCGGTGTGAAGGATCAAACTAATGTGATGAATGAAACGCTCAAAGATTTTCCTGTTTCCATTCTCGATCTCGTGGCCATGCGCTCGGGCGAGCCGGCGGCGAACGCAATCTCCCGCACGGTAGAGTTGGCGCGACATGCTGAACAATGGGGTTACAAACGCTATTGGCTCGCAGAGCACCATTCGATTGCGGGGTTGGCGTGCTCGGCCACAGCTGTCCTGATCGGCCATGTAGCCGGGGCTACGGAGCGGATTCGCGTGGGCAGCGGCGGCGTAATGCTGCCGAACCATGCGCCTCTGGTGGTGGCCGAACAGTTTGGCACCCTTGAAGCCATGTATCCGGGACGGATCGATCTGGGCCTTGGCCGCGCTCCCGGCGGCGACGGGTACACCATGCGCGCCCTGCGCCGCGATCTTCGCCAGACAGGCGATGACTTTCCCGAGCTGCTCGAAGAGCTGCGCACCTACCTCGGTCCGGTGCGTCCGGGCCAGGCCGTTCACGCGTATCCAGGGCAGGGAAGCCAGGTGCCGATCACACTTCTTGGCTCCAGCCTCTACAGCGCGCGACTTGCCGCGCGCCTGGGACTGCCATTTGCCTTTGCGGTGCACTTTGCGCCGGACGATCTGCTTATGGCGGCACACGTTTACCGGAACAGATTCCAACCGTCAGAGGAGCTGAGCGAGCCCTACCTGTTGGTCGCGGTGCAGGCAATTGCCGCGAAGACCGATGAAGCGGCGCAGCGTTTGTTTACAACGCCACAACAGCGATTCCTCCGGCTCATTCGCAACCAGCCGGTAGAACTGCTTCCACCAGTCGATTCAATGGATGGTCTTTGGACAGCCGGCGAGCAGATCGCGGTCGGGAGCCGTCTCGGCGCCGCGATCGTGGGCTCAACCCGAACCGTGCGCGACGGATTTGAAAAGTTGGTGCGTGAAACTGAAGCCAGCGAATTGATCGTGGTGACCGACGCCTACGAGGCGGTCGACCGGCATGAGTCTTATCGACTTGTTGCCGAAATCGCCGCCGCACTCGAACCTGCAGAAAAGGGTTCAAAGGTGTCTCCCATCCCGGCGGAGTCAGATGCGGCACACAACGCGACCTTCTCTTGAAAGATCCAGAAGTGTGTCGAGAGCTTTCCGCGCATGAAATTTGGGGAGCGGCTCGGTGAGGCGTAACCGCGGAATCCAAACCGAAGCGGCATGTAAACTGCCCCCCGTTGGACAGCTCCGCCTGTAAACATATGTTTACAGTGACTTTCGTGCGTTGGATTCAGGACTTGCCTCAAGTCTTTGAGATATTGGGATGAATCTAATAGGTAGGGTTCGGCCCGCCGATTGCTATTACAGCAATACTCCGGAGACTGCGCGGACAGGAACCGGTGGAGGAAAGTCAAAGTGAACACATTGCTTCTCAAGCTGCATTGCAAATTGGAAGAATTGGCTAGCCGCGAAGAAGGCCAGGACTTGGTTGAGTATGCACTCGTTGTTGCGGTTCTCGTGTTTGGCGCAACAGCCGCTATCAAGTTCCTTGCCGCCGGCCTCAGCGGTGCTTTCGGCAACATTAGCGGCGCCCTCGGTAGCTACGTTACTTAGCCTTCAGATGCCGCTCCGTTCGCCCGGTCTTCCAACACATCGGCTAACGGCGTCGAAGTCGAAAAGCATGAAATACGCACTCTGACGATCGATCTTTTCCCCAATGCATCGACCGCGCTTAGGGCCCACTCCCCCACGGCCCAGCCACACCTGGTCTCGCTAATCAGCTGCACGCACGTCGTAGACGACCTGATAGCGCGATGTGTTCCCCATCAATTCTTCAATAGCCGCGACCGATTGAATTCCCCCGCGTGCGCCAGAAGCCATGCAATTGATCGCCGCTGCCGCACACGAAAAGTCGAGTTGGCGTTCGAGCGGCCATCCCTGTCGCAGCGCGTAGATAAATCCGGCGTGGAAGATGTCGCCTGCGCCGGTCGTGTCGACAACCGGCACGCGATAGGCAGGCCGGTGAAGGTATTGCCGACCGTCCCATGCCAGTACGCCGTCTTCGCCAAGCGTCGCAGCGGTCAATCGACACCCAAAGCGCATCTGCATGAGGCGTAGCGCATCTTCCATGCTCGAGCCTCCCATGAGGCGGCAAGGGAAATCACGGCTCACGATGAGATAGTCGACGTTCTCGATTAGCTTGTCCACTTGAGGATATGGCTCATCGAGGTCCGCGATCACAGGGATGCCGGCTTCGCGCGCCCATTGCGCGGCCAAGGTTGCCGCGGCCGTCTCGTAGCCGTCTACATGCAGAAATCGCGCATTCTCGATCCACTCCCGACGCAGGTCGCCGGGCTGCAGAAGCAGGCGTTCATCGCGCCGGCAGAGCACCGTCCGTTCGCCGCCCTCGTCGACGAGAATGAGCGATTGCGGACTGGCAGCGCCGGGAACGGCCGTCAGTTGCGCTTCAACACCGGCGCGGGCAAAGGCATCTCGATGCAGGCGGGCGGCGTCGTCTTCGCCGAGTTTGCCGACATAACGCGTTTTGAGGCCCCAGGTCTGGCAAGCCACGACCGTGGTTGCCGCTTGTCCGCCCGGAAGGACCGTGGCATGACGGTACTCCACCTTCGAACCTCGCGAAGGATAGTTGACCAGTGGGATGAGCGTGTCGGTGGCATTCAGCCCCACGCCCACCAGATCGACCTTGTTACCTTCCGCCATTTTTTCATTGTAAAGGCCGATGGCCGCGCGAGAGCCGATGTCCCCGGAGAAGCGCTCAAGAGAAGCGCGTCGCCTTCCACAACCCCCAGCCGCTCAGCAGGGCCGATGCGACCAACACCACGGCCAGAACCGCGAGCCACGAGAAGTTCATCGCCAGCGACGGCACTTTCGCATTCACGCCGAGATAGATGAACACGCCCACGGCTGCCGTGACAATCACGTAGTCCCACCACGATCGCCGCTCTGATGGATCGGCAACCTCGCCGTGTCCGAGGCCGCTGTAGGTCTTCACAATGCGATCGTAGTCCAGACCGTACCGGCAGCATTCGCGGAGCAGCGCTTCGTCGATGGAGCGGCGTTCCCGCTCGGTCGCAACCGCGGTGCTCACGGCCAGTGCGCCTAAGATCATGACCAGGGAGCCGGTCACCACCAGCATGCGGTGCTGCAAGTCGGCGTGTGCCAGCTCTCCGAAGACAAGCGCGCCCCATGCGAGTCCCCAAAGCTGGTTGGTGTTGGAGAGAGGAATAGCGCGGCCGATGCCCAGAAACTTTGTGGCGAACTGCTGGAATAAGTCGCCGATGACCCAGACAAAGCCGCCGAGAAAGAGCCAGAAAATCAAATGCCTGATCTCCGTTGAGTGGAAGATGGCCGCATGAGTTCCGCCATCGAGCGCAAGCACAAGGGCGAAGCAGGTTGCCAGTTCGCCAATTGTAAACACGGTGACAAACGACAGCGGATTCATGCCGCTGATGTAAGCCTTGCGGTAGGGCACATACATGGTTCCCCACAGCAGGCTTGCGCCTGCAGCCGCAAATACGCCACCCAGCGCGCGCCCGCCGTGCGGACCGCCGCCCTGGATGGTACTGAACCCCAGCAGGATCGCCGCCACAATAATCGCCACGGCGCCCAACAGGACCTTGGCAATGTTCTTTCCGCTCGCTCCCTTTAGCTCTCCAAACAGCAGGCGTCCCCACAGAATGCCGACGAGCGAGTTGGTGTTCCAAAGCGGAAAGGCTATAGTCAGCCCCACATCGCGAATGGCAAAGACCGTGAGCGTATTGGCCACTGCCCACAGCATGCCGGCGAGAATGGCGTTCACGACCAGATGGCGATTCTGCGCCAGGTCCGCGAAGACATAACGCGTGCCCTTGAGAAGTGTGGGGAGAGTCCACCGCGCTGTAAAGACGCCGGCAACCATGCACAGCGAAATGGCATACGGCGAAAGGCCGGAGTTGACGAGTTTGGTCGGCGCCTCCGCGCCTCCAAGCCACACGCCGGCGGCCAGCGCACACGCCACGCCAATGCCGTGCACCGATCGAAAGCTCGCGTTCGCCGTTGTCTCGACTGAGTCGCTCAAACAGGTCGATCCTTTGTCGCAAACGGGGAGGCGCACGCATGGGAAGCGAGGCACTCCCGGCACGCGCCACTCTGGCTTAGTGAAGCGTAATCAAAAGCGCGAGCCCCACAAAAAACACTACGAGTGGGACCAGAAAGTGGCTGTCTGTGAGAATGGCTTTGGTCTTCGGGGAAATGGTCATGGTGGATCCAGCTGGCTGGTACGAACGAGAATCATCATAGGGGAGCGAGACCGGCTTTGTAATCTTGCAATTCGCTTTTTTGTTGGTTCCGGCCCTCCCTACGAGGATGGAACTCATTTTCCTGGGCGGGGTTATTCGCAAACACGAGGCTGGCCCCGCCAATACTGTAGGCTCAAGAGAGAAACTCCGCCCTGGATGGAACGCTTGGCTCCGATTCTCAATTCCTCTGTCGATTCCTCTGGCCGCCCGTTTCATTTTTCCGGTGCGACACATGCGCTTCTCTGCGGCCAAGTGTCGCTGGAGGTGTTGGCAAGGCGGTTCGGCACGCCTTTGTATGTCTACTCTGCCGATCAGATCGGCGAGAGGCTGCAACTGTTTCAGCAATCTCTGGGTGCGCGCGAACACCTGGTTTGCTATGCAGTGAAAGCGAACTCGGCCCTCGCCATTCTTAAGTTACTGGCGGATCGCGGAGCGGGATTCGACATCGTCTCCGGCGGAGAGCTCGAACGCGTGCTCTCCGTTGCGCCCGAGGCCGTGGATCGGGTGGTTTTCTCCGGCGTGGGAAAAACCGAAGCTGAGATTGATCGCGCTCTTCAGGCAGGCATATTGCAATTCAACGTGGAGAGCGAAGAGGAACTCGCGCTTCTTGGCGCACGCGCACGCAGATTGAAGCGCGCCGCGCGCTTTGCACTACGCGTAAATCCCGACGTCTTCGCCGACACGCATCCTTACATTTCAACCGGCCTGCGCGAGCACAAGTTCGGCATCGACATTCGCCAGGCGCGGCGCATCTACGCGAGCGTGGCAGGGAACCGCTGGCTCGAAGCGTACGGTGTGAGCGTGCACATCGGCTCGCAGATTCGCTCCGCGGCCCCGTTTGGCGCGGCAATGGAACGGGTCCACAAGCTCGTGCTTCAGTTGCGAAGCGATGGCATCACCCTAAAGGCTATCGACGCCGGTGGCGGGTTAGGCATCGATTATCACGGCGGCATCTTTGATGCCGCAGGAAGGGTAGCGGAGTACACCGGCGCCATCGATGCAGCGCTGCGCGGCTTTGCAGGCCGCTTGCTCCTCGAGCCTGGGCGCTTCATCGTCGCACAGGCAGGCGCGCTGGTTGCGAAGGTACTGCAGGTCAAGCGCAACGGCAAGAAGACGTTTGTCATTACAGATGCCGCCATGAACGATCTCATCCGCCCAGCGCTTTATCAGGCCTTCCACGAGATTGTGCCGGTTCGCCCGCGCAGAGGCCGTCCGCGCGCAGTCGATATTGTCGGGCCGGTTTGCGAAACCGGCGACTTTTTCGCGCGTGATCGCAAGCTGAGCCCGGTTGAGCCGGGGGACCTGGTGGCGCTGCTCGATGCCGGCGCGTACGGCATGGCGCAAAGCTCCAACTACAATACCCGCCTTCGCCCCGCCGAGGTTCTGGTGGAGGGCGCGAAGGCACGGCTGATCCGCCGCCGCGAGACGATTGGCGATTTGCTCGCACCGGAAATGGTGTGAGCGCAAACACACGACCTTCTCTGGCCATGAAACTCCACCACTCCTTCGCCCGTCCTGATAACGTATTCCGCGGAGGATTTTTGTGATGCAAGTGGGGATGAAGCTGTTGTGTGCCCTGGCGGTTGCCGGGATGATGTTGGGAGTTTCCACGGCCGTCCGGGCTGACGACCTGACCGTCAAGACCGAACAAGGCAAGGTCAAGGGGAAGACCATTAATAACGGCAAGGTGAAGGCCTTCCTGGGTATGCCCTACGCAGAGCCGCCGGTGGGCGATCTCCGCTGGAAAGCTCCGGTGCCTGCGGCCAAGTGGAAGGGCGATCGCGACGGCACCACATTCGCTCCTCACTGCGCGCAAAACCACGTCTTTGACGACATGGTCTTTCAGGATGCGGCCGGTCCTAAAGAGGATTGCCTTTACCTGAATGTCTACGCACCGGCTGACTCATCCGACAAGAGCAAGCTGCCGGTGATGTATTGGATTCATGGCGGCGGCTACTCGGGCGGCGGCAGCGATGAACCGCGCCACAATGGCGATTTCCTGCCGCTCAAGGGGGTTGTGCTTGTCACCATCAACTACCGTCTCGGCGTTTTTGGATTTCTGGCGTCAAGCGACCTGGCCAAAGAGCAAGGCGGAACGGCAGGCAACTACGGCCTTATGGACATGGTGGCCGGGCTGCAATGGGTGAAGGAGAACATCAAGAAGTTCGGCGGCGACCCTGACAACGTGACGATCTTCGGTGAGAGCGCAGGTTCGTTTGCCGTGAGCACGCTGATGGCGTCGCCCATGGCCAAGGGGTTGTTCGCGAAGGGCATCGGCGAAAGCGGCGGAGCCTTCAGCGATGTGCTGGCGCTCGATCCGCTCAGCGTCAGCGAGAAGAAGGGCGATGAGTTTGTCGCTTCGCTTGGCGCCACGACACTGGCCGATCTGCGGGCTGTTCCCGCCGATAAGGTTCTCGCCGCTGTGCTGGCGAAGAAGGCTGGATTTTCGACTGTTATCGATGGCAAGCTCCTTACCGAATCGGTTCCTGACACGTATGCCGCGGGTAAACAAGCGCATGTTCCGCTGCTGGCAGGCTGGAACCGCGACGAAGGCAGCTTTCTTGCCAACGGCATGACAGCCGAGAAATGGAAGGGCATGGCTGCCGGGATGTTCAAGGAACGCGGCGCGGACTTCCTCAAGATTTATCCCGGCGAAACCGACGAGCAGGCGGCTGATTCAGCCATCGGCTACGGCAGTGACGCTTTCATCGCCTTCAGCACCTGGAAGTGGATCGAAGCGCACCTGAAGACGGGGGATTCCCCGGTCTACCGCTATCACTTCGAACTGCGGGCAACGCCGAGCAAGTTCCACCCCGGCACATTCGCTTTCCACTCCGACGATATCGAGTATGTATTTGGCACTCTCGATACGCGGCCGGGTTGGACGCCCAGCGCCGCGGATCGCACCCTCAGCGATCAGATGATGACGTACTGGACAAACTTCGCCAAGACGGGCGATCCCAACGGGCAGGGTCTGCCGCCGTGGCCGAAGTACACCGAGGCAGACGGCTACTCGCTCATTCACCTGGACAGCACCATCACTTCTGGCCCGGACACGCTGCGTCCGCGCTACGAATTCCTGCTGCAGGGAAAGCCGCCGTTCCGCTTCCAATAGCGGTGATTCGCGACTCGCGTCAACCCAGAGGGCCGCTTCGCGCGGCCCTCTTTCGTGCGCCAAGAATCGGCATCCGCGAGGGACTGAGGGCACCCGCCGTCTTGCTGAAATGCACATGATTTAGTGCAAAGCGGCCAAGGAAAAAAAATAAAAAAAAGGGTATTTCTGTAAAGAAATTCCCTGTTTTCAGTGGTTTACGGAGCATCATGCGCTGCAAATTCTAGATTCCAAAGGACTTCTTTGCAGATTCTAGAGCCTAAAGGACTTACAGGCGTGTTTTTGAGACTCTGCGGGGAAGTTGCCGAGCCGGAGCTTGCGTCTCCGAGCGCGTTGGCGCAAGGGCGAAGGCGAAAAAGGGCCTTCGCTTGCGCGTGGCTCGACTCGGTGCGACGGAATTCTGGCTGACTTGAGGGCACGACGGCGTCTCCGGTTGCGGTATTTTCCCAGTACATCTTCGAGTGTGCGCCGGATGGGGGTAATTCTGTGCAAAGGGGGCGGGCGATTTTTGCATGATTGGGCTCAGGGGGACGGGGCGTCTTCGGAGGGCAACGGCCGGAACGCGCTCGACCGTGGTGGTCGATGAGTGGTTTGGCCTGAAAGCAGCAGTTGAACTGGAGGTGCCTGCATTGGTAGCCACGAGCCGAC
>Ga0182030_10005449_pt1 | contig 27008 bp, 32 predicted proteins | sample 812S3MmetaG_FD_121299 | JGI IMG/M metagenome (GOLD analysis project Ga0182030, IMG submission 121299) | Permafrost microbial communities from Stordalen Mire, Sweden - 812S3M metaG (Illumina Assembly) | ecosystem: Environmental > Terrestrial > Soil > Wetlands > Permafrost | place: Sweden...
GCGCCTCGCAGGCGCCGGGCCTCACGCATCGCGGTTTCCTCGCCAATGCCGGGCTGACGCACGGCGAGCGCGGCGGCGGCTATTTCACCGGCGATCTCTGCCCTTCGTCGAAGCCGATGGACCGCGAGTTCCTCGCGACGCTGCAAGGCGCGTCCGAGCCGACGCCGATCGCGCTGTCGATCTCCGGCCTCTGGCTCAAGCATCACTTCGCCGATTACCGCTGGCTGGTCGACCGGCAGGCGCAAGGCCAGTTCGCGATCACCTGGACCAATCACAGCTACACGCACCCCTACAAGAAGGGCCTCGCCGAGGGCGCGAATTTCCTGCTGCTGCCCGGCGTCGATCCCGATTTCGAGATCCTGGAGACCGAGCGGCTGCTGATCGCCAACGGCGGCACGCCCTCGCTGTTTTTCCGCTTTCCCGGCCTCGTCTCGTCGTCGCCGCTCATGCAGGCGGTGCGCAGGCATCATCTGATCTCGCTCGGGGCCGACGCTTGGCTCGCGCTCAACCAGGCGCCGCGCGACGGCTCGATCATGCTCGTGCATCCGAACGGCAACGAGGAGCTGGGCCTGAAAATCTACCGGCGCGACGCCGATTCAGGCAAGTTGCCGGCGCCGCTCAAACCGCTCGACGAGGCGCCGTAATGAAACGAGTAGCGCTGACCTTCCTGATCGCCGCGGCCTGTGCGCCAGCCGCCCGCGCCGCCCCGCTCGACATGAACACGACGACCTGCCAGGACTGGCTCGACGCCGGCGAGGACGAGCAGGAGCAAATGGCCGCGTGGCTGCGCGGCTATCTCGCCGGACATTCCACGGGCGCCATGTTCGATCTGTCGCGCGTGCGCGCGGACGCGGCGGGTCTCAAGCGGTTTTGCCAGGGTCATCTGACCGTCGGCCTTACCGGCGCCGCAGCGGCGTGGGGCCGCTAGAGCGCTCTGTCTTTGACGCAACGCGGCGCGCTTCGGCTCCCTCTCCCCGCTTGCGGGGAGAGGGGACGCCGGCCGCGATTCCATTCAATTGCCGTAAGCTCTATGCCGCGCGCGCCATTCGCGCCGGCGCGCCGCTCAAGTGGAATTCGGCGACGAGGTCAGCGAGACGTTCGCTCTCCATCGACAGCGTCCGCGTGCAGGCGTTAGTCTGCTCGGCCACGCCCGCATTGCCTTGTGTCGTTCTGTCCAGTTCGCCGATGGCGGCGTTGATCTCCGCCAGCGCCGTGGCCTGCCGCGTCGCGCCGTCGGCGATATCGGCGACGATGGCGTTGATCGACCCAACCTTGGCCACCGTTCGCTCCAGCGCCGCGCCGGTGTCGCGCACGAGACGCACGCCGTTGTCGACCGCTGTCGCCGCGGCGGAGATCAGCTCCTTGATCTCCTGCGCGGCCGCTCCGGAGCGCTGCGCCAGCGCGCGCACTTCCGAAGCCACGACCGCGAAACCCCTGCCGGCTTCGCCTGCCCGCGCCGCCTCGACTCCCGCGTTAAGCGCGAGCAGATTGGTCTGGAACGCGATCTCGTCGATGACGTGAACGATGTTGCCGATCTTTTTCGAGGTCGCCGTAATCGAATCCATCGCCACGATGGCTTCGTGAACCAGTTGCTGGCTGTGCTGCGAGTCGGCGGCGGTCGTTTCGACGACGTCGCGTGCATGCGACGCTCCGTCGGCCGAGCGCTTCACCGTCGTCGAAATCTCGCTGAGGGCGGCCGTGGTCTGTTCCAGGTTGGCCGCCTGCTGCTCCGTCCGGCGCGAAAGATTGTCGGTCGCTTCGGCGATCTGCCGCGTCTCCTGGCCTATGCCCGAAGTCGCGGCGGCGACCTCGCTCAAGGCGCGCTCCAGTTCGTCCATCGCCAGATTGAAATTGCCTTCGAGGTCGCGATAGGCGGCGGGGATGTCGTCCGACAGCCGGTGCGAAAGCGTCTTTCCCGCCAGTTTCGCCAAAGCCGCGCCGATGGAGGCGTTCACCACCTCTCGCTCGCGTTCAATCGCCTGGAGTTGCGAGAGTTCCGCCGCGGCGCGGTCGCCCTCGCTCTGGGCGCGATGCTCGACCGCCTGTTTCTCCAGCCGCCTGTTTTCGCGGGCGGCGTCGCGAAACACCAGCACCGTGGACTGCATTTCGCCGATCTCGTCGCGGCGGCCGTGGTTCGCGAAGTCAACGCCCGTGTCGCCGCCGGCGAGCCGGCGCATGGCTCCGATCAGGCCCTTGAGCGGCCGGGTAATCACCACCCGAAGCGTGATGTAGGTGAAGCCGACGATGCCGAGCCCGACGAGGAAACCGCCCGCCGCGATGAGCTTGAGCAGGGCGTAGACCCGGGCGATGTCGCTCCCGGCCTCGATCCGGCTCGAAAACACGGCAATGACCTCGCCGTCCTTCAGGCCCATCAACTCGCCGTGGCAGGCCATGCAAGTTTCCTTCGGCGCGCTGAGCGGGCGGCCGAGGATGATCGGCACGCTGTAGCGGTAGGCGTCGCCGACGAAGCGCGCGACGGGCCGTCCCGTTCGCATGGCTTCCTCGTCGATGTCGTCGCGCGCCGTCTTGATCGCGTGGTCGGGATAAGCGCTCGTCACGAAAGCGGCGACCTTCGCGCTCCAGACGCTCCACAGCTTGCCGGGATAGTTCTTGTTGCGGCTTTCGAACCAGCCGTTGAACACCTTGATCGCGACGTCGTCGCGATCTTCCAGACGCTGGCTCATCGCGGTCTCGACCAGGGCGTTGAGCGACTGCAGCTCGTTTTCCGAGAGGTCGCGCAGGCGCGTCTCCATCGAGCGCCATTCCGCGAATGACACCGTGGCGACCACCGCGACCACGAGCGCGAGCGCGCCGAAAACGGCGAGAATCATGAACCGCGCCTGAATCCCAAGCGATTTCCGAAACATGAGCGTAAACCGGCGCGCCGGCCCCCTGGCCTACACAACCAGAGGTAGCATTAAGGAGTTACAACCCTGCTAATGAACCGACGATTCACCATATGGACCGAGCCGCCTCACCGCGGCGCCGGAACGCCGAACGCCTTGGCGAGGAACAGCCCGGCGTGCTTGAGCCCGCCGCCGTCGATTCCGTGACCGACGCCCAGCGAAAGATGGTACTGCGTCGGCACGCCCGCCGCGGCGAGCTGCTCGGCGGCGATGAACATGGCGTCGACCGGGATCATCGGGTCCTGATCGCCGTGGATCAGCAGGATCGGCGGCGGATTGCCCTTGCTGTCGCGCGCGCGCGCCTCCGGCAGCCGCTCCGGTCCGACCAGCATCCCGGAAAAGCCGACGATCGCCGCCGGCGCCCGCTTTCGTCGCAAGCCGACGTGCAGCGCCATCATCGCGCCCTGGCTGAAGCCGACCAAGGCCAGCCGGCTCTCGTCGAGCCCGTATTTCGCCAGCTCCTCGTCGAGGAACGCGTCGATCACCGGCTTGGCGCTGTCGGCGCCGCGCAGCCGGTCGTCGGCCGAGCGCTCGTCGTCAACGCCGCGCGCGGCGCTCAACGCAAACCATTGCCGCCCCATCGGCGCGCCGGCGCAGCGCTCGTGCGCATTCGGCGACACGAAGGCCGCGTCGGGCAGGATCGCGCGCCATTGCCGGCCCAACTCGATGAGGTCGTTTCCGTCCGCGCCGTAGCCGTGCAAGAACACGACGAGCTGCTTGGCCGCGCCGCTCTTGGCCTCAAGGCGCGGTCCCGTCAGTTTCGCAGTCATCGGCGTTGGTCCCCTTAAGTTCCCGCTCGTCTAGCCCCTGCCGCCGCCCGCGCCAAGATCGACGACGCCGACGCGCGCTTTCAGGGCGCCGTAATAGGCCCACAGCATCCGCGCTGCGACGCCGCGATACGGCCGCCAGCGTTCGGCGATCTTCTCGAGCTTGCGGACGTCGGGGCGCTGGCGAAGCCCGAGCGCGAGCCGCGCCGCCTCCTGCAGCGCGAGATCGCCGGCGGGAAAGGCGTCGGGATGGCCAACGCAGAACAGCAAGAAAATGTCGGCCGTCCACGGGCCGATCCCCTTGACCGCGACCAGCGCGCGATGCGCCTCCGCCGCCGGCAGCGACGCCAGCGCGGAGAGGTCGAGGCCCTCGGCGACGGCCTCAGCGACGGCGGTCAGCGCGCGGATTTTCGGCCCCGAAAGCCCGCAAGCGCGCAACGTCGCCTCTCCGGCGGCGAGCACGGCCTCGGCGTGCAGCGGCTGCAAGGTCGCCTCCAGCCGCCCGAAGATGGCTTTGGCGCTGGCGACCGAGACCTGCTGCGAGACGATGATGGCGGCGAGCCCCGCGAATCCCGGCTCGCGCCGCCGCAACGGCGGCGGGCCGCCGATCTCGACCAGCCGGCCGATAGTTTCGGGGTCGAGCGCGACGAGCGCCGCGGCGGCCTCCGCGAGCGACTGCTCGGCGTCGATGAGGCGGCCGGGCGCGTAATGCAGGGCGGGGGGCTTGGCGCGGCGGCGCTTGGGCTTGGGCATGACAAATCGGGTTTGCGCGCGTCCTGTCGTTTTTCGCAAGCGAAGATAGCCTGCTCGGCGGCTGCGAAGGTAAGGCTGAGATTAGCGACCTCGCGCTCGGAAGGGAGTCCCGGGTCGTAGCTCCAGGTCTGAGTTGCGCCGCTCGACCATGTCCAACTGACGGGCGCCGCAGCCGTAGGGTTGGGTCCGAATGACCAAAGGCCTCGCCCACGGCCGTGGGTGGCGGCGGCTACGTGCGGGCGTCGTCGGTATCGGCGGCCTGAAGAACTCCTAAGGCGGGACGTTCGCCCAACCGCCGCGTACGATATAATCTTCGCTGAATTTTCCGCCGGAGGGCACAATGGGCGACACGACAATCTACCTCGGAAGGTTGCTCGGTCTCTACATGGTCGCGATGTCCGTCGGCATGCTGGTCAACCATCGCCGGACGATGGCGGCTATCGACGAGATGTCGCGTAGCGGGCCGTGGATGCTGTTCTCGGGCATGGTGGCGATCGCCGTCGGCCTGGCGGTCGTGCTGGGGCACGAAGTCTGGACCGGCGGCGCATTGCCAGTGCTGGTGTCTGCGATGGGCTGGGCGGCCCTGCTGAAGGGCCTGACGCTGCTGCTGGTCCCAGGCGAGCGCATCGCCGCGGCCTACAAGGGCGCCGGTTTCGAGCGGTATTTCAGCGTCTGGATGGTCGCCGTGCTGGCGCTGGGGCTCTGGATGACCTGGCTGGCGTTCGCGGCCCGAGCGGGCTAGGAATCGCCGCCGCCCTCCGTCGCCAATCTCGTCGCTTTCGCATACGTGGCCCTCGGCATGGCGCCGACGTCGGGTCCGAACATGATCTATCTGATCTCGCGCTCGATCGTTCAGGGTCGCGCGGCGGCGCGCGGGCGCTCAACGCGGAGCTACAGAAGGCCCAGGGAATCGGGTGACGCGCCGGGGCGAGGTCCTGCGGACCTCGCCAATTCCCGCTCCGGCGCCGATGCCCATGCGACCTAGCTGGCCGGACCGACGACGGCGCACGGGGGCAAGTCCGGGTTCCGGTCGGCTCGACGTCATCGTAAACAATGCCGGTATCGGGCCGATCTCCCGCTTGGACGGACTCCGGGTCGAGGGTTGGGACGCGATGATCGACGTGAACCCTCATCGCGCGACCGTGCAGCCGAATTTTGCCGATACGCACGGAATGGCGCGGTTACCGGAACCATTCCGGTCGAATCCACGTTGGTCAAGCAGTTCTAGCATGGGACGCGTCAAGTGCCGGCGACCTTCGCCTGCCGGAACCGTCACCCTCCCGGCGCCTATGAAGCCAAGGCGCCATTCGCGATCGCATCGGAGTTTCCGCCATGTGGATACGCATTCAGATCGCCGCTATGGTTTACCTGATGGTCCAGGCCGTCATGTTCGGCATTGGCGTGGTGCTCGTCCTGACGACGCCGCTGGCCGACATGGCCATGACGCTGATGCCCTGGGTCGTCGCGACGACCGCGGTGCTGTCGGCGCCCGTCTCCTGGATGATCGCGCCGCGTCTGCAAGAACGTTACTGGCAAGCAAAGGGGCAGACCTCGGACATCATCTCCGGCCCGTCCTACGAATCGCCGTTCTAGCAGACGGAAGGCGGCGCCGATCGACGTCGCTTTCGTTCAAACTTCGCCTAATGCGAGCGGCGTTTGCTCGGCGCGCAAGATCGCCATCCGTCTTCCATTGTCGCTGACACAGGGGCGGGCGGTTGCGAACACGCGACGCTGATCGAGCCGATTTTCTTTGGCTTTGATCGCGCCGCTCCTCGGTATGGAGACGATCGTTTCCACGGAGAGGCCCAGGTAGGCGCTGATCCGGCGGCAGTATTCAATCTGCTTGGGCGAGCAGCCCGCGAACGGAGCCATCTCGATCGCGTCGGACATGCGGCCTGCTATCATCTCGCGAATCTCCGAGAACTGCGCCTGTCCCGGCATAGCCGAATCCCGTGCGACACTTTAGTCGAGGCGACTCCTTAGGGACATTTACTGAACACCGCGAAATTACTCGGCTAGATTTGCAGCATTCCCTCGCGAGTTGGCGGTTGCGCGTGCTCGACAAGGACGGTGGGATCGTGATCCCGACGGGCGCAGCCGCCGCGCGCATCCTGTCCCGGAACGTCCTCGCGGCGTGAATCTCGTTGACAACGGCGCAAGCGAGCAAGCCATTCGTGGACGACAAAGCGCGTCGTTGCAGCTTGTCAGGACCGCGACCTCAGCGCATCGGCCACCGCCGCGAACGCCGGCGACGGCTGCCGCCGGCTCGGGTAATAGAGGTAATACCCATCCGACGTCGGCCACCACGCTTCGAGCGCCGGCTTCAGCCGCCCCGCCGCGATGTGCGGGGCCGCGAGTTCCTCGGGCAAGTAGGCCAGGCCGAACCCGTCGAGCGCCGCCGTCAGCATGCGCGCCGTGTCGCCGAATGTGAGTTGGCCGTTCACCCGCACGCGCTCCTCGCGCCCGTCGCGCTCGAACTCCCAGGCGTAGAGGCCGCCATAGGTCGGCAGGCGCAAATTGATGCAGACGTGGGTGGCGAGGTCGGCGGGTGTCTTCGGCGCCTCGCGCGATTGGAAATACGCTGGCGAGCCGACGACCATGAAACGGAAGTCGGGGCCAATGCGGACCGCGATCATGTCCTTGGCGACGTCGGCGCCGCTGCGCACGCCGGCGTCGAAGCCTTGGGCGACGATGTCGCTCATGGCGTAATCGATCGCGATCTCGACGTGGATGTCGGGATGAGTGCGCAGCAGCGGCCTGAGCTTCGGCCACAGGATCGTATCGGCGGCGTAATCGGTCGTGTTGATGCGCACGACGCCGGCGAGCCTGTCCTTCGTCTCCCGCAAGCGATTGAGTTCGCCCTCGATCTCCTCGAACCGCGGGGCGAGGATCAGCAGCAGGCGCTCACCGGCCTCGCTCGGCGAGACGCTGCGCGTCGTGCGGTTCAGCAGCCTCACGCCGAGCCTTCCCTCCAGCCCTTGGATCGAATGGCTGAGCGCCGACGGCGTCACGCCAAGCTTCGCGGCCGCGCGGGTAAAGCTGCGCTCGCGCGCCACGGCCAGGAAGCCGGCCAAATCGTCGAAGCTCTCGCGCGCCATTTGTGAACCCTACTCACAAGCGCATGTAAATTCCACGGGGTAATCGGATCGCCCCGGCGCGACTAAGTTGGGTCCACCGGCGGCGCATCCGCCTGTCAGGAGTTCGTCACATGGAAATCACACGCGCCGGCGCGAAGTCGTCCGCCAAAGGGCCCGCAGATTGGTTCACCGGGATCGTCCGCATCGATCCGCTGTTCAATCCGTTCGACGCCGCCCGCGTGCAGGGCGCCAGCGTCACCTTCGAGCCCGGCGCCCGCACCGCCTGGCATACCCATCCGCTCGGGCAGACGCTCGTCGTCACGGCGGGGTTCGGGCGGGCGCAGCGCGAGGGCGGCGCGGTCGAGGAGATCAGGCCCGGCGACGTCGTCTGGTTCGCGCCGGGCGAGAAGCACTGGCACGGCGCGTCGCCGACAACGGCCATGACGCACATCGCCATCCAGGAAGTGAAGGACGGCAAGGTCGTCGACTGGATGGAGAAAGTCACCGATCAGCAGTACGGCGCCTGAGGAAGGAAGACTCAATGCCCCACGTCGTCATCAAGCTGGCCGCGGGACGGTCGGAAGCTCAGAAACAGCGGATCGCCGATGCGGTCGCTCAGGCCGTCGTGCAAACGGCGGATTGCGGCGCGGACGCGGTTTCCGTCGCCATCGAAGACGTCGCCAAGGCCGACTGGGACGCGAAGGTGTTCGTTCCCGAGATCGCGGGCAGGGCGGCGACGCTCTACAAAAAGCCCGGCTACAAGGCTGTCTGACGGGCAATCCTTTTCGTCGGCGAGGCGGTCGCGCCGCTTCTGATCCCGGCGCTCGGATACCTCGGCGGGATCGCCGGCCTCGGCGCCGTCTTCCTCGCCCGCGCGGATTTGCAAATCCACTGAAGGAGAAACCGATATGTTGGGAACCATGCTTTACGGCCCGCGCGACGTCCGCTGCGAGGAAGTCCCCGAGCCGAAAATCCTCAAAGACACCGACGCCATCATCCGCCTGTCGGCGACCTGCATCTGCGGCTCCGACCTCTGGCCCTTCCGCGGCGCCAACGCCGTGACGGCGCCGATGGCGATGGGCCACGAATATTGCGGAATCGTCGAGGCGGTCGGCAGCGCGGTCAAGACGGTTCGCCCCGGCCAGTTCGTCGTCGGCTCGTTCTGCATCTCGGATAACACCTGTCCGCATTGCCGCTTCGGCTTCCAGTCCTCCTGCGAGCAGCGCGAGTTCATGTCCGGCGCCCAGGCGCCGCTGGCGCGTGTCCCGCTCGCCGACGGCACGCTCGTCGCCACGCCCGAAATCCCGCCCGACGACCTGATCCCGAGCCTGCTGGCGACTTCGGACGTGCTCGGCACCGGCTGGTACGCCGCCGACGCGGCCCGCGTGCAGGAGGGCTCGACGGTGGCCGTCGTCGGCGACGGCGCCGTCGGCCTCATGGGCGTGCTGGCGGCCAAGCAAATGGGCGCAGCGCGCATCCTGGCGATGAGCCGGCACAAGACGCGGCAGGACCTCGCGCTGGAGTACGGCGCGACCGACATCGTCTCCGAGCGCGGCGAGGCTGGCGTCGCCCGCATCAAGGAACTGACCGGCGGCGTCGGCGCGGATTCCGTGCTCGAATGCGTCGGCACGCAGGAGTCGATGACGCAGGCGCTCCAGTGCGCCCGGCCCGGCGCGATGATCGGCTATGTCGGCGTGCCGCATGGCGTCCAGTTCGACGGGCAGCAGCTATTCTTCTCGCAGCGCGGTCTGATGGGCGGCCCGGCGCCGGTGCGCCGGTTCCTGCCCTACCTGATGGAGCTGGTGCTCGAACGCAGGATCAACCCCGGCAAGGTCTTCGACCTGGCGCTGCCGCTCGCCGATGTCGCGCAGGGCTACAAGGCGATGGACGAGCGCCGCGCGATCAAGGTTCTCCTGCGCGTGTGAGCGAAGCCGCAAAAGCCGAGAATTCCGACCCTGTCGGTCTCGGCTACGCTGCGCGATTGTCGCCGGCGCTGGCGGCGGCGTCGGTCTCGCCGTCGAACGCGACGATGGGCTGAAAGCCGCACTCATCGCAGTGGCCGTTGAACGCGAACACGTACGCAGCACGGTGAAGAGGCGGCGCGCTCAGGTCATGGGGTTGTCGGCGGGGCGAAACCGCCACCCGTTCCAGGCCCGCAGTCCTCAGCCGCAGCGCCTATATCGCAGCCGCTATGGAATTGGGGGTGGGTAGTTACCTACGACCTGCGCATGGGCGGTTAGAGGCAGATGATCGGATGCAATCCGCGCCAACGGGGAGGCGTGCACCGCCAGATTGCTGACAAAACTATCGGGCCAGCCAAGGATGCGGTCGAGCGCGAATATCGGACGCCGAGAAGGGAAGCTACGAGGCGAAGCTCCACTCCCAAAAATGGGCTCCAGAATCGAAAGCGAGGAACGTTGGCGAACGCGCCATTCGTTGAAATCGCCCATCAGTATCGTTGGCATCGGCGACATTTCCCGGTGCGCCTTCAAGAGCGCGCTGGCCTGATCGAGACGCGACCTGCGGAGCAGTCCAAGATGCGCCGCGATGACCCGGAAGTCGCCTTCGCCGAGATTCAGCTCTGCGACAATGGCTCCACGCGGCTCGAAGCCCGGGAGCCGCAAGCGGCGGCGATGATAGAACCTCGGTTCGGCGCGCACCAGCAGAGCATTGCCGTGCCAACCGTGTCCTTGCGGCAAATCCGACTGTACCAGCAGCCTCATACCGGTTTCTTGTCGGATCGCCTCCGGGTTGAGCAGTCCATCCTTACGGCCAAATCTCTTGTCGACTTCTTGCAGGGCGATCAGATCCGCCTCAAGCTCTTTGATCACGCCAAGAATTCGCTCGGGCTGAGTTCGCCCGTCGGTTCCTCGACATTTGTGGATGTTGTAAGACGCGACCTTCATTGCAAATACCTGCACCGCGGCTAAAGGTAAGGCATCGCGAGCCGAGTCGCCGCATCGCGGAGCTTGATGACGATGTTTCGATCGTCCAGCTCGCTCAGCGTAAGGCGATGACCTCTGCGGGCCTCGATAGCGTTCGCCAAATCCGCCGCCATCACGGGATCGCGAAGCTCAATCGTCAGCTCGAAGTTGAGGCGCAGACTGCGGGCGTCCCAGTTTGCGCTGCCAATCAAACACCAGCCGCCGTCGATGGTCATCAGCTTGGAGTGATCGAAGGGCGGCGGACTGAACCAGATTCGGCAACCGGATTCGATCAGCGGCCGTACGTGGGCGCGCGCCGCCCAAGCGACGTACCGGTGATTGTTGACGGCCGGAAGCACGATATCGACTGCGACGCCGCGCAGAGCCGCAAGACGCAAGGCCGTGATAAGCTGCTCGTCGGGAAGAAAATAGGGCGTTGCGATGCGAATGTTGCGCCGGGCGGCGTTGATCGCCGACAAAAGTACGAGCACGAGGTGGTCGGTGTCTTGATCCGGTCCGGACGAGATTGTGCGCGCAAAGCCGCTGTCGCCCGCCGCGCCGCCGTAAGGCGCGTGAGCGAGCGGCTTTCCCGTCGCAAATTGCCAATCTTCGCTGAATTCGCGTTCTATCTCGCTGATCACCGGCCCGACAATCTTGAAATGATGATCGCGCACCGGCGATTTTGGCTGACTTGCGAGGATGTTTTCGGCTCCGATGTTGAGGCCGCCGACGAAAGCGATCATCCCATCGACGACCAGCATTTTCTTATGCAGCCGCAAGTTCAGAAACGGCATTTTCCAAGGCAGAAACGAGTGCAAAAACAACGCTGTCTCAACTCCTTCCCGCCGCAATCGGCGGTACGCCGGCACGCGCAAGAACCCACCGCCAAAGCCGTCAATAAGCACGCTAACCTTTACGCCGCGGCGCTTGGCGGCGGCCAGCGCCTCGATGAACTTTTCGCCTGCCGCGTCGGCGCGGAAAATATAGGTCGCCAGCAAGATTTCGTTTCGGGCCTGCCGAATCGCCGCCAGCATTTCGGGGTAAGCCGCGTCGCCCGAGCAGTAGCGCGCCAAAACCTGGCCCGGAACCGACCTCCGTCTGGTGATCGCGCCAACCGCGATCTCCAGGTCGCCCAGCGGGTCGTCCTGCAAGTCGCGGTCGTTTTTGTAGTCGGGAAGCGGATCGGGTCCCATCAGGCGACGTGCGCGTCTTTGCACGCGATTGATGCCAAATCCGAAATACATAAGAGCGCCAAGGGCCGGAGCCAGCCACGCCATGCCAATCCAGCCGATGGCCGCGGAAACGTCACGCTTGCGCAATAAAGTATGGACGGTAACCAGGCCAGCAACAACGATATGTAACAGAACTCCCAGCGCTTCTTGGGCCGTAACGGGCGCGTCCAGCAACGCAGACACGGGTTCTCAGCCCTCTCGCGCGAAAATAGGTCTGCGTTTGGCTTTGAAGGCGGCGCGTCCCTCGCGAAAGTCGGCGCTCATGGCGGCGGCCTCCACCAGCGAGCGCACCTGCGCAACGTCCCCTTCGAGCGTCGCTCGCACCACTCGCTTGGCGCCCCATATGGAGCCAGGGCTCAGCGTAGCCCACAAACGCGCCTCCGCCTCGACGGCTTCGGAAAGCTTGGCCGCCGAACAAACCCGGCCGACAAGACCGATTGCGAGGCCCTCCTCCGGCGTGACCGAGCGGCCGCTGAACAGAAGGTCCTTGGCGACGGCGGGACCGACGGCCTCGACCAGCAGGCGAGTCTCCACAAGGCCGTAGAGTAAGCCGAGTTTAGCGGGAGGGATGGCGATATGAGCGTCTTCGCTCGCGAACCGCACGTCGCACGCCAAGGCTATGGCGACACCGCCGCCGACGGTTGCGCCCTCGACCTTGGCGATCGTCGGGCGATCGAGCCGGCTCAGCGCGTCAAGCGCTCTCTCGATGGCTCCGAGATAGGCGCGCGCGCTGGCAAGATCGGCGAAGACGTCGTCGAACTCGGAAATATCGGCGCCGGAGCAGAGATGACCGCCCAATCCTTCCACAATAACGGCGCAGACTTCGGCCTTCGTTTCCAATTCAGCGCAAAGACGTTCTAACGTCCGCCACATATCGCCTGACATGGCGTTGCGCCGCTCGGGTCGATTCAGTTGGAGGCGGGCAATGGGAGGCTCGAGAACGAGGCGAAGATCGGACATGCGTGAGCCTTCTGACTTGATTCGTGGTTTGTGACGCAAATGCCGGCTTGGATCAAATGACGTAGGCGTTGTAGCAGGGCTCGGAACCCCGCTCCGGGTCGCGCAGACAGTCAGCTCCCGCGCTTCGCCCGCTCATTCCCGTGCTGAAGGAAAAAGCGGATCATCTCCCGGCTGGCGTCGGGGCCGCGCGGGTCCGTGAAGGAGCCATCGAGGCTGCCGCCCGACCACGCGTGGCCGGCGCCGTGCAAGATCCATTGCTCGACAACCTCCCGGCTCGCGGCGTCGAGTTGCACGATTCTTGTGTAGGCCATGCCGTCCGGCGTCTCGCCGCGCATCTCGACCTCGGTCAGGGCGGATTTCGGCTTGGCCTGGGCGACAACCTGTTCGCCGTTGACGGGATGAACGGTCCGGTCGGCGTCGCCGTGGAAGACAATCGTCGGGACCATCGCCCCCGCTCCCTTCGCCACGAACGGCGCGCCTCTCGCCATCGCCGCGAAGGCCGACGGCATGTCCTTGGCCGCGCCGCACGCCAGCCCCGAATGGACGCCGACGGCCGCGAAAACTTCCGGATGCGTCTGCGCCAGGATCGCCGCCGCGGCGCCGCCGGCCGAGAGACCCGCGACATAAACCCGTCTCGCATCGGCCGAGAACTCCTCGACGACCTCCCGCACAAGGCCAGCGATGAGCGAGGCTTCGCCGCCCTCGCGCTGTTGGTTTTCCGCATCGAACCAGTTCCAGCATTTTTGTGCGTTCGCCGACTGCGGCTGATGCGGATAGACGACCAGAAACCTCTGCTCCTCGGCCAGCTCGTTCATTCGCGTGCCGGCGGCGAAATCGTCGGGGTTCTGAGTGCAGCCATGCAGCATCGTCACGACGGGCAGCGGCTGGCCCGTGTAGCCGCTGGGCACGTACACTTTGTAACTCCGGCTTCCCGCGGCATTGGCGAATATCCGCTCTTCGAAGCGGGCGCCTTCCGGCCTCGCTACCGGGGTCGGCGCCCGGCTCTCGCCGAGACCGGGAAGCGCCCGGTCTCGAAGCGCCGCCATCATGTGTTTGAAGCCCGCCAGCGTCGCGCCTTTATTCAGCGGTCTAAAGTTGGCGTCCGGCCGCGGCTTTGCGGCAGGCGGGGTCGGGGCGGTCGCGCCGCCGCCCCGGAGCAGCGCCATCGCCTCCGTGAGCTTGCCGGCCCGCGTCAGGCGGGTGACCTCGGCCATGTCGATCTTCGAGAAAGCATTCATCGCGGTGTTCTTTCTAGCCCGTGGCGTAACGAGATCAGGATGTGCGATCGGCCAGCGCCGCCTTCACCGCGGGGCTGGCTTGGAACGCGCCGAGGACCTGCACGGACGCGATGGCCGCGCGAGCCAGCTCGGGCGTAACGTCGCTGGCGATGCTGGCGAGACCCAGAACCTGGATGTGAAGCGGCTTTCCCTGATCCCGCGCCGCTTCGAGATCCCGCGAGGTGTAATGCGACAGCCCGAGCTTGAGCTGCCGGCGGGCCGCGGATTGCCGAACGGCCTCGTCATGCCGTTCGAGCTGATTGCGGACCGCCGTGCGAATGAAGTCCGCGCGATTACCGTAGAACCCGTCGCGGACCATAAGGTCCATGCGGCCAAGATCGACGAAGCCGAGGTTGACCGTGATCTTTTCGCTATCCGCAAATCTCAGCTTTAGTTCGGAAGGCTTGTTCGCCATGTCCATCTCGCCATCCCATTGGATGGTCTATAGCTGGACGCTGGAGGGCCAGATTGCAAGAGCCGAGGGTCGCCAAAACTTCGGACCTGAGGTTGCGGCGCCGCCCCTTACAACTCGCCGCGATGGGTGGAGGATATGGCGATCGGGCGAACCCGCGACCGTCGCGCCCTTACAGCTTGCGTCAAAAGTGGCGGGGAGGCTCACTTTTTGGCGCCTAAGACCCCGCAAACTAACCATTCAAAAGCGAAATTTCCGCCCGGGCCTTCACCCGCTTCTTCTGTCAATAGAGGCGGCATGGCTGGACGCGGCGACCGCCATGCGCTATGCGGTCGCGGCTTAACTGACAACAGCGCGCCGAAGCGCTCGTCGCCCGCCTTAAGGCGGTCGTCGTCACGGCATGGAGATAGAAGTGGACGTTATCGCGACCATCGAGGCCGAAGAGGCCGCGCGCCTCGGCGCCAAATCAGGCAAGATTCCCGAGTTTCAGCCCGGCGACACCGTCGTCGTCAACGTGAAGGTCACCGAAGGCGACCGAACCCGCGTGCAGGCCTACGAAGGGGTCTGCATCGCTCGCAACGGCGGCGGCCTCAACGAGAGCTTCACCGTCCGCAAGATCTCCTATGGCGAGGGCGTCGAGCGCGTGTTTCCGCTCTATTCGCCGATGATCGATTCCATCAAGCTCGTGCGGCGCGGCAAGGTGCGGCGCGCGAAGCTCTATTACCTGCGCGACCGGCGCGGCAAGTCGGCGCGTATCGTCGAGCGCGTCGATAATTCGCATGGCAAGGGCGCTGCGGCGAAGTAAGGTCGTTATCGGTGGCCGTCCTTCGGGGCGGCCACCTTTTTTAGGAGGGAAAATCACATGACTGGACCGACGATTGCGCAAAAGGCGCCTTATGCTGCGACGGTGGAGGCCGGCAAGACCTACTACTGGTGCTCCTGCGGCAAGTCCGCCAAGCAGCCGTTCTGCGACGGCTCGCACCAGGGCAGCGATTTTGCGCCCAAGCCCTACACCGCCGACAAAGACGGGACGGCCTACTTCTGCGGCTGCAAGTCCACCAAGAATGCGCCGCTATGCGACGGCGCCCACAAGGCGCTTTAGCCCCGCAGCGCGCGCAGGGCGAGGGCGGCGGCGGCGAAGTCGCGGGCGCGAGCCGCGCGCCGTAGCGTCGCCTCCTCGTCGGCGCCCCAGCGCTCGATCTGGAAATCCTCGTCGACATGCGCCGCCGCCCAGGCGCTTTCCGTCGTCGTCGCGCCCTGCGCAACCATCAACGCCAGCAAAGCGGAGCCGCTGAGACTTGTCAGCGCGTGCAGGGCCGTCAACGCAAACGGCTCCGCATAGGACTCGACCGCCGCGCGCACCGCCTGCAGCGACGCCTCCGGTTGCGGCACGTGCATGAGTCCGCCAGCGAGCACGAAACGCGCGCCGAACGCGCCCTCGGCGAAGGCGAGCACCGGGTCGAAAGCCGCCGCCTGCCGGGATGCGAGCGGCTCCGGCTCCAGCGCCCGATAACAGACGAGGTCGCTCCCGGCGTAACCGGCGATCTCGACGACGGTCTCGGGGATGGCGTGCGCGACTCCGTCGAGCGCGGAATTGGCGAGCCGCGTCAGCGGCATGGCCGCAGGCCGGATGATCTCTCCCTGCGCCGACCATTCCGCGGCAATGGCTTCCGCCAGCGCGCGGGCGGGCGCGATCAGCTTGGCCTTGGCGGGCGTGCGCGCGATGCGCCCGTCGAGCCGCAGCGCGAAGCCGCCGTCGGTCTCGCTGACGTCGGCCGCGGAGTAGAAGCGTCTGATTTCGGGGGCGCGCATGTTGATTTGCGCGGCCTCGACGGACTGGCGCCAACTGGGTTCGTCGCTCATGGCTGCCGATTTGGCTGCGGGGGATCGGGTGGAGGTGGGTTAGGCTGCGCCGGGTTGACGGCGGCGCCCGCTCCAACTGCCGCGCCGGCGCCGGCGGCGGCGCCGACCCCGGCCCGAATTTCGGCGGCCAGCGCGGTCGTCGCGGACGCGACCGAGTTGAGCCGGGCGTTGAGCGTTATCGCCGCCGCTTCGAGCACTTCGCGGCCGACCACGACCCCGAGCTTGAGCGCGACGATGTCGAACTTGATCCAGTTCGGCGTGTCCTTGTCGGCGAGCGAATCCTTGAGTGCGCTTTCGACGTCGCTTCTGGTTCTGTCATCGACATTCTGCATCAGCGCCAAACTGTATTTGCCGAGCAAACCCGCCACCGAGACGGAATCGCTCAGGCGCGCGACGAGGCTCGCCACGTCGCGCGAGCGAGCCACCGCCTCGCGGCGGTCGACTCCGCGATCGGCGATCAGCAGGAGCGAATCGAGCAGCGCCGCCGGGCCGACGCCGACATCCGCGTCGTTGACGCGGACCTTGAAAATGGACGCGCGCAGAAACACGAGCGCGCCGAAGCCGGCAATGACCATCGCCTTGACCTTGGTGTCTTCGTGGTAGCCGTCTTGCTTGACGAGTTCGAGCGTCTCGTCCGGGTGCACCGGCATCAGGTGCATGACGTGCATCAGGTACCAGGCGACAGCCGCCGCTGCGACGTTGACGGCGACGAAGACAAAACCGCTCGGCGAGGCCAGCGCCCGCAACGGGGCCTGCCGGTAGCGACCCATGATCTCGACCGCGCCAACTCCGCCGGAGATCGCCATTGCGGCGATCAGATATCCGCTATAGCTCGCGTTCCCGTAGTCGCGGATAAGCCATACCGCGCCGACGACATAAAGGAATACGGCGCCGCGGCTGGACTCGAGCCAGGTCCAAGCCAAGTCGAGCTTGGCCCAAGTCCAGTTCCAAACCAAGCCCGGAAGATTCATCCCCGCTCGCCCTTTCGTTGGCTAGACGGGGGGGTCGACATTCGTCGGGAGCCCTACGAAGGTTTGGTCCTTGATCCTGCTAAACGCGAGGCGGCCCCGCTCGGAGGCGAAGGTGAGGGCCTGCGCGAGGCGGTCGGCGTCCCATTTCAGTTGAAGCGCAAGGTCGACGACCGAAGTCGGCGAACTGAAAGCTTCGACCGCCTTTACGACACTGTCTGCGTCGAGTTGGGTTACAGAGGGTTGCTGCGTTACGTTCAAGTTTGCGATGGACCGGAGGTCCTTGGCTGCATTTTGCAAGCCGACGACAAGCTTGTCACGAAGAAATTCGCCCATGCTCAGCTCCGTTCTTTGACCGATAGGTCTAACATAGGGCGCGTCCGAACATAAGCGATGGGTTCACTCGTCGGGGGCGTCCTCGATGGGGTCGCGGTGCGGGGGCGCGAAGCCGAACATGTCGAAGGCGGCCTGCATGTGCGGGGGCAACGGCGCGGTGACGTCGATGGTTCCGCCGCGCGGATGCGGCAGCACGAGCCGGCGCGCCATCAGATGCAGCTTCGGCTCCAGGCCCGGCGGCACGGCGCGCAGGGGATCGTTGCGGGCGGGATCGTTCGGAGGCCGGCGGTTGTATTTGGGGTCGCCGACGATCGGATGGCCGATCGCCTCGCAATGGGCGCGTAACTGGTGGGTGCGGCCGGTGATCGGCCGCAGCGACAACCAGGCGAGGCGCGGGCGCACCTTGTCCACGGTCGCGTAGAGCGTGACGGAATGCTGCGCGTCGGGATCGCCGTGGCGGACGACGCGCATGCGCTCACGTTCGGTATGGTCCTTGGGCTTGGCGCCGCGCTCGTCGCCCATCGCCTCGCCCTTGGCGAGGAACAGCGAGATACGGCCGTTCTCCGGCTTCGGGCAGCCTTCGACCAGCGCCCAATAGGTCTTCCGGGTCTCGCGCGCGCGGAACAGGGCTCCGAGTTCGGCGGCCATCTTGCGCGACTTCGCGCATAGCAGCACCCCCGAGGTGTCGCGGTCGAGGCGATGCACCAGCACCGGACGTTCGCCCTTGCTGTCCGTCAGCGCGGCGAGCATGCCGTCGAGGTGATGCTTGGTGCCGGACCCGCCCTGGCTGGCGAGCCCCCAGGGCTTGTTGAGCACCAGTAGGTCGCGATCCTCGAACAAGGTGATCGAGCGCAGGAACTCGGCGTCGGCGGGATTGGCGACGGGCGCAGCCTTCGGCGGCGGCAGATCGAGCGGCGGCACGCGCACCATTTGTCCGGCTTCCAGGCGCGTCGAGATCTCGACGCGCTTGCCCTCGACGCGGATTTCGCCTTTGCGCACGCTTCGGTTGAGGTGGCTTTGCGGCACCGCGGGGTAGCGGCGGCGGAACCAGCGGTCGAGCCGCATGCCGGCTTCGTCCTCGGCGACCGCAAGGGTTTCGACGCCGGCCATCTAGAAGCTCCTCGTAAACATGAGGGCGACATAGAGGCCGATTACGCCGCAAATGACGGAGCCCAGCACGTATGTGGCGGCCGCGGCGTAGGCCTGGCGCTCGATGAGCAGCACCGTCTCCAGCGAGAAGGTCGAGAAGGTCGTGTAGCCGCCGAGTATTCCCGTGGCGACGAACAGCCGCACGTGCTGACTCCAGCTGGCGCCGGCCTTGAACGCGAGCCAGCCGACCAGCAGGCCCATCACTATCGAGCCGGTGACGTTGATGATCGGCGTGGCCCACGGAAAATTGTTGCCCAAAGCCTTCGGCAGCGCGTTGTTAAGAATGTGGCGCAAAACGCCGCCGAGGCCGGCGCCGACAAATACGATCGCATAGGGGGTGAGCGGGTTCATTGCGCGCCTTCTATCGCAGCGACGACGCGGATCAAGGCGGGAAAGCGCGAAAAGCGGCAGCTTGATGCGTCTAGGCAAGGAGCCAGAGATGAAAGGTCATTTTCACGCCGCCGTCTGGATCGACGGCCACGAGGCGCGCGTGTTTCATTTCAACGCTGACGACGTTGAGAAACAGGTCGTGCATCCCCACCACTCCGACAAGGAGCGCCGGCGCGACAAGCAATCCGGCCACGCCAGCGCCGACGACACGCATTTTCTCGAAGAGGTGACCAAGGCCGTCGCCGACGCCGGCGCGATCCTCGTCACCGGCCCCGGCACAGAAAAGACGGAGCTTCTCAAGCACATCGAGCACAAGCACCCGCGCTTGAAGGGCGCTATCGAGGCGGTGGAGTCCTCGGATCACCCGAGCGACAACGAAATCGTCGCCCACGCGCGCAAGATTCTGCTGGCGGAGGATCGGATGCGGCCGCAGATTTAAGCGACCGCGAGCGCGCTATCGCTTCGGCGCGACCAGTCCGAAGACAGCGCCTTCGGGATCGGCGCATTGCAACACCCACAGACCGCCGGGCACTTCGTTCGGGCCGTGCAGCACCCGGCCGCCCTTCTCGGCGACGCGCGCGCCCGCCGCGTCGGCCGCCTCGACGTTGAAGTAATAGAGCCAGCACGGCCCCGGCCCCTGCGGCGACTTCGACATGATCCCGCCCCCTTGCTGGGAGCCGTTGACGAAGATGCGGTAGACGCCCATCGGCCCCATGTCGAACTGGCGGTCCTCCTTCCAGCCGAACTGGGCGGCGTAAAAGTCGAACGCGGTCTTGCCGTCGGCGGCGTGCAATTCGCGCCAGCCGACGAGGCCCGCGGTTCCCTCGGGCGGCGCAGGCGGCGGATTGCCGCCGGCGTCGCGGAACAGCGCAAACGGCGCCCCTTGCGCGTCCGTCACGACCGCCATGCGCCCGACATTGGGGATGTCCATCGGCGCGCGCAGGACCCGCCCGCCCGCCGCCTTCAGCTTCTCCGCCGCAGCGTCGACGCTCTCGACCCAGACATAGCCGGTCCAACACGGCGGCGTTCCCTTGGCCTCCGGCGGGGTCGGGAACAGGCCGCCGACGCCGTAACCGCCGACCGCGGCGACGTGGTAGGGAAAGCCCGCCATATCGGTCGCGCCGATGGTCCAGCCGACGACATGACGGTAAAACTCGATGGCGCCTTGCAGATCCTCGCCCATCCACTCGTACCAGACGAACTTGCCGGTATTGTCGCTCATCGCTTCCTCCTTTAGTTTTCGCCAGCCCGTTCGAGCGCGGCGATGTCGAGCTTATCCATCTTCATCATCGCCTGCATGACGCCGCCTCCGCGCGAAAGCAGCGAAGGAAGCGCGCGGGGCGCGATCTGCCAGCTTAAACCGAATTTATCGGTGAGCCAGCCGCAGCGGCCCGGCTGACCGCCCTCGCAGAGACGGGTCCAGAAATGGTCGATCTCGTCCTGATCGGCGCAATCGACCATCAGCGAGACGGCGGGCGTGAACTTGTACATCGGGCCGCCGTTGAGGGCGAGAAACGGACGGCCGCGCAGCTCGAAGGCGACGGTCAGCGCCGGCGCTTCGGGGCGGGGCCGGAAGGTTTTCGTGATGCGCCCGCCCTGGAACACATCCAGGTAATGGGCGACCGCTTCCTCGGCTTTGCCGTCGAACCACAGGCATATGGCGATCTCGGCGTTAGCATCGGGCTTGTGTGTCAAATGGCGTCTCCTCCATTTGGTCGGTAGTGTACCGACCAGTCGGTATATATTCAAGAGGAGAACCCAACTTTTCGCGCTCTGTACAGCGCCGGGCGCTTCGCCTATGGAGTCGCGGATTCTCCATCATCCGGGATTTGGCATGGCCGAGTATTTCGCTAACGGCGACCGACTTGCGACTGTGTTCGGCGGCTCGGGCTTCGTCGGCCGCTACATCGTACAGGCTTACGCCCGCTCGGGCTGGCGCGTGCGCGTCGCGGTGCGCCGTCCCGACCTCGCCGGCTTCACGATGACCTACGGCGCCGTTGGTCAGGTGCAGGCGATGCAGTCCAACGTGCGCTATCCGGACTCGGTGGCGGCGGCCGTCGAGGGCGCCGAGATCGTCGTCAACGCCTGCGGCATCCGGCGCGAGAGCGGACGTCAGAGCTTCGAGGCGGTTCACGCGCAGGGCGCCGAGGCCATCGCCCGCGCCGCCAAGGCGGCCGGCGCCCGCGCGTTCGTGCTCGTCTCCGGCATCGGCTCCGACCCCGGCACGTTCAACCCGTACATCGCCAGCAAGGCGCGCGGCGAGCAGGCGACGCGAGCCGCCTTTCCCGAGGCGTCGATCCTGCGCCCCTCCATCGTGTTCGGTCCCGAGGACGAGTTCTTCAATCGCTTCGCCGATCTCGCCCGCTTTCTGCCGGCGCTGCCCGCCTTCGCCGGCGGCACGGCGAAATTGCAGCCGGTCTACGCCGCCGACGTCGCGCTGGCGGCGGCCAAGGCGATCGACGGGACATTGAAGCCGGGCGTGACCTACGACCTCGGCGGCCCGGAAATTATGACGCTGCGTGAGGCGATGGAGACGGCGCTGCGCTTCGCCGAGCGCAAGCGCACCATTACGCCTTTGCCCTATTTCCTGTCGCGGCTGATCGCGCAAGCCACCGAGATCGCCAGCGGCGTCTCGCTGGGGTTGTTCCCGGCGATGTTGACGACGACGCGCGATCAGGTCGATCTGCTGCGCGAGGACAATGTGGTATCGTCGGCGGCGACGGCGGAGGGGCGGACATTCGCGGGCTTGGGCATTGCGCCGCGCGGGGTTGAGACGGTGCTGCCGTCCTACATGTCGCGCTTCCGCAAGACCGGGCTCTACGCGTCCAACCGCTTCGCGTGAGAGAAGTGATCGCGATGAACCGGCACGAAAGACCCGCCAGCGGCGCCGAAGCGCGGGTGCAATATCTGGACGGCGAGTACCGCGTCCTGCGGCCGGGGCTGTTCGTCGTCTGCGCCGTCACGGGCCTGCCGATCCCGCTCGAAGATCTGCGCTACTGGAGCGTCGAGCGTCAGGAGGCCTACGCGACTCCCGAGGCCTCGATGCAGCGCATCACGCAGGGCGCGCCGCGAGGCTGACGCGGGGGTTCACACGCCCGTCACACAGGCTAACGATAGGTAAGCTCCGCTGTGTCTGGAGCGCGCCTATCCATGTCCGCCATCGCCGAATCGAGACTGAGCCTAAGCGCCTCCCCGACACGCGCCGCGCTCGAAAAGCCGATGGATCTGCGCTTCCTGCTGGTTTTCATCGCCGTGATCGCGGGCGGCCTGTTCTTCATGGCCTATTCGATCTACCGCGACATGTCGGCGTCGGGCGGTCTGCCGCAGACGTCCCTGGCGTATATCCTGCTCGGCGTGGCGATGCTGGTCGCGCTCGGCTTCGAGTTCGTCAACGGCTTCCACGACACCGCCAATGCGGTCGCGACGGTGATCTATACCCATTCGCTGCCGCCGCAGGTCGCCGTGGTCTGGTCAGGCTGCTGGAACCTGATCGGCGTGCTCGTCTCCACGGGCGCCGTCGCCTTCGGCATTGTCTCGCTGCTGCCGGTCGAGTTGATCCTGCAAGTCGGCTCCAGCGCGGGTTTCGCGATGGTGTTCGCGCTGCTGATCGCGGCGATCGTGTGGAATCTCGGCACCTGGTGGTTCGGCCTGCCGGCGTCGTCGTCGCATACGCTGATCGGCTCGATCGTCGGCGTCGGCGTGACGAACGCGCTTTTGCGCGGACAGGACGGGACGTCCGGCGTCGACTGGGAGCAGGTGACCAAGATCGGCTATGCGCTGTTGTTGTCGCCGCTGTTCGGCTTCGTGCTGTCGGCCGTGCTGCTGCTGGTGATGAAGTTCCTGGTGCGAAAGCCGGAGCTTTACACGGCGCCGACCTCGAGCAAGCCGCCGCCGCTGTGGATTCGCGGCCTGCTGACGCTGACCTGCACGCTGGTGTCGTTCTTCCACGGCTCCAACGACGGACAGAAGGGCATGGGCCTCATCATGCTGATCCTGATCGGCGTCGCGCCGACGGCCTATGCGCTGAACCGCGCCGTGCCGGAGTCGCACACGCCCGCCTTCGTCGCCTCGGCGGAAGCCGCCGCCAAGGTGATCGCGGCCCACGCGGCGGGTTTCAACACCCTCGGCGATCCGCGCCCGGCCGTCACCGGCTACGTGCACAGCCACGCCAATCCGGACGCCGCCTATCCCGCGCTGGCCGTGTTGACCAAACAGATTGGCGACGAGGTGCAGAACTACGGCGCGCTCGCCAAGACGCCGCTCGACAAGGTGCAGAACATCCGCAACGACATGTACCTCACCTCGGAGGCGATCCGGGTGCTGGGCAAGGACAAGGAGTCCGAGCTGAGCGCGGAGGAGAAGGCGACGCTGGCGGCGTTCAAGAAGGATCTCGACGGCTCGACCAAGTTCATTCCGACCTGGGTCAAGATCTGCGTCGCCATCGCGCTCGGCCTCGGCACGATGATCGGCTGGAAGCGCATCGTCGTCACCGTCGGCGAGAAGATCGGCAAGACGCACCTCACCTACGGCCAAGGCGCGGCGGCCGAGCTGATCGCGGCGGCGACCATCGGCGCGGCGGACGGATTCGGCCTGCCGGTCTCGACGACGCATGTGTTGTCCTCGGGCGTCGCCGGAACGATGGCGGCCAACGGCTCGGGCATGCAATGGTCGACCTTGCGCAACATCGCGCTCGCCTGGGTGTTGACGCTGCCGGCGGCGATGCTGCTCTCGGGCGTGCTCTACGCCGTGTTCCGCAACGTGTTTTAGCCGCGACCTTGCCGGCCTGCGACGGCGCGCCCGCCCCTCAGGAGCTTGGGAGCGCGCCATCGCGTCGGGAGCCGACCGTCAGGCAAAGGCCTCGACCGTAAGGCCGTGGACTGGCTGGAGCCGGTCGCCGACGCCCAATATCTCGCCTCGCCCTGACGCGAGCCGCGCTTAAATTCACCTTGGGCGGCGCCCCGCCTTGAAAAGCGCGCGCTTTCCGCTCATGTTGCAGTCACTGTAAATTGACACCTTAAGAAAGGATGCGCCGCTGAGCCTGATGCAAGACGCCCCCGCCGCCCCGAAACGCTCCCGCGCGAAACGCGCCCCGCCCGACGCGGCTGCGCCCCCGCCCTTGGAGAGTGTGCTCGCCAAAACGGTAATCACGAGCCTGGAGGACGCCAAAGCGGAGGATATCGTCGGCATCGATCTCATGGGCCGCACGACGCTCGCCGACGTGATGATCGTCGCGACGGGCAGGTCGAGCACACATGTCGGCGCCATCGCCGACAAGGTTGTGAAGGCCTGCCGCGACGCCGGCTTCAAGCCGCCGCGTATCGAAGGACAGCCGGTCAACGACTGGGTGCTGATCGATGCTGGCGACGCCATCGTCCATATCTTCCGGCCCGAGATCCGCCAGTTCTACAATCTCGAAAAGCTGTGGTCGGCGGACCGGCCAGCCGAGCCGCGCGCGCTCAGCCATTGACGCCGCAGCCCTTCCTTCTCCCCTTCGGGGAGAGGGTCAGGGTGAGGGGCCTCTCCCCGCAAGCGGGGAGAGGGGGACGGAAAGAGCAGCGCCCATTGCGACGCAGGGCTCGGCCCGCTTGAAACTCATCCTCGCCGCCGTCGGTCGGCTGAAGGCCGGTCCGGAGCGGGAGCTGTTCGACCGCTACGCCAAGCGAGCCGCGAGCCTTGCGTCCGGCGTCGGCCTCGCGGGCTTCGTGGTGCGCGAGTTCGATGAGTCGCGCGCCCGCACGGTCGAGGAGCGGCGGGCGGCCGAAGCGCGGGCGCTGATCGAGGCGGCGGGCCGCGACGCCTGGATCTGCGCTCTCGACGAGCGCGGCGCGGCGATTGCGAGCGTGGCCTGGGCCACGGAAATCGCGCGCGCTCGGGACGCCGGGCGCGGGACCTACGCGGTCGTCATCGGCGGCCCGGACGGGCTCGACCCGGAGCTTCGCGTCGCGGCGCGGTCGGTGATCGCCTTCGGGGCGCTCACCTGGCCGCACCAACTCGTCCGGGTGATGGCGGCCGAGCAGATTTACCGCTGCTTTACGATTATGGCGAGACACCCTTATCATCGCGCCTGAGGGGACTCATTTCAGGCAGGATTTTCAGTGAAGCGGTTTTAATGCAGTCGTTTCGCCTTCGACTTGGGACCGTCCTGCTGATCGCGGGGATCGCCTTGACGCGGGCGCTCGCGGTCGAACAGACGCCGCTCGACCGCGCCGCAAAGGAATGGGAGCTGCGCGGCGTCGAGACCAATCTGAAGGCCTCCGACGATCAGCGACGCAGGATCGAAGCCGACGTCGAGGCGATCAAGCTCGACCGCGTCCGTCTTAACGAGGCGCTGCTCGAGACCACCGCGCGGCTGCAGAACATCGAGTCCGAGCGATCGCAAGCGACCGCGCGGCTCGCCAAGGCCGCGACCGACGCGACGGCGCTCGAAGCCTCGTTCGGCGACCGGCGCGAGCGCCTCGCGCAGTTCATGGCGGCGCTGCAGCGCATGACCCACCACGCGCCGCCCGCCATTTTCGTGCGGCCAGACGATATGGCGGCGGCGGTGCGGGCGGCGGGCGTCGTCGCCTCGCTGGTCGACGACGTCAAGGCCGAGGCCGATTCGCTGGCGCGCGATCTCGACCGCGTCGCGGAGCTGAAACGCACGATATTGCAGGAGCGCGAGCGGCTCGCCGCCAGCGCCGAGGATCTCGCCGTCGACCGCACGCGGCTCGCCGCGCTTGTCGACGCGCGGCAGAAGGCGCTCAACGACCGCCAGAGCGCCCTCGACGACGAGCGCAAGCGCGCCGACCAGTACGCCGCCCAGGCTACCAGCCTCAAGGATCTGATCGGCAAGATGGACGGCGAGGCCGACAAGGCCGCCGCCGCCGACCGCGCCGCCGCCGCGGCGGTAGAAAGCCGTGCGGCGACCCGTGGCGGCGATCTCGCCCGGCTCGCTCCCGCCGTTCCGTTCTCCGAAAGCAAGGGCCGCATCGCCTGGCCGGTCAGCGGGACGCCGGTCAAGAATTTCGGCGACCCCGACGGCTTCGGCGGCGCCGTCAAAGGCGTCTCGGTCTCGGCGCCGCCGAGCGCGACGGTCTCCGCGCCCGCCGATTCCTGGGTCGCCTTCGCCGGTCCCTACCGCTCCTACGGACAGCTCTTGATCCTGAACGCGGGCGAGGGTTATTATTTGATCTTGTCAGGTATGGAGCGGATCCAGGTCTCCGTCGGCCAATTCGTGCTGGCGGGCGAGCCGGTGGCCGTAATGGGCTCCGGCGGGGCGCGTGCGGCGTCGGGCGTTGCTATTGGCGCCGAGCAGCCTGTTCTCTATATCGAATTCAGAAAGAACGACACGGCCATAGACCCCCAGCCTTGGTGGGCGAAATCGAACCTCGAAAAGGCGCGCGGATGATTCGAAAGGTTTCCTATCTCGCCGTCGGCGTCGCCCTCGGCGCCGGCGCAACTTTCCTTACGCCCGACGCGCTACAGGCCATCGCGCCGCGGGCTTACGCCACGGCGGCCGAAACCTATCGCCAGCTCAATCTGTTCGGCGACGTGTTCGAGAAGATCCGCAACGACTATGTCGAGAAGCCGGACGAAGGCAAACTCGTCGAGGCGGCGATCAACGGCATGCTGTCGTCGCTCGACCCGCACACCAGCTACATGGACGCCGACGCCTACCGCGAGATGCAGCGCTCGACCAAGGGCGAGTTTGGCGGCCTCGGCATCGAGGTGACCGAGGAGGACGGCCTCATCAAGGTCGTCTCGCCCATCGACGACACGCCGGCGCAAAAGGCGGGGCTGATGTCGGGCGACATCATCGCGGCGATCGACGGCGCTTCGACGCAGGGCATGACGCTCGATCAGGCGGTCGACAAGATGCGGGGGCCGATCAGCTCCGCAGTCACGCTCAAGATCGCCCGCGGTCCGAAGAAGGACATGAAGGAGTTCAAGATCACCCGCGCCGTGATCGAGGTGCAGTCGGTCAAGGGCCATGTCGAGGACGGCGACATCGGCTA
>Ga0182030_10005453_pt1 | contig 27000 bp, 28 predicted proteins | sample 812S3MmetaG_FD_121299 | JGI IMG/M metagenome (GOLD analysis project Ga0182030, IMG submission 121299) | Permafrost microbial communities from Stordalen Mire, Sweden - 812S3M metaG (Illumina Assembly) | ecosystem: Environmental > Terrestrial > Soil > Wetlands > Permafrost | place: Sweden...
ATAGGCTTGCGTGCTACCCCAAAAAAACTGCTGCGTCCAATGTTTCTCAATACCTCTCATTTATTTGTCGCAAGGCCTTGATTCACAGGCATTTATGTCGAATTCCCTAACACCCTCTATGAATACAATCCCTCAGGATTTCCTCCATCAGCGGCGGATTTTTCGCCCGGCACGGCCTATCGCCAGGCGGTGTCGGCCACAGATCCCCTTGTTTTGGAGCCGGACCCGTCGGGAGGTCTGGCCTACTCGGAATTTCTTGGCCTTGGGGCCGAGGTTGTAGTGCAGGGTGCTGCTGACACAGTGCAATTCGTGGGCGATGTCGTTGTGGATGTCAAGGACACGGCCCAAGCTGTGGGACAGGCCGTTTCAAGCGGCCTCAATTACGCCGAAAATGTCGCGGCGCAAGGCGGCCAGGACGTTGTGAACGTCTTTCAATCGGCAGTCTTGGATTTGACCTTGCATACCGGCTCCCCACCAGCGCCCCAAGTCGCCGGTGGCTTGGCGCATCCAAACAATTCACAGCCTGCCGATGCTGGCGCAGCCAACACTCCGGCAATGGCCTGGGTGCCGGTGCAAATTCCCTCCACTGCGGCGGCGATGGCCTTCGACTTCACGGTGTCGGGCGATCCGGCTCAAGATTCGCTGGTCTTTGGCATTGGCGAGTCGAATCTCTTTTCCTTGCAGGCTCAGTACGTGCCGACGAACTCGGTATCCGCCAGCCGGTTGATTGACGTGTCGGCGTGGAGCGGTCAGCAGGTGGAGTTTTTCTTCGGATTGATGGGAGGCACGTCAACCAACGCAACCTCGGAAGTGGACAACATCCGGTTCTACAGCCTTCAAGCCCCGTCATTGTCAATAAAAAACACCAACAGCGGGATTGCGCTGTCGTGGCCGTCCAGTGCCGCCGGTTACATTCTCGAAAGCACGCCTTCGCTCAGTGCTCCGGATTGGGAACCTGTGACAGATGTCCCCCTCATTGCGGCGGATCGCTATTTGCTGACGAATTCCTGCCCGGCAAACGCGACATTCTTCCGTCTGCGCTCGCGGTAAGGCCGCCATGTCAGAGTCCGCGATGCGTCCAAGTAGTTTCGAGGCTGGAACGGATATTTCACACCCGCCTCAAACTTATGACAGAGTGCAAGGCAGGGCGACGCTCCCGCGGAGCCGGGGTTCCGTCTCACAAACGGCTCGGCAGGAGCCTCGTCTACCAAAGTGATGTCCGGGTCAGACTTTGGCCGTGCCCATGCCATCTTCAAAGGAGCCTTGGGCCAGCGGGAAGCAAAGCCGGTCGCGCACGTAGGCGACGCCGTCCGCGCTGGCCGCGTCGAGATCGCGGTACGCGCTTTCCGCCTCGGCCACCAGCGGCGCAGTTTTCGTCTTCATCAGCGCGCAGTAACGCTGCGGATAACCGGCCTGCACGAGCAACTCCACATAGCGGGTCATGTTCAATTCGCCGGTGGAGATGTCCACAAATTGCATGGCCCGCCTGGGCCAGGCCGGCTCCATCATCCGCAAGGGCAGGCCGCGGCGGACGACGATATTCTTGACATGGCAGGCGTAAATGCGCGGGGCGACCTTCAGGAACCGCGTCTCCCAATCCTCCCCCTCCCAGCAGTGCGACGGATCGGCGTTAACGGTCAGGCATTTGTCGCCGTTGCAAATTTGAACAAGCGTGTTGAAATCATCCGCGCACATCGCGGCGGTGCCGGGGTGGATTTCGTGGGCGAGATAGATGCCCAATTCGTTGGCGCGGGCGCGCAACGCCGCGGTCTTTTTGACAAACCGTTCCCGCCCTTCCGCGAGCAGATCGTAATCGCCGCCCTTCCAGAAACCCCACGGATAGCCCGTCGCCAGTTCCCATCCAAATGCCACGCCCCAGAACATCGGAACGATCTTGACCCCCAGGGCGGCTGCGAGATCCAGCAGGCGCATCAGGTAATCCTCACTCCATTTCTCGATGGCAGCGGCGGATTGGCGGCCCACCTCCGGCGGGAGGAACGGTCGCACGGTCGGGCTGTTTGTCCACGCGGTGGTATGAACCCAAAATGGGCAGTGCGCCGAAATGCCGTCCAGCGCCAGTCCGCGCGCGGCAAAAGCCTCCTGGATCTCGTTGGGCGTCTTGAACCCCGCGCCCTTCTCCAACATGAAGTTGGAAGGCTGCGCGCCGGCGGCGCCGCTGGCCTTGGCGTAATCCAAAAATTGGGTCAGAGATTTCGCGCCATGTTGGGCGCCCTCAAGGCTGGGATGAAAACAGTTATTAGGCATGTTTGTCTTTTGCCCGAATTCAGGCCCCGATGCAATCCTTGTTTTATCCGCAATGCCAAATTATTCTGAGGCGGGCATGATTCCAATGAACTTTCAAGATGAGTATAAGGCGCGCCGGGATTTGGATTGCGGGCAAGGCGCGAGCGAGGCGCATATCCAGAGCGATACGCAACGAGCGAGCAACGCCGCCCGCAATCCAAAGAACCAGCGAATTATGCTCATCTTGAAAGCTCATTGGAATAAAACGCCCGACTTGAAATGACGCCGTTCTTTTACGACACCCATGCGCACCTTGACTTCCCGGACTTCGCGGGCGACCTGCCCGAGGTCATCGCCCGCGCCCAGGCCGCCGGCATCAGCAAGATCATTTGCATCGGCACGGACTTGGAAAGCAGCCGGCGCTCGGTGGCCATCGCGGAGCGGTTTCCCGCGGTGTTTGCCGCGGTCGGCTGGCATCCATCCCACGCGGGGCAGGCGCCCGCGGACATCCGAGCCGCCTTGCGCGAGATGGCCGTTCATCCGAAGGTCGTGGCCATCGGCGAGATTGGGCTGGACTACCATCGTCCGCCTCCGGTTGCCGGCGACGTGGCGGCCTACAAAACCAAGCAGGCTGAGGTCTTTCGCCAGCAAATGGAAGTGGCGGCGGAACTGGGCTTGAACTGCGTCATCCACCAGCGCGATTCCTTTGACGACACCCTTGCGCAACTGCAACCCTTCGCCGGAAAACTGCGCGGCGTCTTCCATTGCTTTTCGGAAGCCGCGGAACGATTGCGTCAGGTGCTTGCGCTTGATTGCCTGGTCAGTTTCACGGGGATTGTCACGTTCAAGAACGGCGTCAACGTCCGGGAGAGCCTGGCCGCGACGCCGCTGGACCGATTCATGTTGGAAACCGATTGCCCGTTCCTGGCGCCGGTGCCCTATCGGGGCAAGCGTTGCGAGCCGGCTTATGTCAACGAGATTTCCCGCCTCGTTGCCGAAGTGAAGAAATGTTCCCTTGAAGAACTCAGCGCCGCCACGACTGCCACTGCCGCCAAGTTCTTTCCCAAACTTTAGACCTTAAGCCTGGCCAGCGCCTCCGCCACGCGCACGCCGGCAACGGCCACCGTTTTGTGGCGTGAAGTTTGGCCGCGGACAATTTGCACCGCCGAGCGCGGGCAGCCGAGCGTTTCCGCAAGGAACCGGATCAGCGCCTCGTTGGCCGCTCCGTCCACAGGCGGCGCGGTGATTTTGATTTTGATCTCGTTGCCCAAAGCCGGGCCGATCTCATTCTTCGCCGCGCGCGGCAGAAGCTTCACCGCCAGTACGATTCCCGTCTCATTCGCCGTCAAGTAATTGGCTGCCATGCCTCCATCATGCCGCACCAGGCCGCGACCCGCAACCGCCGGTTGGCAACGGCAACCTGGTGGTCCGATGAACCGGATTGCGATCTTGCTTGCCTGCCAGACATGCAGTACGTTTCAGGTATGACCGTTGAGAGCTTGCGCGAAATGCCTCGGAGCGAGAAACTGAAGCTGATGGAAACGCTTTGGGAGGAGTTAAGCCGTCCTGATGTTGAATTTGAATCTCCGGCTTGGCACGCGAAGGAACTGGCCGCGACGGAACGACGATTCGCCGAAGGCAAGGAACAGGTGCTGGATTGGGAGACCGCGAAACAATCCCTGCGCGGCCAGTTGAGATGAAGATGCGGATACTCACATCTGCGCACAATGACTTGGCCGCTGGCCGCGCGTTTTACGAACAACAGGGCGATGGCCTTGGCGATTACTTCCTGGATTCCGTCTTCTCGGACATTGATTCGCTGGCTCTTTACGGGGGCATCCACCCAAAGGTGATGGGACACCACCGTTTGCTGACCCGGAGATTTCCGTACGCGGTGTAGTATAAAATGGATGCCGACGGAAGTGTACTTATCTTTCGTGTCTTGGATTGTCGCCAAGACCCGGCCAAGACAATGAGCCAATTGGGGCAGTAATGGGCGGGGATGGCTCGCCGGGAGGCTATTGCCTCGGAAATATGTTACGGCTCGACAGAGTCTCGCCCTGCCATCGCTTTGACTACCCTCTATGGTCCATGCGGATGCGGGTGGCGGAGGATGTGGGGGCGCTCGAGGCCGTGGGCGAGCATGAGTTCTTCGTTGTTGAGCAGGTCGCGCGTGGGACCGTCGGCAACGATGACGCCGTGATCCAAGATCACGGAGCGGGGACACATTTCCACCACGAGTTCCAAATCATGTGTAGCCATGAGTTTTGTCGCGGGGATGGTGCGCAGCAGGGCCTTGAACTCGCGGCGTCCGCGCGGGTCGAGGTCGCTGGTCGGTTCGTCCAAGGCGAGGATCTCCGGGTCGCAGGCCAGAACGCCGGCGAGGCAAAGGCGGCGCTTTTCGCCGTGGCTCAGATGGTGCGTGGCGCGGCGGCCAAAACCGGCAAGGCCCACCTGGGCCAGCGCGCCCCGGACGCGGCCGGCGACTTCCGCTTCCGAGAGGCCAAGCTGGCGCGGGCCGAAGGCAACGTCCTCCGCGGCGAGGGGGCAAAACAACTGGTCGTCGGGGTCTTGAAAAACCAAACCGACCTGGCGGCGGATTTTTTCGAGATTTTGTTTATTGACAGTTTCGCCCATGATTTTCACCGCGCCGGGGCCGCCGGGCTTTTCCGGCAGGATGCCGTTCAAGTGGAGGAGCAGGGTGGACTTGCCGGAGCCGTTGGGGCCGAGCAATCCGACACATTCGCCGGGCGCAACGCGCAGGCTCACGCCGGCGAGCGCGACGGTGCCGTCGTGGTAGCGGTAATACAGGTTGGTGATTTCGATGGCAGCGCTCATTTCCAGCCTCTCGCGCACATGGCGTCGTAAATGCGCTCGGCGCGTTCGGAGGCGCGGATGAACAACTGGCCTACGACTGTAGCCAGCATTTGCCACCCTGGACGCCCGGCGCGCTGAAAGGTGCGGCTGAGGCGCGCACGCCTCATGCGCTCGGCTTCATCGGCCAGGACGAAAATGTAACGGTGCATGAGGGCGATGGTGGTGATGAGCAGCGCCGGTACGCGCACCCGTTGGAGCACCCGCAAAATCTGGCTCATGGGCGTGGTGTTGGAAACCAAAATGACCGCCAGCAAACAGAGCGCGCTGCGCGCGGCCAGTAGAATCCACCGCGCGCCTCCGGCCGGGCCGAAAGCGTTGACCAACGCCGCGCCAAGAACAAAGGGGGAAAGCAGGAGCAGCCGCTTCGCCAGAAACAGCAGCGGAATGCGGCTGAACCAGATCGCCAGCGCCAGCACCGCAGCAACTCCGGCAAACCAGGCGGTCCACGACGGCGGCGCGAGGACGGTGCCGACAATGAGCGCCAGCGCAACTCCCAACTTCAAGGAGGCGGGCAGCCGGTGCATCGGGCCATCTCCGTGACTGTGATGATGACTTAGCGAGGTTGCACTCATGCGGTTCCCAATTTGAATCGCGCCAGAGGCGCGACGCGACAATGTTGATGTCTCATGCGTCTTCCAATCCCGCGGAAGTTCCGCGCGCCCGATCCGGTGCCAGCAGGCGGCCAAGCAGGAGGGCCAGTGCGAAAACGATCAGCGCGCCCGCAGCGCCCGCGATGGCCGTCGCGCCTACAGCCGAGTGAATACCAGGGAAGTGGTAATCGGGCGCAGGCGCAGGCAGCAGCGGTGGCGCGGCCTTGTGCTTGAAACCGAGGCTGGCGGCGACGTGTTCCAGACCATCCGGCCAAGGACACGCAAACGGCGCGACGAAGATCGCAACCCCCAGACTCACCAGCAGGCCATAGCGGACCAATTCGCCCCAGCGTTGCGGCTGGTCCGGCCCGACGGTTCCGGCGATCATATCCGGCCGCGTGCGTTCGATGGCCAGGAACACCAGGGCGCTGATAAGCCCCTCCCCGATGCCAATGAGGATATGGGTGCCCGCCATTGCCGGGAAAGCCGCCGACCAGGCCACGGTGCCCGAAAAGGCCAGTTCGCCCGCGCAACAGACCGCAGCCAGGACGGTTGCGCACCAGCCCGCAAAGGCGATTGCGGTGACGCGGCCGCTGACTCCGGGCAGGACGCGGCACACGGCGCGGTAAATCGCATACCCGGCCACTGAATTGACTATCGCCATGTTGAAAATGTTTGCGCCCAGCGCCGTCAAACCACCGTCGGCGAACAAAAAGCACTGCACGATCAGGACCGTTGTCACAACCACCACTGCCGCGCTTGGGCCGAGTAGGGCGGCCACGAGCGCGCCGCCGACCAGGTGGCCCGAGGTGCCGCCGGCGACGGGAAAATTGACCATCTGCGCGGCGAAGAGAAATGCGGCCGCCAGACCGAGGAGGGGCGTTTTTCGCGGCGGCAGCTCGCGCTTGACCTGGCGCAGCGCGACGCCGACGCCCGCCACGGAGATGGCGGCGGCGGCCAGGGCGGTTTTCCCGTCAATGAAACCGTCAGGTATGTGCATGGCAAATGGCGAGCGGAAGGCGTCCGAATTGGGGCGGCAGGATGGCCGCAACCGAAGCGCCAGAAACACTCATTGAGCGAAACGTAACACGACGTAGTGCGGCAGGTCAACCCGGACCGCTGTAGGTAAAGCTGAAAAGGGGAAAGCTGAAGGCTGGAATGAATTCTATTTTCTTGCAATAAGACCTAATGAATACGATAAGTATGGTTAAACTGAAGAGTGTCGCTTTCCCCGGAAATCGGCCGTGTCCGGGAGGAGGCCTCAACCCGTTGCAGCCAAAGTCATCCGTAGCAGATTATGAAAAACAACGTTCCATTGCTTGTTGCCCTCGCCGCCCTTGTCTCCTTCATTGCCACGCCGGCCGCTTTTGCCCAAGGCACGGCATTCACCTATCAGGGCCAGCTCCAGGATGGCGGCAATCCGGCCAGCGGCACCTACAACCTCACCTTCACGCTGTTCAACACCAACATCACCGGGGTCGCCATTGCCGGGCCGGTAACCAACAACGCCGTCATTATCACCAACGGCCTGTTCACGGTACAGGTTGATTTTGGCTTTGGCGTGTTCACGGGCGCAACCAATTGGTTGCAGACTGGGGTGGCGACCAACGGTGTCAGCAGTTTCACCCCCTTGACACCGCGCCAGCAATTGACGCCCACGCTTTATGCCATTTACGCGGAGAGTGTGGCGGCGTCCGGCATCATCGGCACGCTGGTTGACTCCCAACTGACCCACTCGGCCGTCACTGTCAATCCAGGTCCGGGTTTGAGCGGTGGCGGCAGGGTGGGTTTGGGGAACACGGTAGTGCTGACCAATAACGGCGTGCTCTCCGTCACTGGCAACGCCGACATCACAGCCACGACCGTGGGCGGCGCGGTGACGCTGGGCGACACGGCCTCCAGCGCGGACACGGCCGGCACGCTGGTCAAACGCGACGGCAGCGGGAACTTTTCCGCCGCGTCCATCACGCTCGACGGCGCGTTGACGCTGCCCGCCATCGCGGCCGGCAGCCCGGACATCATCTACTCCGGCGGCAATCTTCTTTTGTATGATGATAACAACGGAAATTTATTCGGTGGCAACGCCGCGGGCAATTCGGGGACAAGCGGCTTCTACAATACGGCCAATGGCAATGGGGCGCTTGCCTTCAACGCGAGCGGCTCTTACAACACGGCCAATGGCTCCCAGGCGCTTTTCTTCAACTCGGGCGGCTCCGACAACACGGCCGTTGGCTTTGAGACGCTTAGCTACAACTCAGGCGGCTCCGACAACACGGCCAATGGCTATGAAGCGCTTTTCTCCAACACGAACGGCACCTTCAACACCGCCAATGGCTCCCAGGCTCTTCATGCGAATACCAGCGGCTCCGAAAACACAGCCGATGGAGGGTTTGTGCTGTATAATAACACGGTCGGCATAGACAACACCGCCAATGGCTACGGCGCGCTTTACTCCAGCACGAATGGCTCGTACAACACAGCCATTGGCATGAATTCGCTTGAGGATCTGACCGCCGGGAGTAACAACATCGCGTTGGGATTTGTGGCGGGGGGCAATATAACCACGGGCAGCGGTAACATTGACATCGGTAATGCCGGGCTTGCCACGGATACCAACATCATTCGTATCGGCAGTGGTCAAACCCAGACGTACATCGCGGGTGTCATCAATGGCAACGGCGCCGGTTTGACCGGCTTAACAACTGCGACAATTGCCAATTACGTTCATTCGTATTCCACCACCACGCAGGCCGTGGTGACGATAAGCACTTTTCAAGACATTACCAACAATGTTGACGTTCAAATCAGCGGCTGGACACATGCCGCCAACACGACTTCCTTCACCAACGCCCAGACGGGATTGTATTTGGTGCAATATACCGCCGAGGCCACCACGACCACAACCGCCGCGTCATCGGTTTCTTTAAGGGCGGTCGTCAATGGAACTGAAATTGCCGACAGTCAATCCTCCGCCAGCGCCGACACCGCCAGCCTGGTGGGTCCCATTTCGAAGAGTTTCATCGCCAGCTTTAGTCCCGGCGACATTCTCAAATTCCAACTCGCCGGCAGCAGCACAAGTGATCGAATCGTTTCAAGCACCGGCTCCGGCACCACCAGGCCCAGCTTTTCCTGCACAATCATCCGGATTCAATAGCAAAATCGTTTTGGATAAACTATGAAAACTCTTTTCCTGTTCTTTAGTTTGATGATTCCGGCGCCCGGCTTCGCGCAACAATATTCGATTGACTGGTATAAAATCGCGGGTGGTGGCGGGAGCAGCAGCACGGGCGGCGTCTATTCCGTCAGCGGCACCGTCGGCCAGCACGATGCCGGCGGCCCGATGACCGGTGGCAATTACTCCCTCGCCGGCGGATTCTGGGCGCTGATTTCCGTGCTGCAAACACCCGGCCTGCCCAGCCTGTCCATCACCACTGCCAACGGCACCAATAGCATCACTATCACTCCGCCCGCGGGCAATCTGTTCTTCCGCCTGTCAAGCCCCTGACCGCCTGGGGCAGCGCATCCGGTTCTGTTCCGGCTCTGAATCCGCATCCCGAATTTCAAACTGGCAAGCGGCCGGCGCTCCCCGCCGAAATGGGTCGTGAAAAGGGTCGGTTCATTGCCTTTCCGCGTTGTTTTACGGGCGGCATGGGATGCCGTTTTCTATCCTGTTGGGAATGCCGGGAAACCGGTTCTGAGGCTTTCAACTGTAGTCTATTGCAACCCTTAATTATGGCCGTTTCTGCCACTCAAAGAGCAAGTATGTATTAATTGTGTGACGCATATACTAAGGTCCTATAATGAGTTAATTGGACGATGAATGCATAGTTGTTAGCCAAATCGTGACTATATATAAGTTATTATAGATCAATTCCTTATTGTCGTTGCAGCCGCGTTGATCAACGGACGGCACGGGCGGTGCGTGGCGCGAAAGCCGGAAGCGCCGGCGGAGCGTCCCTAACTGGCAACGGCGCCGCGCTCTCCGGCGACGGACGCCGCCCCTTGCTTGAGCCAGACCATGAGGATGCCAATGTCGGATGGGGAGACGCCGGAGATGCGGGAGGCCTGGCCCAGGGTGCCGGGCTGGATTTTTGCAAGTTTTTGGCGGGCTTCGGTACTCAGGCTGGGGACTTTGGCGTAGTCCATCCAAGGGGGGATTTGTTTGTCTTCGAGGCTTTTGAGCTTGGCGACCTCGATTTCCTGGCGGGCGATGTACCCCTCGTACTTGAGGAAGATCTCCACTTGGTGAATGACCTCTTCGGACAATGCGGGGTTTCGGTCGGGCAAGTTTGCGTAGGTCATTTCGGGGCGGCGCAGGAGCTGGGCCAGCGTTTCGGAACCGGAGCGAGTTTTTTCGAGGCGGGCCAGTTCGTCTTCGATGGCGGCGCGTTTGACTTCGAGCTTTCGGGCATTGCGCGCTGGCAGTAGGCCGATATCGTGGGCGAGGCCGCTGAGCCGCAAGTCGGCGTTGTCCTGGCGCAGGAGGAGACGATATTCTGCGCGCGAAGTGAACATGCGATACGGCTCGGTTGTGCCTTTTGTGACCAGGTCGTCAATCAGAACGCCAATGTAGGCTTCGTTGCGGCGAAGGATAATGGGGGCTTTTTCCTGGACCCTGCGAACGGCGTTGATGCCGGCAATGAGGCCTTGGGCGGCGGCTTCTTCGTAGCCGGAAGTCCCATTGATCTGGCCGGCAAGGAACAGATTGCGGCAGACCTTGGTTTCCAGGGATGGATGGAGTTGTGTGGGGAAGGCGAAGTCATATTCCACGGCATAGGCGGGGCGCAGGATTTCAGCGTGTTCGCATCCGATGATGGTGCGGACCATTTCCATTTGGACATCAAAGGGGAGGCAGGTGGAAAAGCCGTTGACGTAGATTTCGTCGGTGGCGATGCCTTCCGGTTCGAGGAAGATCTGCTGACGCTCCTTCTCGGGGAACTTGACGATTTTATCCTCGATGGACGGGCAGTAGCGGGGGCCGATGCCTTCGATGACGCCGGAATACATGGGGGACTTATGGAGGTTGGCGCGGATAATTTGCGCGGTCGCCTGAGTCGTATATGTAATATAGCAGGGAAGCTGGCCGTTGAGGCGGGCAAGGATTGAGCCAGGAGGGTAGTGGGGGATTTCCTCCTTCGCCAAGGCTACGGTGGACGTGGCGGATTTGTTGGCGGCAGCAGGATGGTCAAGCTCCGGATAGCTCGGCGAGCCGTTCCTGACGGATGGGCAAATCGCGGGTTCGGCGGAATGTTCCACGTGGAACAAATCGTCTTTCCAGTAGGAAAAATAGGGGATGGGGTCGTCGCCGGGCTGAATCTCCGTTTTGGAGAAATCAATGCTGCGGCGGAGCAAGCGGGGCGGGGTGCCGGTTTTGAGGCGGCCCAATTCGAGTCCAAGCTCCTTCAGCGATCCGGAAAGGCTCATGGCGGCTGCTTCTCCGGCCCGGCCGCCAGCCTGCTGATTTTGGCCGATATGCATCAGGCCGCGCAGGAATGTCCCCGTCGTCACCACCACGGTTGTGCCGTGGTATTGCACTTCCATGGTCGTTTCCACGCCGAAGGCCGCGCCATCGCGATGCAGGATTTTGGTGGCCTGACCTTGCTTCACGTCCAAATTCTCCTGGCGTTCGCAAATCCACTTGAGGTGGAATTGATATGCCTTCTTGTCGCATTGGGCGCGTGGCGCCCAGACGGATGGGCCGCGCTTGGTATTCAACATGCGGAATTGGAGGCCGGTCATGTCGGTAGCTTTGCCCATTTCGCCGCCCATCGCGTCAATTTCGCGGGCGAGGTGGCCCTTGGCCAAACCGCCAATGGCCGGGTTGCACGACATCTGGCTGACGGTGTCGGCATTGATTGTCAGCATCAATGTGCTACAGCCCATCCGGGCGGCTCCCAACGCCGCTTCGACTCCGGCATGGCCGGCACCAACGACGATGACGTCGTAGTGTTTGGGATAGACGAACATGGCAGATTAGCTATTAGGGCGGCTCCCGATTCAGAATCGGGACGCCCTACCAAGGGGGTTAAGCGGCGGCGGCGGATGGGGTGCCTCCCTCGTTCTGTCGAGCCGGAGGCTCGACGCTACATCCGCCAGACGCTCGGTAAGTCGCGTCAAACGGGGTTGTGCCGGGGGTCTTTTGCAACTTGCGGGCGGGGTTGGCGGAGAGATGTTCGCAGATTTTGAAAACGGTCTCCAATTCGCGGCTGCGGATGGCGGCGGCGATCTGGGCGATGGTCAATGGGCCTTGCTGCTTTTTCAGCAATTCAATGATCCTTAATTGAAGAGCGATGATCGCCCCGGCGGCTTTCTTGCCAGCTTCGACTCCCGGCTGATGATAGGCGTTGATATTGACGAGTGAGCCATAGTATCCGACCGCCCGTTCATAGAGGGCAATCAGAACGCCGACGGAGAATGGCGACACGTCCTGTATCGTTATCGTAATGGATTCGCGGCCTTTTTGATACAAAGCCTGGCGTGTTCCGAGCAAGAAGCCCTGCAAGAAGTCTGCAGACGTGACATCATTCTGGACGAAGAATGGAGCCCCAACCCGGTCAAGGGCAACTTCAATGAATGTTGCAAAGAAATTATTGGGGCCGTCACGAAGTTGCTGGACGTAGGCGTGTTGGTCCGTGGAACCCTTATTGCCATAAACAACGATTCCTTGATGAACTACTGTATCGTTGCAGTTACGCGCTTTTCCTAGTGATTCCATGACTAATTGCTGTAAATAACGTGACAGTAGCTCCAAACGGTCTTTGTAAGGCAGGATGACCATGGCCTTCCTTCCCTTGCCATTGCCGGCGTAAAACCACATCAAAGCAAGCTGGGATGCGGGATTCGTGGCGACATTATTTATCCGCGTGATTGAGTCGCATTCCCTGGCTCCGCTGAGAAAAGCGTCAATATCGAAGCCTTGCAAGGCCATCGGGAGCAGGCCAACATCGGAAGTCTCGCTGGTTCGCCCGCCAATCCAGTCCCACATGGGGAACCGGGCCAGCCAGTGGTTTTCCGCCGCGAACTTGTCCAAATTGCTCTCCGCGCCAGTCACGGCGACGCCGTGGCGGCCAAAATCCAGGCCGGCGCGCTGATAGGCCGCAGCAGCTTCCAACATGCCGTTGCGGGTTTCCTGGGTGCTGCCGGACTTTGAAATGACGACGCAGAGCGTTTCGCCAAGGTGGCCGTCGAGGCGGGAGAGCACCTTGTCCATGCCGTCCGGGTCAGTGTTATCGAAGAAATAAGGAGACAATTTGTCGGTGGCGGGATGGCTGAGGGCGTTGGCGACGAACTGCGGTCCCAATGCGGAGCCGCCGATGCCGATGACGAGGAGATTCTTGAACGGCCCGCTCTCGCCGCGAATCGTGCCGGCATGGACTTGGCGGGCGAAATCCTTGACGGCAAGGAGGGCGTCCTCGATTTCGCGGCGGATTTCGGCGTTTGGGGCCAGCGCGGGGTTGCGAAGCCAGTAATGGCCGACCATGCGCTTTTCGTCAGGGTTGGCGATGGCGCCGTGTTCGAGGTCGTTCATGGCGGCGAAGGCCTTTTGCATCGGGGCTTCCATCGTGGAGAAAAAATCGTCCGGGAAATTCATCCGGCTTGGGTCCAGGCTCAGGCCGAGGGCGGGATAGTGGGAGTAATACTTCTGGTATCTTTCCCAAAGCAAATCGGGTTTCGTTGTCATAGCGACGGAGAAGATAATTGCAATTCATGGGAAAGTCGAATTTTGCCGGGGGTAAAGTGAATTTGCCAATGGCGAATAAGGTGATTGTCAAGAGCGAGTAAATGGAGTACTATCTTTGCGAATTGATGCCATGCAAGTTACGTTAAAGTTGCCGGATGAGATCATCGAAGGACTGGGTGGGGATGCCGAAATGCCCCGGCGCGTTCTCGAGGCATTGGTTTTACAACGTTATCTGGCGGAGGAGATTTCGCTCGGCTGTCTTGCGGAGTTGCTGGGTTTCACGCGATGGGAAGCGGAGGCGTTCCTGGATCGCCACAATGCGCGTCTGCCTTACACGCTGAAGATGCTGGAGCAGGACCGCCGTGATCTCGCTGAGGTGCATGGCAGGCGGTGAACATGGTCGTCGCTGACAGTGGTCATATTCAATACCTCGTTCTCTGCGAGGCCATAGATGCGGTTCCGCAGATGTATGGCCAGTTGGTGATTCCTGCCGCAGTTGCTCAAGAGCTTTCCCATCACGAAGCACCGCCACAAGTTCGGGCTTGGATCAAGACACTGCCGGAATGGGCAACGGTTGAGCGCCCTACTCAAATCGAGCCAACTGCGCACTTGGGTTTGGGCGAACGCGAGGCAATCGCACTTGCTTGCGAACTGAAAGCAACGCAGCTTCTGGTTGATGATCGGGCTGTGCGCCGAATCGCGGTCCAACGCGGGCTTTTGATCACAGGCACTGTGGGAGTTTTGGAGGCAGCGTCACAACTCGGCTTGCTTAACTTGCCAGCCGCGCTTCAAAAACTCATTCGCACCAATTTTCGCATTGATGCCGATGTCATCCGTCAGGCTCTGGAAAGAGATCGTTTGCGAGCAGATTTTTGACCGGTGGCCAAGGAAGGGACGGATTTCGAGGCTTGCGCGGACTTTGGGCCGCTGTATGGCTGAAATGAAGCTATGCTCAGAGAATTCACGGCGAGGCTTTGTGGGAGTGAATCGGTGTTTGATTTTTTTGCGGGCGGGTGCATTGTTGCTCCATGCCCGCGCCAAAATGATGCATTGGAATCAAATGCCGCCCCGACCCGACATTAACGACTTGCGGACAGCCAGCGCACCCGCGAGCGGGTTCACACTGATCGAATTGCTGGTGGTGATAGCAATCATTGCCATTTTGGCCGCGCTGCTGCTGCCCGTTCTAAGCGGCGCCAAGGACCATACCGTGCGCGTTGTGGACCTCAACAATCTAAAACAGATGCTGCTGGCGCTGGACATGTACGGCAATGACAATCAGGACAATACAGTGTGGTCCAACTGGCTGTCTGGCGACGCGACCAATCGTGCGGGCTGGCTTTACACCATCAATCCCCAAGCGGGCGGTTCCGCCCGGTTCGACCGTCGGACCGGGGCGTTCTGGCCGGTATTGCTTAACAGCAACAGTTACTTTTGCCCGCGCGATAGAATTGCCGCCAACTTCGCGCTGCGAGGCCAGCAAAGCTCCACTTACGTTATGAACGGAGCGGTCAACGGCTACGGCAGCATGTATCCGCCGGTCAAACTGAGCCAGATGCCGCCGATGGGAATTGCCTATTGGGAGCCGGACGAATTTGACACCAACAATTTCAACGACGGGGCCAGCAGCCCCGATGAAGGCTTGACCGCCCGGCACGTGCAGGGCGGCATCTGCGGGGAATTCAACGGCGCCGCGGTCTTCATCAAAAAGACCAATTGGAATATCGGCGTGGCCCAGGCCGGCCCCAACCAGTATTGGTGCTACCCGGGCAGCACGAACGGACACTAACAAATCAATGTCAAACAAAACAAAACAGGAGAAAACCATGAATCACCCTCTTTTAAACAACCTGCCAAAAATTGGACTGCGCCCGGCGATAGACGGGCGGCTGGGCGGCGTGCGCGAATCGCTTGAGGCGCAAACGATGGGCCTGGCGCGGCGCGTGGGCGAATTGATCAGCGAGAATTTGCGGTATCCGGACGGGCGCCCGGTGGAATGTGTGATCGCGGACCGGTGCATTGGGGGAGTGGCTGAGGCGGCGGCGTGCGCGGAAAAATTCGCGCGGGCCGGCGCGGGTGTTTCATTGACAGTCACGCCGTGCTGGTGTTATGGCAGCGAGACGATGGACATGGACGCGGCGGTGCCGAAGGCGGTATGGGGGTTTAATGGCACGGAACGGCCTGGGGCGGTTTATCTGGCGGCGGTGCTGGCGGGACACGCGCAGAAGGGGCTGCCGGCATTTGGAATTTACGGGCGGGACGTGCAGGACGCGAAAGACGGGAGCATCCCGGAGGACGTGCGGGAAAAGATATTGCGCTTTTGCCGCGCGGGGCTGGCGGTGGCCATGATGCGGGGCAAGTCCTACCTGGGAATGGGCGGCGTTTCGATGGGGATTGCCGGCTCGGTGGTGAACGTTGATTTTTTCGAGAATTACCTGGGCATGAGAGTAGAGTCGGTGGATATGACGGAGTTTGTCCGGCGCATCGAACGGAGCATTTTCGATGAGGCGGAATTTAAGAAGGCGATGGCGTGGGTGAAGGAGAATTGCCGGGAGGGGAAGGATTACAATGAGCCGGCGGGGCGCCGGACGCGGGCGCAGTTGGACCGGGACTGGGAAATCTCGGTGAAGATGGCGCTGGTGGCGCGGGATTTGATGGCGGGAAATCCACGTCTGGCGGCGCAGGGCCGGGGCGAGGAGGCACACGGCCACAACGCAATCGTTGCCGGATTTCAGGGCCAGCGCCAATGGACGGATCACATGCCCAACGGGGATTTTATGGAGGCGATTCTCAACACGTCGTTCGACTGGAATGGGGCGCGCGCGCCATACATTCTGGCGACGGAGAACGACGCGCTGAACGGGGCCGGGATGTTGTTCGGCTACCTGCTGACCCATACGGCGCAGATTTTTGCGGACGTGCGCACTTATTGGAGTCCCGCCGCTGTCAAGCGGGTGACGGGGCGCGCGCCGACGGGCGCGGCGGCGGGCGGATTCCTGCACCTGATCAACTCCGGGCCGGCGGCGCTGGACGGGACGGGGGAAGAATCCATCGGCGGGCGGCCGGCGCTGAAGCCGTTCTGGGAAGTCAGCGCGGCGGAGATGAAGAAATGTTTGACAGCGACGACCTGGCATGCGTCGTTGACGGGGTATTTTCCCGGCGGCGGCTGGTCCACGCGCTTTCGCACGAAGGGCGGGATGCCGGTGACGATTTGCCGGCTGAATTTAATCAAGGGGCTTGGGCCAGCGTTGCAAATCGCGGAGGGCGAGACATTGCAACTGCCCGCGCCGTCGCATGAGATACTGGATGAGCGGACGAACCCGACCTGGCCGACGACGTGGTTTGCGCCGCGCGTGACGGGGACGGGAGCGTTCCGGGACGTATATACCGTAATGAACAATTGGGGCGCGAACCATTGCGCGATGTGTTACGGGCATCGCGGGGCGGACTTGATCACGCTGGCGGCGATGCTGCGGATACCGGTGTATATGCACAACGTGGCGGAAGAGGAGGTATTCCGGCCCGCGGCGTGGAACGCGTTTGGGACGGCGGACCGGGAAGGGGCGGATTTCCGGGCGTGCGCGAATTTCGGGCCGCTGTATAGCAAGTAAGATGAAATTGCCAAACGCAGATAAAGCGATTGTCTCACGCGAGACGATAGAGGACTACCTGCTGAATGCGCTGCATCCTGACAACGGCGGCAAGGCCCTGTTCTTCTTGGCGTTGGGTTTCAGGCAGGAAGATTGGCAACGGTTGGGTTCAGCGCTTCGCCAAATAGCTGGCGATTATAGTGTTTCAAACAATGTGGCATCTCCACACGGGGTGAAGTATGTTGTCACAGGCCGGGTCGAGACTCCCAACGGGAAACGTCCGCTGGTGAGGACGGTTTGGATCGTTGACCGTGGAGAGGCCGTGCCGCGTTTGGTGACGGCTTATCCGAGCGAGGAATGAAAGACGGTTATGATCAAAGAACACGATAGAGTGGTACTAAAGACTGCGATTGCCGCCGAGGGTCTGGAGGCTGGAGACGTGGGCACCGTCGTGCATGTCTATAAGGACGGGTTGGCATACGAAGTTGAGTTCACCACACTGGACGGGAAGACCGCCGCAGTGGCGACCGTGGAAGCGGCTCAAGTCCGACCGATCGGAAGCCGCGAGATCAATCACGCCCGCGCGCTGGCGCCAGCTTGATGGACGGCAGGGCAAAATAGGAAAAGCTGATTTTCTTGTGGAAGGGCCAACCCTTGGTTTGCTTTTTTAGCGTTCCGATGACTATGGGTTGACGACTGAACCAGGCTGCGCCTTTACTCTTGGTTGCGGCATTGCTGCCGCCAAGGCCGCGACCTTCTCGCTGCGGCCTGGCGACCGGAAAAAGAAGATTCGCTCTATGTTGCGTGGCTCATACTGGATCGAAATTCGGAAACCAAGCTGCTGCTCCACTGCCCGCCAATCAGCGGTCCGATTCATGAACGCAGGCACGTCCACCGATTGAACCAAATGCGATTCGGTCAGGGCCACTGCGCCAAAAAGGGCGACGAAGAGCGCCCAAGTCCCAAACACTCGTTTCGCAATGTACCATGCTTCCCGCAACCGTGAAGGTTCGTCCGGCGCGCACGTATTTCTGCGCCAGAAGATAAAATAGGAAATCGCCGCAGCGAGTAACGGCAGCCCAGCCGAAACCCCCAAGAAATTTTCGCCGACGAGATGATTAAGCGGGTTCAGCTTCATTTGCACAAAATCTTCCGAGATAAAGGTCGCATGGAAAAGGAAGAAGCCAAGGAGGAACTTTTGCGGGAGTGATGCAGGAACGGCGCTGCCTTGTTTCGTTTGGCTCGTTCCTGTTGGGTCTTGCTCCTCCGTTGGATGTTGCATGAACCAAATATGACCGAGGCATAGGCGTGAGTCAAGCGCAATGTGGGCAGAACGTAGTTTAGATTTTAACGGTAGGGCGAGACTCCGTCGAGCCGTGACTCGTTCCCATGAAATCGAGTTTCGGCTCGACAGAGTCTCGCCCTACCTTCTGAGATTGATGCAGGATACTTTATGCCAATTCTGGCTCTTCGATTTCGTGTGGGGGCGGCGTCAGGGGCGTGCCGTCGGGGGACTCGGGATATTCGAAGAGCTTGCCTTCGAAGTTGCGGATGAGGATGCGCTCGGCGGTGTGCTGGACTATGTATTCGGGGTTGATCGGGACTTTGCCGCCGCCGCCGGGGGCGTCAATTACATATTGCGGCACGGCGTAGCCGGTGGTGTGGCCGCGCAGGCTTTCCATGATTTCCAAGCCGGAACGCACGCTGGCGCGCAAATGCGCCGAGCCGCTGATGAGGTCGCATTGGTAGAGGTAGTAGGGCTTCACGCGGCAGAGGAGCAGTTTTTGCACTTGGGCGCGCATGACGACCGGGTCGTCGTTGACGTGACGCAACAGGACGGATTGGTTGCCCAGCGGGATGCCGGCGTCGGCCAGACGGCCCAGGGCGTCGCGCACCTCGGTGGTCAGTTCGCGGGGATGATTGGAATGGATGCTCACGAACAGCGGATGGAATTGCTTGAGCATCGCGCACAGTTCGGGCGTGATGCGCTGCGGCAGGAAGACCGGAATGCGCGTGCCGATGCGCAGGAATTCCACATGGGGAATGGCGCGCAGGCGGCTGAGAAGGTTTTCGAGCTTTTCGTCCGACAGCACCAACGGGTCGCCGCCGCTGAGGAGGACGTCGCGCACTTCGGGGTGTTGCCGGATGTATTCGATCTGGCGGTCGAACTGGGGATGGAAATCGTAGCCGGTGGCGTTGCTGACCAGTCGGGAACGGGTGCAGTAGCGGCAATAGGCCGCGCAGCGGTCGGTGACCAGGAACAGCACGCGGTCCGGGTAGCGATGCACCAGGCCGGGGACGGGCGAATGGGTGTCTTCGCCGCACGGGTCGCTCATTTCCCACGGGGCGGTGTGGGTTTCCTCCAGGCGCGGGATGACTTGGCGGCGGATGGGGCAATGCTCGTCGGCGGGGTCAATGAGATTGAAGAAATAGGGCGTGATGGCCAGGGCGAGCTTGGTGTTGGCGAGCATCGTGCCGGCGTATTCCTCGGGGGTGAGGGTGGGCATGAGGCGCTGCAACTGCTCCAGCGTCGTGATGCGATGGTGCATCTGCCAGCGCCAGTCGTTCCAGTCGGCGTCGGGGACGCCGGCCCAAAAGCCGCGTCCCGCGGAGTGGAATTCTTTAAGGGAAATCAAGCGGGCGGGGGTTGAATTTTCCTCCGTGCGGCCCGCGACAACATGCGTGTGCATTTCGAGGGAACTATAATTTTGATTGGGCATAAGTCAAGGGACGGCACATCAGGCGTTAGTTTCTTAATCTTAATCCTAATCCTAATCATAATCTTTGCCGTGTCTCATAGCCGGGCGGATTTCGGAGTGAGATTAAGATTAAGACAGGGCCTCCGAAAGGGATTTGGAAAACTCGCAGATTTTGGTCTTGAGTTTCCCGGTCGTTTGCATCAGCCTGCAAGCGACTCAAAAACGTGACCAGTGCAAGCTGATCTTCAAAAACCAGAACTTATCCGGGGCGGCGCGGTTACGGCCCCGCCGGTGTCCGCCGCAACGCCGCATAGCTGGCTGGAAGGCGGACTGGCGGTACTGACCCCTCAAGGCCGCATCCTGGAGATCAACGAGGCTCTCTGCACCTGGCTGGAGAAGCGCCCGGGCGATCTGACCGGCCAGTCCTTTTGGGAGGTTCTTGCGGTGCTCTGCGCCGAGTGGCGCCAGGCGCTCGACCGGTTGGGCCGCGGCGACAGCACATTCGACCGGCAGGAACTTCAATTAATTTCCAACAACGGCCATCCGGCGCAGTGGTTTCATCTGGAAATCGCGCGCGGCGCGGAAACGTGGTTTGCGCGCCTGAATTCCGCGCTGCCGCCGCTGACCGAGTTGGAGGAAGCAGCGTGGGACGACCATCTGCACAACACTAGCGCGCGGCGCGATATGTTCATGCGCCTGCTGCGGGCGGAAGCGCGGCTGGAAGGGATGACCCGGCGCTGGCCATGCGTGGTCCTGAGCCAGCGGCCGGATTATGGCGTGCAATTTGCGAGCGCGAACATCGAGGAACTGACCGGCGTTTCGCCGGAGGAATGGGCCGCCCGGCCGCAGCTATTCTGGCGGTTGGTCCATGATGCCGATGCCGAGGAATTGCAGCGGCAATTCAAACTGGCCGCCCAATCCGGCGAGTCTGTCACCAATACTTATCGCATCCGGCACGCCGTGACGGGGCGGGTGGCTTATATCCTGGAAGGCCGGCAGCCGGTGATGAGCCGGAATGGATTGTTGCTGGGCTTTGAAGTCGTTTGGCTGGATGTGACGCGGCAGACCATCGCGGAACGGCGCTTGTCCGCCGCCGCATGGAAGGAGACGCTGGCGGTGCTAACGCTGGGCATGGCGCATGACTTCACGAACATGGTTGCCGGCATCCATTCGTTGAGCGAACAATTCCTGGAACAGGCGGACGAAGGGCATCCGTTCCACGAGGGGCTGGGGCTTATCAAGAAGAGTTCCCTCCAAGCCAGCCAGTTGATTCAGCGGATGGTGAATCTGCACGTGGGGCAAATCGGCGAGCACAATTATCACAACCTCAACGAAATCACGACCGACCTGGTGGAATTGATCCGCAAGACGCTGCCCCGGCGCATTCAGGTGGATGCGGACTTGGCGGCGGTTTCGCTGCCTGTCCACTTGGATGTTGTCGAATTCCGGCAGGTCGCCATCAATTTGCTGCTGAACGCCGCCGATGCGATGCCCAAGGGCGGCCTGCTGACGCTGTCCACCTCGCGCCACGAAACCTGGCCGGAGGTGGAGAACCTGAAAGGCGCGCCGCCCCGGCTGCCGTGCGTCTGCCTTACCATTGAAGACACCGGCAGCGGCATCAGCCACAGGCATCTGGCCTCGATTTTTGATCCGTTTTTCACCACCAAGGCCAAGGGATCGGGCCTCGGCCTTTACAATGCGCGCTTGGCGGTGGAAAAGGAACATGGGGCCATCTCAGTCAAGTCCACCGAAGGGGTCGGCACCACATTCCAAATCTGGCTGCCGGAGGCCGATTTGTCCGAGCCTCAAACTGAATTGTTCGCCCGGTCGGCCCACAGCCACCGGAGCCTGCTGCTTCTGGGCCATTATGGGGAGCTGCTGGATAAAACCGCCGAATTGCTGCGTTCCCACAATTTTCATGTCGTCTCCGCCGGAGTCTCCGAAAGCCTGCGGGACTTGCTGCAATCCAGTGATTACCAATTCGCGGGTGTCCTCCTTTTCGCGCAGCCGAACGATCCCAACCTCTCCTCCCACCTGAACGAAGTGCGCCTGCACAACAAGAGCATCAAAGTGGCCCTCAAACTGGCCGGCTGCAACCAGGACGACCTGGACACGCAGTTTTTGAACAAGATAGACCTCGTGCTGGGTTCGGAACTGGCCGAGACCGATTTTGTCGCGCGCGTCACTTCCTTCTTCGATCCGAGCCGCTGAGACTTGACTATGCCGCAGGACACCCCGACCGCCAGCCAACCGGCCTTGCCGATCCTAATCGTGGACGATGAAGAAATCGTGCTGGTCGCCCTGCGCGACACGCTGGCGCGCGAGGGATACCACGTTGTCGCCTCGCCCCACGCCATCCACGCATTGTCGGTTTTGAAGGACCAGCAATTTTCCGTTGTGATCAGCGACCAGCAGATGCCGCTGATTTCCGGTTTGGAATTTCTCACCCAGGTGCGCGAAATTCAGCCCAACGCCACGCGCATCCTCATCACCGCCGTGCTAACCCTGAGCACGGTGATTGACGCGATCAACAAGGGGGAGATTTTCCGGTTCATCGTCAAACCGTGGTTGAGGGAGGAATTGCTGGAGACCGTCCGGACGGCGGTGCAGCGTTACGAGCAGATTTCACGCAATGCCCGATTGCAGGCCGAGACGCAGGCCATGAACGAGCGGTTGAAGGAACTGAACAAGGAACTGGAAGCCCAAATGGCCAAAGTGGCGCGGCAGAACACCCAGCTTGAGCAACTCCTGGCCGGGCAGGAAGAGAACCTGCGGCAGTCGGTCGAGCTTTGCGTGCAGACCATGCAGACGTTCCATCCGACCCTCGGCAACCGCGCCCGGCGCGTCCAGGCCCTGTGCCGTTCGATGGGTGCGCGGGCCGAATTGACCCCGGCCCAGCAGCAAATCCTGGAAATCAGCGCGTCCATTCACGACATCGGCCTCATTGGACTTCCGCGCCAGCTTATCAAACGCTGGGAAGAATCTCCGGAAAGCCTCAATGAAGCTGAGAATACCCTGATCCATCACCATCCCATTTTGGGCCAGGAACTGGCGGGGTTTGTGGACCGTTTGCAAAGCGTCGGTTCCATTATCCGTTCGCATCATGAGCGATTTGACGGCGGTGGCTATCCCGATGGGCTGAAAGGCGCCGCCATTCCGTGGCTGTCGCGCCTGCTCGCCGTCGCCGTGGCTTATGCCGAGTGCCAGCTTGAAGCCCGGAAAGCCGCCGAAGTGATTAGCCAGGGCAGCGGCTCGGCGTTCGATCCCGAAGCCGTGCGCATCTTTCAACAAGCCGCCCCCAAGGCCGCGGTGCCTGGAAAACAGCGCGAAATCACCCTTGAGCAACTGACGCCCGGCATGGTTCTTGCGCAGGGAATTTACACTGAAAACGGCGTCCTTCTCATCCCCGACGGCCAGCGCCTGACCAGCGCCTACATAGACAAACTGCTCAACTACAACCGCCTCAACCCGATTGAACAAGCGCTGCTGGTTTATTGTTGACCTCTCTTTAGGCCTTTGCCGAATACAAATAAGTCCTATAGGTCCTATATGACCAATTCACCCACTTCCCCCGGCTTCATCCCACCACACGGCGGCTACGAAAACCTCGTGTCCTTTCAAATGTCCAGGATCGTCTATGATGGCACTGTGCGCTTTTGCGAACGCTTTCTTAAAAAGAGCGACCGTACCCGCGACCAAATGGTGCAGGCCGCGCGCTCGGGAAAGCAGAACATCCTCGAAGGCTGCCAGGCATCCGGCACTTCCAAGGAAACCGAAATCAAGCTCATCAACGTCGCTCGCGCCAGCCTCGAGGAATTGCTTGAGGACTATCGCGACTTCCTTCGGGTGCGTGACGCCCCCCTCTGGCCAAAAGACTCCAAAGAGGCCATCTTCGTCCGAAACCTCGCCACCCAGAAGAATAGGTCCTATGAGTCCTATAAGACCTATTTCGAAACGCGCCCCCCCGAAGTGGCTGCCAACATCCTCATTTGCCTGATCCACCAGACCAATTACCTCCTGGATCAGCAGCTTCGCCAATTGGAGAAGGCCTTTTTGCAGGAGGGCGGCCTGCGCGAACGCATGACCCGCGCCCGCCTCACCGAACGGGCGAGACAAAACCAACAATGAAACTTTCGTCCAACAATAAGAGAAGCCTCCAGGGACCGACACCAGCTAGGCAGGTTCGATGCCGGAGTTCCGCATGGCACATCCAATCCCACCTTCGTCTTGCGAATTATTGCTGGGAGCGTAAGCTGACAAACATATGAAATCCCGTCGCGTCATCATGGTCCTGCTTGCTGTATTGGCCCGAACAACCTTCGCTGCGCCCTTCGACATCGCGTCCATTGACGTCCAGCAGTACAAGGCTGACGATTACCTGCGCGCTGCCGTCTCTTTGCAAGCGATAGGACGCGAGGCAGCCTGTCAGGCGCTGCTGGCTTCAGCCAACACCAAACCCGGCCCCGATGTGCGTTTCTTTGTCCTTTGCCGAATGCTGTTCACGCAGCGAGGAACCAACGAGTTCCGGCTTCCTGGTTATTACAACGCCTATTACATCGAGTACGTGCCTGAATTCAAGCTGGCCCCTATTGAGTTAGTGGACGGGATTCCTTTTTTGCTTACAGCAAAGTGGGGAGGCGGGGATGGAGGAGGTCAAGAGGGTGCTGAGAATTATGTGCGCTGGTGCATGGCCAATTGCGACTGGAGCACCTATGCGTTTCGTGAAGCAACGGCAAAACAAAAGAGTGACGCATTGGCCAAGTTCATGTCCTCAAACAAGTTGAAACAACCGCTGACCGATTCCCAGAAGAACTTCCTTTCAGTTCAGATTGAGTGAGAGATTGATGCAACATTCCTGCGCGAAATGGCGTCGCTCCCGGCCATTGCAGAATGCTGGCTTGACCCTCAAGCTCCAGACGATGGCAGAGTTGTCGCTCTGCCCTGAATTCTTGGGCGAAAGAGGCCGAGGGGTCAGTCCTGGAATTGTGACATTTCCGACGGCATCCAGGCTCGTTGCGCGTCACTTTGGCAATGGAGAATGGTAGCCGGGTGGCAATTCGTCGCCGGGGATGGGCGCCACATTGGGCACTTTGGACATGATGCGGTCAAACTCCGCCAGATTCGCCCTCTTGGCCCGCGTTTCCATATCGTCACTGCCCCTCCAGGCTGCAAGTTGGGCCGAAAGCGCCAAGGCAACGATCTGGTCTATTGGAACCTGTTCGCGTTCCGCCGCCGCGCGCGCTTGTCGTGCTAAATAGTCCGGCACGGTTGCCTCAATCTTCGTCATGTCGTTCGCCTCAAAATTTCCAGGAAGTCAGCCGGTCGCACCACTCGAATTCCGAATTGCGCCGCCCGGCTTACATCCCGCACATTGTGCGTCACAAGATACACAACTTGCGCCTCTCGCGCCAGTTGAGAAAAGCGTCCCGGCCATTGCAGAATGCTGACTTGACTCTCAAGCTCTGGAGGGTGGCAGAGTGGCCGCTCTGGCCTGAATTCCAGTTGGGATTAAGGAATCTCCGAGTATTCGCCAGGCGACAGTTTTTGCAGCCTCGATAAAACGGTTTCTGCCATCGTTCGCAACTGGAGCAGGGGTCAGGCCATAGATTGGTGCATTTGTTATCCAACATCTCCGGCCTTTCTTTGAACCTCCTGTTTTTCTCATAGTTTGCTTTTTTCATATCCCAGGCCGAATGTAGAGGATTAAATGAACCTATCTATGGCCTGACCCCTTGACTTTTCCTTTTCTTGAGTGACCCCTTCTCTTAAAGGATAAAATGAACCTATCTATGGCGTGGCCCCTTCTCTAAAGCGTTTTGCCTGTTGACAACTGCCCTAATGGGTGACCCCTTTCCAACATGTTATCTTTCTGTAAAAGCTACTTATGGGCTGGTGGTGTGTTGGTTTGCTCCGTGATGTGGCCTTCATGCTCATATTGACGTATAAGTTCCACGGCATAAAGGGAAGGGGTAATTCTTGACATCTTGCCTCCCGTCTCATCGCCGTACGTTCCTTTGACAAACCCCCAGCAGCGGGCTCCTCCGGTGACCATATTAACACCAACAACTCTCGGATCACCTGACTCAATTAACGGGCCTCCGCTATACCCGCTTACGCTTGGATCTTGAAGTAAAAAGAACCGACCTTCTGCATCGTTCAACATACCGCTAGTTACCTTTGATTCACGCGAGAGTGGAATAAATTCGCCGGTCGCCCCAAGCCCCAAAGGGAAGCCGAGAACTGTAACATATATGTCCCGCGAAGGTAAATTGGGTTGCTTCTCGAGAAGGTCAAGAGGCGCCGAACGTCTATTGAGGGCGACGATTCCAGCCTGGGTGATCGACGGCATTGGGTGAATTGAAATATCTGCATTTGTGTGGTGTATCCACTTTACTTGAGGCTGCCCGGTAATCGCGATGAGTTTCAAATGAAGTGGCTCATTCGTGTCACCACGCATAATGACGTCGCAGTCTTCCCCCATTTCGACAGCAACGTGTTTTGCAGTTATTAAGTACGCAACATTGGAGCTTATGACGATTAAGCCTGATCCCGCAATGGTCTTGCGCTTGATGACAAATCCGTTCGTCCCTGGAAGCTTAAGCCACACTTCACAAGGTGTTCCATTCACATCCTCCATCACAGGCGGGCTTGCGGTTAGGAATACAACAGAACGCGAGAATTCGTCAATTGTGCCAGCCCAGCTGAGGGATGTATAAAAGCAACTAAATACAATTATTAGTTTGAGAACATTCATACTTTACTAGGGGCATGGTCGAGAGATTTCAGGGGCTCCGCAAGTCAAATCGGCTGAAAACGTGCTGAAAACATCATGTGGTTTCATGGTGAGGTTCGTTTTGGAAACGTGTCGGTTAATGGTATTGTCATATTATTATCTCTCTCTGATGAGCAGACTATGCGGGGGCGGGTTCGGTGGCGTCTTCTTTCTCCTCGCTGATGACGGGGGCGATGGCTTTTAGTTTGTCGGCGGATTCGAGTTCGATGAGTTTGACGCCCTGGGTGTTGCGGCCGGCTTCGCGGATGTCGGCAACGCGGGTGCGGACCATCTGGCCGGCGACGGTGATGAGCATGATTTCATCGGCGTCCATGACGGTGAGGGCGCCTACCACGTTGCCGGTCCGGTCGGTGGTTTTCATGGTGATGATGCCTTTGCCGCCACGGGATTGGAGGCGGTATTCGCCGAAATCGGTGCGCTTGCCGATGCCATTTTCGCCGGCCACGAGGAGCGTGGCGTCAGGTACGACTGTTGCCACGGCGATTACGGCGTCGGTTTTTTCGAGGGTGATGCCGCGGACGCCGCC
>Ga0182030_10005454_pt1 | contig 26999 bp, 29 predicted proteins | sample 812S3MmetaG_FD_121299 | JGI IMG/M metagenome (GOLD analysis project Ga0182030, IMG submission 121299) | Permafrost microbial communities from Stordalen Mire, Sweden - 812S3M metaG (Illumina Assembly) | ecosystem: Environmental > Terrestrial > Soil > Wetlands > Permafrost | place: Sweden...
CTGAAAAAAAAACGGCTAAACCCGGGACCACCGCCACCAGCACCACCAGTTTCGTGACCGGCTCCGGCGTCAGCGTCGGAAAATAATCAATCATATCAATCACAACGGCCGCTCCCACCGGAGCGGCCGTTTTTTTTATTGGGCGGAAAAATTCAGACGTAAAGCGCGTTTTGCAATTCGCGCACCAGCACGCCGGTGAGCGGATAACGCCGTTCGGGATCGCGTTCGAGGCATTTCAAGACCACCTTTTCCAGCGCGACGGGCGTGTCGGGATTGTATTCGCGCAGCGGCACGGGGCCGGCAGATTCGCCTTGCGCGGTGAGAATCTCCTCCGGCGTTTCACCGGGAAACGGACGGCTGTTGGTCAGCAGTTCATACGCCGCGACGCCGTAGGCAAAAATATCCGTGCGCGCATCCACCGGGCCGGCCCGCAACTGTTCCGGCGCCAGATAGCCCGGCATCCCGGAATTTTTTGCGGCCTTCACCGGCTTTTCCGGAATCGGCAGCGCGCAGTCAAAATCAATCAGCCGCACATTGCCGTCGCGCGAGATGAGAATGTTGTCCGGCTTGAAATCCAGGTGCAGATAGCCGCTCTCGTGGATGTGTCTCAAGCCCACGGCCATGTCTATCAGGATTTGCGCGACGTTTTGCGCCAACACCGGATCCTGCCGCGCAAACAGCGCCTGGAGATTTTCCGCCTCGTGATAATCCATCACCAGCCAGTCCCGCCCGTGCTCGACATAGCCGACGATGTGGTCGCTTTCGTTCAACTGCGACAATACTTCGCAGCCGCGCGCAAACCGCCGGCGGGCGTGCAAGTTGAAACGCTGATCCCGCTTCAGCCGCCGCAGCGCAAACGACCGGCCGCGTTCGTCGGTGGCCAGCCAGATTTCCGCCATGCTGCCGCTGTAAAGCAGCTCATGCAGGCAAAAGCGGCCGATCTGCTCTTTCTCATCTGATTTTGGCAATGCACGCGCCATGTTTTACGATTAGCACAATTAGCGGTCGACGGCGAACAAAACTTTTCCGCCGAATTTTCTTTCCGCGGCCACCGGACGAAATAAATTTGCTGCATGGCATCGGACGCGGGAACTTTTCAACGCTGGCTCAACACGGGTCTCGGCCTGGTTTATCCCGAAATCTGCCAACTCTGCCACGCCCGGCGGGCCGAGCCGCGCGACGGGCTGGTTTGTCCGCAATGCTGGTCGCATGTCCGCTTCATCCGCCCGCCGTTTTGCGAACGCTGCGGATTGCCGTTCGACGGTGATTTGACTACGAACTTCGAATGCACCAATTGCCGCGAGATGGAATTGCACTTTTCCTCCGCGCGCTCGGCGGTGGTGGCCAAGTCGGTCGTGCTGGAGGCGATTCATCGCTACAAATATTCGCACGCGCTCTGGTTTGAAAATTTTCTGGCCGATCTGCTCCTGCGCGAAGCGGTGCCGGTGCTGCCAAAAGAGAAATGGGATTTCATCGCGCCCGTGCCGCTGCATCCGCTCAAGCAGCGCGAGCGCGAATTCAACCAGGCCGAGCGTCTCGCCGCCCATCTGGCCCGCGCCACGAAAATTCCGTTGGATACAAAAACGCTCCGGCGCGTCGCGCCCACCGCCACGCAGACGTTGCTGACCCGCGATCAGCGCGCGGCGAACATGAAGAACGCCTTTGCCGTCCGCCCCGGCACGCGGCTGGAGGAAAAGCGGATTATCATTGTGGATGACGTTTTCACCACCGGCGCGACCACGAGCGCCGGGGCGGCGGCGTTGCGCGGAGCCGGAGCGGCGGATGTTTGCGTCTGGACAGTCGCGCGCGGACTTTGAATAATCTAAGCGATCATGGCGACCAAAATTCTGACCAAATCGAAAATGGGAGTGGACCAGGTAGAACCGGCGCTGACGCCGCCCACCGCCGGACCGACGCTGCCCAAAAAGCCGCAGATCGGCCCCTCCAGTTCCCGCAAACGTGAGATTCCCGAAGGTCTCTGGACCAAGTGCCCGTCGTGCAATGCGATGATTTACGACAAGGAGCTGGACGAGAACCTCAAGATCTGCCCGAAATGCGACCACCATTTCCCCATCGGCTCGCGCGAACGGGTGCATTCGCTCGTCGAAACTTGTTCGTTCGAGGAAATGGATGCCGACATGACCAGCGTGGATGTGCTCGGCTTCAAAGGCGTGGCCACCTACAAATCCAAGCTCGACACCTACCGGAAATCCACCACGCTCAAGGACGCCGTCGTCACCGGCATCGCCAAAATCGGCGCGCACCGCGTCGCGCTCGGCGTGATGGACTTTGGTTTTCTCGGCGGCTCGATGGGTTCGGTGGTCGGCGAAAAACTCACGCGCCTCATCGAACGCGGCACGACCAACCACCTGCCCGTGATCATCATTTCCACCAGCGGCGGCGCGCGGATGTATGAAGGAATGTTCAGTCTCATGCAAATGGCCAAAACCTCCGCCGCCCTGGCTTACCATGCGCAAGCCCGTTTGCCTTATATCAGCATCCTCACGCATCCGACCACGGCCGGCGTGATGGCCAGCTACGCCAGCCTCGGCGATTTGATTTTGGCGGAGCCGAAGGCGATGATTGGTTTTGCCGGGCCGCGCGTCATCAAGGACACCACGCAGGCCGAACTGCCGCCGGGTTTTCAAACGGCGGAATTTCTCCTCGACCACGGTTTGATTGACGCTATTTTGCCGCGCAAGGAAATGAAGGACCAGCTCGTGAAATATCTCGATTACGTCACCAGCGGAAAAAAAGCGACCGCGTGAAATAACGCCGCGCCCCAATCACATTTCAACCGCCGGGCGCAATTTATTTCCCGGAATGGCCCGGCTGGATTGAAATGCGAATTGGAAAGCAAATAACAAGCTGCCGGTTTCAGTCTTGAAACCGGCAGCTTCGTTTTATCCACAAACACAACGGACGTTCACCGCCAGCCACCGCGGATGAACACATGGACGCCGCCGCGATATTCATAGCGATGCGGCACCCACACCACGCCGGCGCGGGGCGGACGTTCCCAACGGCCCCGCTGCCAGACCCAGTGATTCCGCCACACCCAGTTGCCGCCGATCCACACGAACTGCGGTCCCGGCGACACCGTCATGGTTTCCACCACCATCGGCGGCGGCGCTTCCGTCACGACCACTTCCCCGCCGGCGACGACCGGAGCCGGGGCGGGCTGGCGATACACCGTCCGTTCGCGGACCACGCAGCCGGTCGCCAGAAATGATCCGGCCAGCAGCAGCAGGCCCAGTTTGGTAAAAGATGTTTTTTTCATACCAATCATTAGACGCGACGAATTCAAAAATGTTTCAACAAAATGGCTTCAGCCCGGCGGCGGGCCGGCCGCTTCCGCGTCTTGGGCTTCCGCCTTCAAAATGCGGGCGAAATGAAAACAGCCGGCAGCGAGAATGACCGAAGCCGCGACGATGAGAACGGCCTGGGTGCCCGGCTCTTTCAGGTCACGCTTCAAGTCCTCCAGCAAAATTCCCTGCTGGCCGTAAAGCATTCCCATCTGCCGCGACTCGGCCTTGAAAAAACCCGCCATCGAAGGATCGTCCGCCAAATCCGCCGCGCGCGTTCCCCACCAATAATCCAAGCCCGCGCCGCCGAAACCCAGCAGCAGGATGATCCAGCCGGCGAGCCGATACCGCCGCACCCGCCGCCGCGCGGGTGAAAGCGGTGCCGTCATTTCAGTTTGGACATTCATCGAATGTGAACGAGCTTGCGCGATGCCGTTTCGTTTTCAAGCGCAAACCGGCTGACGGCATTTCTCATCACGCCGCCTTTCCGCTTGAATTTGCCGGCCAAGCTGGTTTAGTAAGGCAGCATGAATAAAATTGAAATCGCCGCGAGCCTGCGCCAGGAAGTCGGGGAACTGGAAGCGGCCATCAAAAAGCTGCAAGCTCGCTGCGAGCGGTTGAAAACTTTCGTGCTCGATCTGGAAGCCGAGATTGAAAGCGCGAACGGCCCCGTTCAAAAGCAACCGGCGGACAGCAAGTTTCAAAAAGTGATTGACCAGGTCTTTGGCGAAAAACCCCGGCGCATCAAGCGCTGAACCGGGAATTTTTTAGGCTGGCGCGGATCACTTCCCGCCGGCGGCCGTTTTGGGTTTGGCCACCCAGGTTAATATTTGCTGTTCCGCCAGCAGCCGGGCTTTCAGCTTTTCATAATCCACCTGCTGCACCGAAACCTTGTCGTCCAGCGCCAGCGCGGCAGCGGTGGCGGCGGATTGGCCAAGAATCATGAAGACCGGTTCCATGCGGATGGAGCCATAGGCAATGTGCGACGCCGACAGGCAGACGGGCACCAGCAGATTCTCACATTGCGCCGCCTTGGGCAGCATGGCCCGGTAGGAAATCGGATACGGCGCGATGGGCGGCACCTGCACATCGCCTTCATTTTCCACCCGCCCGGCGCGCACCAACCGCCGGCAGTTGTGCGAGTCCATCGTGTAAGCCGCCAGCCCCACGGAATCGGCGGCGGTGATCTCGTGCCGGCAGTTTTTTTCCGTCATCACATAATCGCCCAGCATCCGCCGCGCCTCGCGCACATATAATTGATGCGGCCAGCCTCCGGTGTCGGGAAATTCATCTTGGCACAAACCCCATTGCTGCATCTCCGCGCGGAGATTCGCTGGCACCCGCGGGCTGGTGGCAAGGTAAGTCAGAAAACCCTTCGTGTAATCCAGCACTTCCGTTTGAATCCGGTCGCGCGTTGCATAGTCCGCTTCGGGATAATCCTGATTCAGGCCAATGCCGTCCGTGGAAAATCCGCCTTGGTTGTTAATGTCCGTCTTTTCCGGCGTGACCATGTCTATCTTCAAAAAACTTTTCAAGGTCACGGGCCGGTTCGCCGCCGCGAGCGCATCAAAGTAGCGGCCCAGCAGTTCATACTTCGCCGGCTCGTAACCCGTCGGCGGCAGGATGGCTTGGCGGTTGGTCGGATTCTGCGTGAGGCAGAGCCGGAAGTTATACGCCTGCACACTTTTGTCACCGTCGCCGGGATTGCCCAAGGCGTCCGGCGCGATAAACGGCAGCAAACCGCTTGTGGCGTCTCCCGGTTTGACGTAAGGATCAACGGGCACGACAAATTGATGTTTGGGCGTTTGTCCCCGGATGCCATCCAGCGTCTCGCCATAAGTGGCATTGGCCTCGCCCCCCACGAAATACGCCACGCCGGCTCGCGCCAGGAGATCGCCTTCATAGCTCGCGTCAATGAACATTCTGGCGCGGAAGACATCGCCTTTTTCCGTCGTAATTTCCGTGAGCCGCGCGCCGTTTTTTTTCACGGCGGCCAGTCGTTCCTGAAAATAAACCGGCACTTTTGATTCAAGGAGCAGTTGTTTGAATTCATTCTCCGCCACGCTGGGTTCAAACGTCCACGCTTCGGGTTTGCCGTAATGTTTTCCCAACCGCTGGAACACCTCGCGCGACCGCCCGCCGATCGCCGCCTTGTTGCCGATGTCCGTGAAGCCCAGCCCGCCGGCCATCAGGCCACCGACATGGCGGCCCGGCTCCAGGATCACCACCGTCTTGCCCAGCTTCGCCGCCTCCACGCCCGCAATCACGCCCGCCGACGTGCCGCCGTAAATGCAAAGATCACTTTCCACCGTGGCGGCCAACCCGGGCAACGCCATTAGCCAGCCAAAAAAACCGGCCAGCATCAGCCGCCGCCAGCCGCCTTTGGGAAAAATCGCCGGCGGGTTCACCGGCACGGGCATTGAAGTTGAATTCATATTCTCAAGCGGATGAAAGGCTGGCTTCATGGCAATTAAAGCCGGTTGCATATTGATGACGCGTCGGAATGGATGGCCCTAGTCAAAAAGAAATCATCCGCAGTGTCAATCGGTTTGATGAAACGCTTGCGTGTAGCGTTGAGCCTGTGGCTCAACAAGTCGAGCCGCAGGCTCGACGCTACAAATCAAGGGCTTGATGCTGCCAAGTGGCAGAAAATACCATCCATTCCGCTCCCTTTCTCAACCGATCAGCCAGCGGCCCAACCGCGACCAGAACCAAATCACCCCCTGCGTGCATTCCCACGCTTGCCAGACGAAGAAGGCAATCAGAGCCACCGACTGGAACAAGCTGGTCCATCTTTTTTGGCGCACGAGATTCACGGCCAGCACCACCGCGCACGGCCAAAACACCAGCCCCACATGACAAAGCGAGGTGCCGATGACGATTCGGATGTCGCCCGCCAGAGTTCCTCTCGGCGTCCACGACCAGGGAATGAAATTCCACACCGGCCCCGTGAGCAGCACCACGATCAGCAACAGCGCCACGGCGTTCCCCGCTTTCACCGACCACGAATTGGGCATGACATCGTCGTCGGTGCGATTGGAATCATACCAGATCCTTTCGACCGACGCGCGCCGCGTGACCATTTTGACCGGGGAGAAGACCATGCGGACGCCGCCGGCAAGAAATTGCCACGCGGAGGTTTTGCGGAACCGCCGGCCCGAAGTCAGCACCGGCGGCCACACCACAAAAAACCGTCCTTCCCTTTTCAATGCCAGCGCAAAGGAGTTTTCCTCCGACCAATACAGATTCTCATCGAAGCCGCCCGTGGCCTGAAACGCCGTCCGCGTGCAGAACATGAACGCGCCGCCAGTGAAACCCAGCAGCTTGGCACCAAACAAGGCCGCCACGGCCACCAGCCAGATGTAAAGCGGCACGATTTCATTCCGGGGCAACCAGACCGGAGCGCCGCCGCCCACGGCCCCCTGGTGCATCTGTTGCAAAGCGACGATGATGGCACGCGGATTGACGGTGGTGTCAGCATCCACGAAGAAGATGCGTTCGCCGTGCGCCGCGCGGGCACCGGCATTGCGCGTGGCGGCAATCTGCCGGTGGTTGACCGACACGACCGTCGCCTGATGCTGTCGGGCGACGGCCGCCGTGGCATCGGTCGAGGCGTCATCCACCACAATAATCTCGTAAGGCTGGCCAATCACGCGCGCGGCCTCATGGATCGCCGGCAAAGTCCGGGCCAGACACACCTGTTCATTGTGCGCCGGAACGATAAAGGAGATCATTTCGCGGGCAGCATAAACTTAATCAGGCGGGACAGGCAACTCCGGCCAAGGTGGACGGCGTTGCTTGAACGTCCGCCGCCTCCCAAAACAAAGCGGCGTTTAACATTGCTATGTGACCGTCGCGCACTGAAGCTCAAGCATGGGCAATAGCCTCCAACAACACGGATTCTTGGAAATCAACAAGCAACTCCGCTTCCGGATGATGACCAGCGGCCTGGACTCCATCAAAGTCCTGGTCACCCGCCAGTCGGGAAAATTCCATTTCAACTTTACCGGCTCGCCCGAACAAGTCGTGAAAGCGGAAGCGATTCTGGCGGCCTGGGGCTGAACTTGAGCCTCACGCTTTCGGCGGCCATTGCACGCCGACGAGTTCCTTGGGCCATTGTGCCGTGTCAACTCGGTAGATGAGCTGGAGGTTCATTTTGGACTTCGAGCCTTGGGAATGGAATCTGGCGTTGCCTGTTAGCAAAACAGTTTTGTCTGCCGACATTTTAATTTTGCCTGCCGACAATCCGACCCTGCCTGCCGACAACCTGATTTTGTCTCCAGACATGATTGTCTTGCCTCCAGACATCTTCATCCTGCCTGCCGACCGCAGCATTTTGGCGGCAGGCAAGGATGCTTTGCCTGGCGACACAACGATTTTGCCTGCCGACTGGATGGTTTTGGCGGCAGACAAAATAATTTTGCTTACAGACAAAATGGCTTTGTCTGTAAGCAAAGCGGCCTAAAATGGCAAAATTGCGGCAAAAACCTGCATTTTCGCTGCTCTTCAGCCCGCCAAAGCCGGTAAAATCGTCCTTTTGATAAAATCCTTGGATTGGCTCCATAAACCGCAACAATTGACACGAATTCCACGAATTATCACGGACTGGATTCGCGTGAATTGGGGTGATTCGTGTCTGCGTTCAGACCCTGAGCGAGCCACAGAACCCCCGGCCACCATAATAAGACTCCGCACCGTTGTGTCCCACGAAAACGCGACCGCAACGACGATCACCATAAATCGCGCCGCCGAGTTCCTGGATCTCCGTCGGCGTCTTCAGCCAGCTCGACGACTTCGTATCGAACTCGCCCAGCTTCTGTAGCGCGAAATATTCTTCCTCCGTCAACACCTGCACTCCCAGGTCCGCCGCCGCATCCATGACACAGTTTTTGGGTTTGTGTTCCTTGCGCGAATCCAACGCCGCGCGGTCGTAGCAAAAACTGACGCGGCCCTTGGGACTTTGCGCGGAACAATCCATGAAGACGAACTCGCCCGATTTTACGCCGACCACATCCGGTTCGCCGCCGGTGCGTTCCATTTCCGCGAGCGACCACAACTTTTCCGGCCGGACCTCCAACCGCGCCTGCACCTTGGCCCACACCAAACCCGGGTGACGGGCCTTGTTCGCGTCAAACCGGGCTTTCAACACTACCAGCAATTCGTCGCGTTGTTTGGGGGACAATTCTTTTTGTGTGCTCATAGTTTGGCCGGCAAATGTTTGCCGTAGATTAACCAATTCCTAAATCTAACTGGTGCTGAAAAGGTGGCGCAAAGACACCAACTATCACCCAAGGATTCGGAGCAAAACCATGAAACTGCTGCGTCGTGCCGAGAAAGAAATGCAAGTCACGCCTTCCAAACTCATCAAGATATTTCGCCTTCACCTTTTCTAGCGCAACAGTTTCATCACCGTGACGGCGCAGACAATTCCAATAGAGCTGCCCGCACTCCCAATCCAAAACTTGCATTGTGCTCTTACGTCCATCTGCATCTTCGATTTGATAAGAAAACGCGTATGGCAGCTTTGGGATTAGTTTGAACGTTTCACGCCAAGAATCTTCAGCAAACATTTGAGCCTGCTTCGTCTGCTCACGCATCTGCGCGACCTTATCGGGCTTCCAGTCACGGTCATCGTCTTCCCAAATAAAACCGCGAATTTTTGCCGGCTTAAATATTGCGAGCGAAAGTCGGTTTTCTTTCGCGCCAACCAAGAGCGGTTCAAGCCGGTCGTAAACTTTCGCTTTCTTCAATAATAGCTCCCGCCGTTCCAGCCAATTGTCGGCAGTCCCGATGTGATCGACAGGAAGCATCTTGGCGAGATCTGCAGGGTGATGGGTCTCAGGACGCGGATCGGACCGGCCACGGATGAAATCTGTTTCAATCCAATCAAACTTTTTATATTGCTCCTCTTCATCCAACCGGCGGAAAGGCACCGGATAAATTCGTATCCATGAGCCATCCTCGCGCACTCCGGCGGTGCAAACCGTCTCCCCGTATTTTTTCGACAGCGTCGGGTAGGTCTTGACGGTGATGAGAACCTTTTCGCGCCCCATAATCCCGAATCAAATGTGGTGAGCCGCCATTTTCGGCCCGAAGGTTTTTTGGAGAGCGTCGGAAACGCAGTGGCGGTGACATTGGTGCGGAAGCAACTCGAAGCAGGTAAGAGCAACGCGCTGGCCTTCTTCCTTAATCCAGCCCGCGATCTTGACCAACGTCTTAGTTTGCTTCGGCAACATTGTGCGTTCGTAGGTGGCGAACAGCTTGTCGTAATCAGTCTGCGTTTCGAGGTCTTGGCGCTTTTCCGAAGGGATGCCTAATTCCGGTAAATGCTCGTAACGGATGCCTACTTTCTCACATGCATTGCTCAGTGTGCTTTTGGAGAAACCGTATTTCCTGCTCAACGGATTCCGCCGGACATCGCAAAGCAAAGTCACGCCGTCTTGCAGCAGTTGGTTCAGGTAAGCTTCCAAAGTTTTACTTTCGTAACCGAGCGTAACCAGTCCGGGTGTTGTCTTGGCTGGTCGGGCTGAATCAACCCTCGCGCGGTCTTCTTTCTTTGGCAAAACTTTTTCCAAGATTTCACTACGCGTCGCAAAATATGGATAACGCTGGTAAACATCCGCTACAAGCGAATTGCCACGCAGACTTTTGTATTGTTTGGCAAATCGCGCCATTGGCAACGGCGAACGTTCTCCGGTGCGCGAAATACGGCGACCTTTTTCTGTCAGCTTCCAAATTTCACCGTCCTCAATGAGTTCTTGTTCCACCAATCGCCGCTTGTCAGCGTAAGACGTGAACGAAAAACAGCCGAAACGATACGGAACAAAATCGTAGCTGGGAATTGATTCGCCTTCGCGGGTGTATAGGAACAGAAGCTTTTGGAAATCTGTCGAGCCAACCGGCTCATTCAGAGCATCCAAAAGTTCAAGCAATACGCGCTGGCGGTCGAAAAGCATGACTTAATTTATTCCACCCTCTGCTAGACGGCAATCACCAAGAACTCGTTTTACGCCTTCGCGTAAACTTCCGCGCCCTTTTCCACGAACTCCTTCGACTTTTCTTCCATCCCCTTCTTCAGCGCCTCTTCCTCGGCGAGGCCTTGTTCGGCGGCGTATTTGCGGAAGTCGCTCATGCCGGTTTCTCCACCACCTTGCCATCCTGCCAGACAATCACCGGGAGTTTGAGCGCGCGGTTCTGGGTTTTGACATTGTGCGCGGCACGACGCAGGGCGCGTTCGGCGCGCCGCACAAAGGCCGGGGCTTTGATGGATTTGTGTCCGTTCGTTTTCATAGGCCGATCAATGGTTGCACAGATTCAATAACATTTACACCGGAAATGGCGAGCCGTTTCGCGGGCAGGTTGCGGCTGTCCCAAACTGCCCAGCGGTTTGCCAGCGGCAGATAGTCGTCGAGCAGATGAATGAGGCTGCGTTTGAAACGGCGGCGGATGTCAGCGGCGGGAACGTGGTGTCCGCCCTGTTGCACGCGCTGCCGCACACGAGCGATGGCTTGCGTCGGACTGGAGAGCCAGGGGTAATGCAGTTCGATTTCAAAACCGAGTTCACGGGCGCGGACAAACTGCCGGATGTAGGTCTTGCCGCTCAACGTGGTTTCCAGCGCAAACGTCTCACGACGTCGGAGACACTCGTCCACTTGCGTTAGCAGCAGCCGCGCCGCCCGAACCGCCCCGGCGCTGGGCTTCAGCGGCGAAAGTCCACGCGCGATTTCGTCCGCGTTCAGAAAGCGCAGGCATTTTACTTCGGTCGGCAAAAATTCTTTCGCGAACGTGGTCTTGCCCGCGCCGTTGCAGCCGGCAATCAGATAAATGGTTGGCGGCTGCGCGGACATTTAAGTTTTCTGCGCTGCCTTCGCCCAGGTGTCCTTCAAGGTGATCGTGCGATTGAAGACGAGCCGGCCGGGTTGCGAGTCCAAATCCAATGCAAAATAAGCCAGCCGCTCAAATTGATACCGCTGCTCCGCACGGGCCTCTTTCAAACTCGGCTCGCACTTGGCAGTCAGGACTTCCAGCGAGTGGGGATTGAGATGTTGCTTGAAATCGCCGTCGGCATCCGGTTCGGCCACGGTGAAAAGCCGGTCGTAAAGCCGCACTTCGGCTTCAATCGCGTGCGCGGCGCTCACCCAATGAATCGTGCCCTTGACCTTGCGCGCGGAAGTCGGTCCGCCGGTCTTGCTGCCCAAGTCGGCGGTGCAGCGCAGTTCAATGATCTGGCCGGCGGCGTCTTTGATGACTTCGTCGCACTTGATGATGTAGGCGTATTTCAACCGGACTTCGCCGCCGGGCTTTAAGCGGAAGTATTTTGGCGGTGGCACTTCGGCAAAATCGTCACGCTCAATGAAGAGTTCGCGGCTGAAGGGCAGCTTGCGCTTGCCGGCGCTTTCGTCTTCGGGATTGTTCGTGGCGTCCAGCTCTTCAACCTGGCCTTCGGGATAATTGGTGAGGACGACTTTGATGGGCCGCAGCACGGCGAGGCGACGATGCGAGCGTTTGTTCAAGTCGTCGCGGATGGTATGTTCCAACACGGAGACGTCGGTGATGCCATTGTATTTGGTGATGCCAATGTGGTAGGCGAAATTGCGCAGCGCTTCCGGCGTGACACCTCGCCGACGGATGCCGCTGATGGTAGGCATACGCGGATCGTCCCAGCCGGTGACGAGTTTTTCATCCACGAGTTGCATGAGCTTGCGCTTGCTCATCACGGTGTAGCCGAGCGCGAGGCGGGCGAACTCGTATTGGTGCGGCAGCGGTCGCGGCAGGCCGAGATTCTCCAGAATCCAGTCGTAAAGGGGACGATGCACCTCGAATTCCAAAGTGCAAATGCTGTGCGTGATGCCCTCGATGTAATCGCTCAAGCAATGCGCGAAGTCATACATGGGATAAATGCACCATTTGGCACCAGTATGATGATGTTCGGTTTTTTTGATGCGGTAAAGCAACGGGTCGCGCATCCAGATGTTGGCGGCGTCCACCTGAATCTTGGCGCGGAGCACGCGGGAGCCATCGGGAAATTCGCCGGCCTTCATGCGCTGGAACAAATTCAAATTTTCCGCCGGGCTGCGGTCACGGAACGGCGAGGCTTTGCCATTGCGGCGGTATTCATCCGTTTCGTCCGGCGTCAGATCGCACACGAAGGCTTTGCCCTTTTCCACCAACTGCTCGGCGTAGTCGTAAATCTGGTCGAAATAATCACTGGCGTAAAACGGTTCCAACCCGCCGCGCGCCGTTTGGTCAGTGACCGGTGGAAGATAAAAATCGCGCTGGCCTTCTTTGGCAATGACTTCCGGCGTTTTGCCTTTGGGCTTGAGGCCGAGCTTGTCATCGGCCCAGCCGGCGATGAGCCAATTCACATCGGCTTGAATGGAATCAACGTATTCAATGTCCTCCTTGGCCGGATTGGTGTCGTCCATGCGGAGATTGCAAACACCGCCAAACTCGCGGGCAATGCCGAAGTTCAGACAGATGGACTTCGCGTGGCCGATGTGCAGATAACCATTCGGCTCCGGTGGAAAGCGCGTGTGGATGCGGGGATATTTGTTCTCGGCCACATGGGCGGCCACGATGTCGCGGATGAAATCGGACGGCGCGGGGGCGGATTCTTTATTTTCCAAGCTCATAAATTCGCGGGAGCTTAACAAAGCGCCGGGGCGATGGCAAACCGGCTGATGCACCGGCAGAGTTCTAATCTCAAAAAACCGGTGGGGCGAGCGTCCTCGCGAGCCGTCGTGTGCCTTGGTTTTGAGCGGCTCGCGAGGACGCTCGCCCCACCAAATCAGAACCCTGCCGATGCACCAACCACCGAGGCCGCGAAACCAAAGCCATCAGCGAAACAGCGCGGCCACCACCTGCTTGCCGCCGAAGATCCACAGCGCCGCCGCCAGCGCAATGTAAGGTCCGTAAGGCAACCGCGACGACCACTCGCGCTTCCGCAAGACGATCAAAGTCACGCCGACCGCCGAGCCGATGAGTGAACTTGCCATCAAAGAAAACACCACTCCCTGCCAGCCAATAAACGCGCCGATGGCCGCCATAAATTTCACGTCGCCCAGGCCCATCGCCTCGCGCGGAAGCACCATCTTATCAGTCACAACTTCCATATGTGGCACGGCTTCAGGGTCGAATTTGGCATCGCTGATTATAAGTTTCAACGGAGACAAACGCACAGGCACATCACGCCATGAAGCAAACTGTGTTTCCACTTTTTGTGCCTGAAAACTGATGGTGTCGGTCTTTCGATAAAAAATTTCTCCATACTCATACATCCGGTCATCAGGGCACAACCAGGCTTCCGTTGAAGTAAAGACCAAGTGCGCACCCGGAAGAATTTTAGTTTTAGCTTTTCGAGTCAGAGCTTCTAGCAGCGAGCAAAACCAATCTACCAAAAGCCTGAAATAATTCGGCTGAATACCAACCAATTTTGATGTTTCGCGTGATGATAGCTGACATTCGTATATGGCTTCAAATTGAGGCAATTCAGCGCGATCAAAAAACTCTTCGCCGAATGGAGTTTTGAGAATGATTTTCGTTGCTGAAATAGCCACCACAGTCTCCTTGTAACAGCGATTTGATAATTCAATTTTCTCCGCCTTAAATGCAAACCAACCCGTTGTCCGTTGATAGAGTTGTTCCAAAAACAGACGTTTCGGCGGAAACAAAATTGCGGTTTCAGTAAATGTTACCCGTGATTCAGGATCAAGATCTAAAAGATATTTTCCAAACAGAAGTTTGCCTAGCTCCAAGACCGCACGAACAATTCCCGCGCCGGCAACGATGCCAATCAAACTGCGCTCCACGCCTTCGCCCAGCGAGTGCGCGCCGTGCAGCGACGGCAGGAAAAAGGAAATCACAAACCCGACCACCGCGCCGCCCAGCGTGATTTCATCGGGAATGATGAAATGCTCGAAGTCAATGAACGTCGCCACAATCAAGCCCGCGAGAAAAAGGCAATACACCACCGCCAACCACGGTGCTTGATGCCCGAACGCCAGCCAGCACGCGAGGAACGTGAGGCCGGTGAGCAGTTCCACAATGAAATAGCGCGGCGAAATCGGAGCGCCGCAGTTTTTGCAGCGGCCGCGCAACGAGAGCCATGTCAGCAGCGGGACGTTGAGATAAAACGGAATCGAGTATTTGCAGTGCGGACAGTGCGACGGCGGCGAGACCACGCTCAAGTCCAGCGGCATCCGGTAAATGCAGACGTTCAGAAAACTGCCAACGATGCAGCCGAGCGTGAAGAAACACAGCGACCAGAATTCAAACGGCACCGCCGCCCAGTAGGCTGGATTGAATGTCGAATTAAACATGAATTAAGTCCGAGGGCCAAAGTCCAAAGTCCAAAGTCCAAAGTCTCCAAACGCGCAGTCGGTCTGACTTTGGGCTTTGGACTTTGGACTTTGGACTATTTTTCGCCATAAACATTTTGCTCCAGCGCACGGCGCATCACGGCGAGCGGCGCAATTTTTCCGGTCCAGATTTCAAACGCCTTCGCGCCTTGATGCAGCAACATTCCGAGGCCGTTCGCAGTTTTGCAGCCGGCGGCTTTGGCGGCGGCGAGCAACTTCGTTTCTGCCGGACGATAAATCATGTCATAGACGGCGTGCGTCTGCTTCAAAGAAAATTGTTTTTCATCCAACGGCGAGGCGTCGTCAGCTTTCAAGCCGAGCGACGTGGCGTTCAAAATCAAATTCACACTGGCGGCCGGATAACCCACGGCCACTTTCACGGACGGAAATTGTTTTTTGATTTCGGCGGCGATTTCTTCGGCCTTGCTCGGTGTGCGGTTGACGAGGAAAAGTTCCGCGATGTTTTCCGCCGCCAGTTTCAACGCCGCTGTGCGGCCCGCGCCGCCTGCGCCGAGCAGCAAAACTTTTGCACCGCGCAGTTCCAATTTCAAATCCTCGCGCAACGATTGGGTGATGGCATTCGCGTCTGTGTTGTAACCAACGGCACAAACTTCCGCCGGTTGGGAACTTTGGACTTTGGACTTTGGACTTTGGACTTCAAATTTTATCGTGTTCACCGCGCCCCATTTTTTTGCGCTTTCATCGAGCGCGTCCACCATGTCCACCGCCAGCAGTTTGTGCGGCACAGTCAGATTGATGCCGGCGAAATTCATCGCCTGCGCGCCGGCGATGGCGGCGCGAAGATTTTTCGGGTCCACCTCGAACGCCAGATACCGCCAGTCCAGGCCGAGTGCGGCGAATGCGGCGTTGTGCATCGCCGGCGACGCCGAGTGCCGGATGGGCGAGCCGAACACCGCGCACAGGCGCGTGGCGGCGTTGATGGCGGGTTGGGCCGGTTGTGACACGCGCCATTTATATTCGGCCCCGCGCCGAGTTCAAAGCGCAAAGTCCATGAACCGGCCCGAAAAATAAAAAAGGGACGGCGCCCAAAAAGAGCGTCGTCCCCTGCAAATTGTTTTGGCGATCAATACCGCTCCCGGCGTCCGCCGCCGCCGCCGCCGCTGCCACCGCCGAATTCACGGCGCGGACCGCGGTCGCCGCCGCCGCCGCTGCGCGGAGGACGTTCTTCCTTCGGGCGGGCAATGTTGACAGTGAGTTGACGTTCGCCCACCGTCGCGCCATTCATGGCGGCGATGGCCTTCTGCGCCTCTTCCGGCGTGGACATGGTGACGAAAGCGAAACCGCGAGAACGGCCGGTCATCCGGTCCATCATCAGGCTGGCTTCGACGACCGTGCCGTGGGCGGCAAACGCCTCCTGCAGGTCATTTTCAGTTGTTTTGAAGGAAAGATTCCCCACAAACAGTTTGGTGCTCATTCAATGATTGGCTGTTCGCTAACCGCTTTCGCCAGACTGTTCCCGGCCACCGGGTTTCAAATCATCACTGAACCATGTTCACTTGAAGATTTACCATGCCGTGAAAGATACAAGTTATCTAACAGACGGCATTAACCCTACCCATCGCCGGAAAAATTGCAAGCATAAATCCAGACCGTTGAACCGGACGCGGGTCAGTCCTTGCCCTATCGCGCCGCACGCTTAAACTGTCCGCGTGAAATCCAAAGGCACAGTTTATCTGGTTGGCGCGGGTCCCGGCGATGCCGGCCTGCTCACCTTGCGCGGCGCGGAATTGCTCCGCAGCGCCGAGGTCGTCGTCTGCGACGTGCTGGTGAATCCCGAATTGCTCCGGTTCGCTCCGGCGTCCGCCGAAATCATCACGCGCGGCAACCACAAGCGCGACGGCGGACTCACGCAGGAACAGCTCACCGAACTCATGCTCGCCCGCGCCCGCGAAGGCAAAATTGTCGTGCGCCTCAAGGGCGGCGACCCGTTCATCTTCGGTCGCGGCGGCGAAGAAGCGGAAAAACTCGCGGCGGAAAAAATTTCGTTCGAGGTCGTGCCGGGCGTTTCGTCCGTCGTCGCGGCGGCGAATTACGCGGGCATTCCGCTCACGCACCGCGAACATTGCTCCAGTTTCACCGTCTTCACCGGCCACAGCGATTCGGCGGACGAGCAAACGGCGCTGCGCTACGAGCAGATTGCCAAAATTCCCGGCACCAAAGTCGTGCTGATGGGCATGGACAATCTCGCCGACTGGACGAAGTCGCTCATCGCGCACGGCATGAATCCCGAAACGCCCGTGGCCGTGGTGCATCGCGGCACGACCGGCCGGCAGAAATCCGTCGCCGGCACGCTCGCGACGATTGCGAAGCTTGCGGAGAAAGAAAAATTGTCGCCGCCCGCCATCATCATCGTCGGCGACGTGGTGAAGCTGCGCGGAAAATTAAATTGGTTCGAGTCCAAGCCGCTGTTTGGCCAGCGCATCGTGGTCACGCGGCGCGCGGAACAAGCGGGAAGTTTCGCGCACCGGCTCGCGGAACTCGGCGCGGATGTTTTGGAAGTGCCGACGATCAAGCTCACGCACCCGACCGAGCGCGACGCCATCATTGACTGCCTGCTGGAATTGAATTCCTACGACTGGTTCATCTTCACCAGCGCGAACGGTGTGACGGCGTTTTTCGACATGTTCTTCAAACGCTTTCAGGATCTTCGCGATATCGGCGGCGCGCGCATCGCGGCGGTCGGCCCGGCCACGGCGGCGAAATTGCGCGAGCTGCACTTGCAGGTGGACGTGCAGCCGGAAGAATTCATCGGCAAAAAAATAGTGGATGCGTTCAAAAAATTTCAAAACATCGAGAATGTGAAAATGTGTCTCCTGCGCGCCGAGGTGGCGAACAAGGAATTGCCGGACGCGCTGCAAGAAGAAGGCGCCATCGTGGATGACATCGCCATTTATAAAACCGTGGCTGAAACGGAAGACCGCACCGGCGCGGGCGCGCGGCTGCTCGCGGAAGGCGCGGACTGGGTGACGTTCACCAGCAGTTCGACGGTGGAACATTTTCACGCGCGCTTTGATTTGCCGAAGCTGATGCAACAATTTCCGCAACTGAAACTCGCCTCCATCGGCCCGGAAACGAGCAAGGCCATCGCCGCGCTGAAATTGAAGCCCGCGCTTGAAGCGAAGGAACACACGACCGACGGCCTGATTGCCGCGCTGTTGAAGGCAAAATAAACGGCATAATCCCGAAAATATAAGGCGCGCCCGGGCGGACGCGTCTTTCAATTTCCGCCCGTTCAACCCATCACGCCGATGGTCGCCACGTCGCTCCATTGGCCGACTTGCCGGTCGTTCAACCGATAGACGGTCTTGTATCTCCAGACCGGGTTCGTCCCCGCAGCGAGTCTCGCCTTGACCGTTGCGCGTGCTCCGCACGCCGCCGCTGGCCGCCTACTGCGGCGGCTCGGACGCGGCGTTGTCGTGGATTTGATATTTCCGCGTGCCATGATTCGCAACCCGCAGTTCACCCCGGACAAGGTTGTCGGAAATTACCGCGTGCCGGACCCCGGCTCCCAGATCCACCTGCGGTTTGTCCTGCTGGAATTCGCAGCCGCGCACCAGCAAATTGCCGCCCGTCGCCTGCACCGCCGCCCGGCCCTCATTGTTGTGATCCCATTCGCAGAAGGTGCAGTCCGAAAAACCAACCGTGCCGGTGCCGCCCACCTTGGCAATCTGGTTGCACGGCCCCCAGAAGGCGCAATTGGCGAAGCGCGCCACGCCCCGGTTTTTCTCGCCCACCACCACCATCGTCGGATCGGGACCGTGGAAGGAGGTGAACTCGCCGTTGACAATCAGCAAGCCAAACGGCGCACACTGCTCGACCAGCACCGAGTTGAAACAGTCATCCGCCCCGATCCCGACGAAATTGCCATTGCACTCGCCGCGATCCGTGTGGATGAATTTGTAGCCCACCTTGTAGCCGAAGCAAAACGTGTTCAACACATATTCCCAGTCGCTCCGCCCAAAGATGAACGCCTCGCCATTCTGCACCTCGAACTGGTAGGCCGCGTTGTTGCCCGCGCCGCTCCACCAGGGATTGAAATGCACGTTCTCGATGCGGCCGATGTCGAAGATGTTGTCCACATAAACCCCGCGCCGCAGCGGCTGCCCGGAAATGTTCCGCAGCAGATGCCGTTCGCTGCCGCTGGTGTCAATGCCATTATATGGATTGAGCATTTCCACGTCCAGCACCGCAGGATTCTTGCCGCGCGTGGCGATGGCATACGGATAGGGCACCGGCGTGTTCGTAAGATTTTGCCGCGGATAATACAGCACCACGCCGCTCAACGTGCTGTTGTCCTTGAGCCGGATGAACGGCTCGCCGCTCTCGTTCCCGGCATTTTCCGTGATCAGAAAAGTAGTGCCGTCATCCGTCGGCTTGGCCCGGTCAGAATCCCGCAGACCGAGATGCGCCGGCACCGATTTCCATATTCCCTGCAACGTCACCGCATCGGGAACGACCAAGTGGCCGGCAAAAAAATAATTTCCGCGCCCGGCCAGGACCGTTCCCCCGCCCGCCGTGTCGTCCGTCGTGCCGTCGCCCCTGGCCCCGAAATCATGGACGGAATAAATACTGTTGCTCTGGGAAAGTGCGCGGGTGGCGCACAATGAAAGAACCATCAGACAAATAATATACCGTAGCTTGTGCATGGCGGCGATGCTACCGGTTGCCGGCAATCTGACAAGCGGCAACCGGCTGTTTCCGCCCGCTCAACCCATCACGCCGATGGTGGCCACGTCGCTCCATTGGCCGACCTGCTCGTCGTTCAGGCGGTAGATGGCCTTGTATTTCCAGACCGCGCTCGCGCCGGACGCGGGCAGCGGCGCATTGTCCGAAAAATTTGGCAGCGTCACCATCGTCAGGAACGCGAACGTCCCCGTGCCGCGATCCACCCAGATTTCCAGGCTGTCCATCCCCTGCTTCGTCCAGCCCACGTTCGGATGGCCAGCCTGCAACGACAGCGCCAGCACCGGCTTCAACGTCGTCACATCCACCGACTGCTCCGCGCCGATGATGCCCAAATCCTGACCGATGGCGTCGGTGTAGGCCGGATGTTTCTTGACGCGCGCCGCCAGCACGGACGCGCGGCCAAAAATGTTCGGCGGCACGGCGGGCGGCGGCGGGCCGAGCGCGGGCGTCACCGGCATGGCACCCAGCGTGTTGCCGCTGCGCAGCGCGGTCTTGTAAGCCGTCCAATCGTGCGTGGTCTTGGTGTGCTGGTTGTGCGCGTCGCAGACGTAGGCAAAATACAGCGCGTCCGCCGCCGTCTGCGTGACCTCCGCTGCCGTGACGCCCACGGTGGGCGCGTAGCTCGGCAGTTTGGCGGCAAAGTTGTTCAGCCAGGTGCGCTTGCCCGGCTCATCGGCGGGAATGAAGTAGGCTTTGGACATAATTTTTTCAGGAGTTGATGGTTTGATTTATGTTTTCATGGTTTTGTTGCAGACATTCGTTGGCGGGTGCCGACGGCCAAAATAGTTCTCGCCGGCGTCCATTGGTTTGTGGCGAAGCCCGAAACAACTTCTGCGACTGACCCTTGGCGTGTTTTGGCCGGGACGAAAATTGTGGGAACGGCGACGGCGGTTGTGGCGGGCGGGAAAATAGTTTCTTCCGGCGTCAGCGGGATTGTTTGCAGCGTTCGCCGGATTGTTTTAGAAAATAAAAGCAGCCGAACCGCCCCGGCGCACGCCCGGCGGGAAATCGCGCAAGCGCCTGAAACCCAGGCCAAAGCCGTCCAAACCGGGAATGTGAACGCGGTGTTCATCTAAAGGTATATGTCCGCCGATGGCAAAAGTGGACAAACTATTTTGAATTATTTTTTAGGGCGGGTTTTAACCGCGAAAGACACGAACCACACGAAAAAGGAAAGTCCAGAACGCCGTCGGGCGCGGGAGGTTTTTGGAAATAGCCCAGCCATTGATGGCTGGGGTGGCGGCGGCGGAAATAAAAAGTCCCGTCAGGGACGAAAGAAAGGTTCAACGATTCTGCCGTCCCTGACGGGACTGGTGCGGCTGGCCATACATGAACCCAGCCATAAATGGCTGGGCTATTTTCAGAACGTAGAAAGGCGGGCGGTGTGGCGCTGGCTCCGGGCTGGCTCCGGCAAACCGGCGCGGGGCGACGGAAAACGATTTCAACTCGGCGACGGCGGGCATTTTTTTAGCGCCGTCGGCGCGGAATCTTTGTAGCACCACGACCCAAAGAAAATGAAAGCTCCGTAGGAGCGACATCACGGAATATGCCGCTCCTACGGAGCCGGGGACGTTTACGGGAATGCTTCTACAAAGATTCCGCGCCGCTGGCGCTTGGGGAGAAAGCGGCGGAGGGCCGCCGCACTCCAGGACGCTGGCGCGTGAACCGAAGACTCCCGAACCGCGCGGAGCGTCTTGGAGTGCGCCAGTCCTCTGGCGCTTTGGGAATGGACGGCGCGCACTTCCGCCGCGACATCGCGGCGAAAGGGATGATTTAATTGCCTACCATCATTGATTGTCACTACCAGATGATGACTGCCAATAAGTTGTGCCGCCAGTGTAAATTGCGAACCGCGACGGAGAATTTGGGTCTGCTGGAATTTTCCGGGTGATTATCCAATTACCTATCATCGGATTAGCGTCAGACATTCTAACTCCATTAACGAATTTCGGCGGAGCGTCCTTTACAATGCTTGCCGGAGCTATTGCATAAAGTTGCGTGAGCATATCTTCAGCAGCAGGGTCGAGATATGGTTGTAACTGCGAAAGGTCGCTGGGAAATTGTTGGTTATTTGCATCGGAATACTTCATCAAGGCATTTGCCACGAGAGCTCCAAATCCGTCTTCGGCTTGAAATCTCAAAAATCGCATCGCGTTCTGGTAATCGTTCGTTGTTTCAAATTTGGCTTCAGCAATGGTCAACCAACTTTGATCACCGAGAAATTGAAACTCGGGAATTTTTTCGTTTGGATGTTGCTCTACATATTCTTTGATTTGATTTTCTTTATCCATCAATGCTTTTACCGCCGCATCTGTAGGATTGTTTTCTCGTTGAGTTTTGGCTGTTCTTAACTGCGTCACTTCGCCGCGCAATTTCAAAAGCTCGTTTTGATTTGGGTTTGATTTCAACCGGAAATTTTCCGCCAGCAAACCAGCGAGCCGGTTCGTGGCTTTGTCCCGCTCCGTTTGCAACTGCTGGATTTGTTCGGCCAGTGGCGCTTGCTGTTGCTGAAGTGTCCGCACTTCGGCGCGGGCGGCGGCAATTTCCTTGGCTTCGTAAATCCCCGCGCCCACGCTGGCAATGAGCGCGGCGGTTATCAGAGTTTTTTGAATAGTGGTCATGGCAATGGCTTTGGTTGCGGCAATGAAGGCCGTGGTGGTAATGGTGGTTCCCGAAAGAGCGGCGGCAGTAATCGCGGCAGCCAGTCCCTCCGGCGCGGCCTGCACGGAATTGGCCGCCACGGCTCCGGCAATGGTGGCGGCGGATAATTCAATTCCCCGCTGGGTGAAAAATTTCCGCAGCTTTTCCAGCGCGCGGGCGGTGCGTTTGTGGACGGCGGCTTCGCGCAGGCCCAGCAGCGCCGCCGCTTCCGGCCCGGTTTTGTTTTCGTAAAACCGCAGCGTCAGCAGCGTGCGGTCGCGTTCGCCCAGTTGCGCCATGCCGGTTTCCAGATGCGGGGCCAGCCGCGCCCAGGCCTCGGCGGTGTCGTCGTCGGTCAAAGTGGATTGCATATAAGCCTCCTGTTCGCGGGCGTGGCGGCGGGCGTGGCCGCGCACCACGCACGCGGCGGTGTAGCGGGTGGTTTCCGCCAGCCAGCCGGTGAGCACGGTGCGGGCGCGCAGGCCGGCGGCTTTGCGGGCGAGAATGACAAAGACGGCCTGCGTCACGTCCTCCGCGTCGCCGTCGCTGCCGGTGCAGCGGCGGGCGATGGAATACACGAGGTTGACGTGCCGCCGCACCAGTTCGGTGAAGGCGGCCTCAGAACGGTTGCGGGCAAATTCCCGCACCAGCTCCATGTCGTTCGCAACCGTCATCTACTTATTATCTCCGCCGATGGCAAAAGTGGACAAATTATTTTCAACTATTTTTGGAAACCTCGGCAAAAGGCCCGTGGTTACGTTTGGAGCGCCGGCCTCCGGCACGGGGCGTTGGAAATGCAACCGTTTCGAGCCGTGCCGGAGGCCGGCGTTCAGGCTTTTGCAAAAGTCTCTTTTTGGGATTATCCAGATGACAAACAAAGGCATTAAAATGGCAGGGAGGCGCGGCGGCACCGCCGGCGCAGGCACATTTGCAATCCACGCTGGCGGCGCGGCAGCGACGCCCTAGCGCATTGTTTGTGAACCGGATAATCCCAACTCATTTGGTCCCGGCGGGAAAGAATTTAATAACCAAGGAACCAAATCACGAAGCCAGATTGCCTTGGTTCCTTCGTTACTTGGTGGTTCAAAATCACACGCACTGGAGCAGTCGGACCCTGGCGCTGGCTCAAGGCGTCAATTTGCCGGCAATAAAAAAACGGCGCCCGTCGCCGGACGCCGTTTCCCCCTTTGGCGTTACCTCATTTCAAACTGTTCAAGGCGGCGACCAGCTTGGCCACGTCCAGCTTGCTCTTGGCGGAATCCTTGTCGTCCACGATGGCGTAGGCTTCGTCGCAATACTTGTCGAAAAACGACCAGGTCATCTGCTGCTTGCGGCCCCACGTCACGCAGACCGGGCCGGTTTCGTTGTAGCCGGGAATCATCACGCAATGGCCGCCCCAGGAATTCGGCGCGGACGCCGGCCCGCTCACCACAGCTCACGGCTGGCCGGTTTGAATCTGCGCCTGCGCCGACTGCGGCAGCGCCAGGCCGATGTAGGCCGCCGTCAGCAAATAAACCGCCGCCTGCACTTCGTCGTGGTTCGTCGGCGTGACCTGGGCAAAGGCGTGAATCTTGTAATTCTTTTTCGCCGCGCGCCAGCCGGTGTGCCGCCATTCATTCAGCGAATCAAGAATGTTCAGGCCGCTGTCCGCACCGCCGCTTTCCTTGAAATATTCCTTCAACACATCCTGATCCGAGATCATCAGGATGGAACCTTGCTCGATGTCCTCAAACCGCAGCGTGACATGGGCGCGGCCGGCCATCACGCAGTCGCCGTGGACGTCGTTGGCGAACATCGGCGTGGGAATGCCGGGATGCGACAGGTCGAAGTCGTATTGCGCCGGCGTGGGCGGCGGCGTCTTCAACAACGCCGCGAACTGGAAGGTGCGTTTGTCGGTCTTGGCCGGAGCCTTGCCGAGTTTGAAGAACGCATGAGTTTGAATGCCTTTGGCTTTGCTCATAGTTTTTAGTTGTTTGATTTGTTGTTGTTTGCCTGCGGAAATATGTCCGGCGTGGTTTTGCCCAAGGCTGCACCCGGTTGGCCGGCAGTGAAATCCGGCGCGGCGACCGGGAACGGCAGCCCGGCCGATTTCGGGGCACCCGACATCAATGACGCCAGGGCGGCTTCCAACTTTTTGCGGGCAGCGGTCTGGGCAATGAGGCGGTTCAACAGGGCGTCCACCTCGTCCATGGCTTCCGGCTGGCCGGCGTTCACTGGCAAACCCCGAACCGCCAGTTTGCGCGTGACGCCGATGGCCGCATCCAAGGCGACCAGGACGGCCGTGTCCAGCGCGGCCAGCACCGCCGCGTCCGGCGCAACCGCATTGAGGTTGCTTTCGTTACGCGCACGCAGACTGGCAGACGGAGCGGTCATGGCTTGGTGATGGCTTTCATGGTTAAGCTCCGGCAATTCTGGCACCGGCCCACATTTTGCATTTGTCCTCTACTCTTTATACGGACGCCACGCGCCAATCTTTCAAACTTTTTGAAATATTTTGTGGCGGCAGAAGTAGGCAGGCCGAAAAGCGGAACCGCGCGAAGAGAAACCGGAAGGAGACACCGACGTCCAAAACCGTGCCCGACCGTCAAGGGACACACCCTTTGGAATTAATTTTTGGTTCGGGCCGGTCGAAAGTGATCCAGCCAGTTTTTCAATTAAAACCAGAGGAGTTTTTGAATTCAACCAAACACCTATTCTTCGCGGAAAGAAAATCGGACGGCTTTGGAACCGGCCGCCGGCTGGTGCGTCAGGCTTGGCCTACGGATTCTGGGTGCCGGCGTAGTGACTGCCACACCAGATGGCATCCACGTTGCCTTGATGTTGAGCGGCGCTCTTGGAAGTGCCTGACGAATCTTTGGTAAGAGTGGTGTCACTCGCATAGGCGATGGTGGTGCCATCCAGCCACCGATGACTCTCGGCGTGACCGTCGCAAAAATTGAACACGGCGGACGTTACATGAAAGGCAGCGGGCGAATCGGCAAACATTGCATCCGAAAAAGTCGCCGCCGAGGTGCCGACGCTTTGCATCTCCCAAGAGCCGAGATTCTGGCCACGCATATCCGCCCCTTCCGCCCAAATAAACTTTTCACTGGGACGGGAGACAGCAGATCGTTTGTTTATGTTGTCGCCGCTGGTCCGTTGTTCACCATTCAAATACTCCGACCCCGAGTAACTGTCCCATGAATAGGGACCGACATATCCAGTGCCCACGGGCAATTGGTAGCGTTTATCACCGGGACAATGCACGGCGTCGCCATTCTTGCAATATTGAAAAAGCGGCCCGGCCACAGTGGGCGTCGGCTGCTGGAACCCCATGTCGGTAATGTAATTTTGGGCCGCCGGTGTGTTGGGGGCAATTCCGGCGGGAAGCGTATAGGTCATGTAGTTAAACTGCGTCCGCCACGGCACGCCCTCGGCGGCGGTTCCAGCAACCGGTGCGCCAACGGATGACGTGTAGGTGCTCAAATTGACGAGCAAATCTTGCTGGTCATCCGAATACATGATCCACGCAAGCGCGAGTTGCTTGACATTGTTCAGGCACGCGGCGGTGGTGGCGCGCTGCTTGGCCTTGGCCAGCGCCGGCAGCAGCATGGCCGCCAGAATTGCGATGATGGCAATGACCACCAACAGTTCGATCAGCGTAAAACCAGATTTGGGGGCTGAATAATTGCGGGGTTTCATAATATTTATCAACAGTTCGTCGCTGTGTGTTATTGGAATCTACTATGACTTTAGCCGCCGTCAAAAAAAGTTCAACATCAATTTTTGCATACAGCCACCTATTTTGCAGAAGTCTCGAAACATATTGAACGCCGTTTTCGTGGTGGTCAGCGGCAAGGCTTCAATCCCTCTCGCCAGCCATCCGCTTCAGCGCCCCTGCCCTTTCATCGCCTCGGCGTAAGGCTGGCCGTCCACAAAAACTTCCTTGATGCTCGCGCGGCCGGATTTGGCCACGGCCGCCTGCACGGTCAGCTTGCCCTGCGGATGGCCGGTGCCCTCGGCCACGAAGTATTGCTCCAAGCCATATTCGACGTGGATGGAACCGGTGCCGTTGCGCCAGCTCCATTCGCTCTTGCCGCGCAACAAAACCTCGTTCGCCGCCGGCGCAAAACTTTCCGTGCTGGCGCGCGTGACTTCGTAACACGGGTTGGTCCCCGCCGGTGCAAGCGCCACGAAAATTTTGCTGCCGAAGGGCAGATTGGTGTTGACCGGCGGCGAAAACAATTTCACCGGCACGTCGCTGATCTTGTAATTGAGCCGCACGAAATCGCCGCGCAACGGATCGCGCGGGTCCACCGGCTGGGTTTCGAGCAGCACGACCTGCCCGACGCGCAAAAGATTTTCCTGCCGGATGACGGTGCCCAGCACCCACGCGGTTTGCAGCGCGAGGACGAGGAAGATGAGTTTGTTTTTCATGCGGCCTCCGTGGCTTTGGCGGTTTTGATTTGTTTCATCAGCTTGCGGCGTTTCTTTTCCAGATAAACGCCGAACAGAATCAGGAACACGCCCGACACGACGAACATCAGCCCCGTCCGCGCCATCGTGCCGAACAATCCGAAATACGCCGAGATGATGTCCAGCCCGATGAACGCCACGCCGAGGTTGACGAGGAAACGCGAGCGCAGTTGCAGGCCGGCCTGGACTTGCAGCAGGCAGAAAACAAACAATGCCAGGCTCGCCACGGCGTTGACCGTGTCAAAGCTTTCCGACCAGAACCAGTGCCGTTCGCGCGGCGCAAAAAATGCCGCCGCCAGCAGCGCGGCCGCGACGGCCAGCGCGCCCGCCCAGGTGATACGCCATTGCCGGTCCAGCCCCGGCAGGTTGCGGACGCCCGCCGCCGTCGAGACCACGGCCAGGCCCGCGAGCACCGGCAGCAGCCAGCGGCACAAGCTGGCGTCGTCGTGCGACCAGCTTAAAAAGCCCGCCCACGTTAGCGGATAGGCAAAGAGCAGCAATCCGAGCGCGCCGAGTTGTTCCGCCACGGGCGCGA
>Ga0182030_10005456_pt1 | contig 26987 bp, 33 predicted proteins | sample 812S3MmetaG_FD_121299 | JGI IMG/M metagenome (GOLD analysis project Ga0182030, IMG submission 121299) | Permafrost microbial communities from Stordalen Mire, Sweden - 812S3M metaG (Illumina Assembly) | ecosystem: Environmental > Terrestrial > Soil > Wetlands > Permafrost | place: Sweden...
AACGCCGGACCCTCGACCTTCTCGTATTCAACCAACGCCGGACCCTTGACCTTCTTGTATTCAGCCAACGCCGAACCCTCGACCTTCTCGTATTCAACCAACGCCGAACCCGCGACCTTCTTGTATTCAGCCAACGCCGGACCCTCGACCTTCTTGTATTCAGCCCACGCCGAACCCGCGACCTTCTCGTGTTCAGCCAACGCCGGACCCTCGACCTTCTCGTATTCAACCAACGCCGGACCCTTGACCTTCTTGTATTCAGCCAACGCCGAACCCTTGACAGGTCTAAATAGCCTTAATCTTAAAGCTTGTTCTCTTTTAGGCTTATTCGAAAGAATGTAGGAAATACGGTTTTCTGCAGGTTCTTCTAATGTTTCGTATTCTCGCGAATGATGGCAATGGACAACATTTGAACCGATTGCAATATTCTTAAACGCTTTCCAGCACGCATTGGCTTCCTCGGCTATGCTTTTTAGTTTCAGCTTCAATTTCTTTTCCTTTCCTTTTTCGTGATAGGGGGCCCTCATTCGCCCATCTAAGGGCTGACCTGGAGGATCATAAGGGCCAGGGTTTCTCCAGAACTGCTTTGTCAATAAATGTTTTTAACTCTCCATTTGGCAACCTTGACACCATAAGCCGTGGCAATCGCTCCAAAGTAAGGCTGTTGCTCTGAGCCTTTAGGCGCTTGCATGGCCTTTGTTAGCGTTACAAGGCTGTTTTTAGGCTCTTTAATCCCGCTCCGGTCGTCCCACCCTAACCCCTTGCGTTGAAGCCCACGAAGCAAGCCAGAAACCCCGTAAGCGTAAAAATCAGCGCCACCTTTCGCCTGTAGGATCGCCAAAGCTTCCTCGGTGGTAATTTCTGGGTAACCCGAAACCTCATCAACTGCCTTTTTCAACTTAGTAGCTGTTTTCATTTTCTTTTCCTTTCCTTTTTCGTGATAGGGGGCCCTCATTTGCCCATCTAAGGGCTGACCTGGAGGATCATAAGGGCCAGCGCTTCTCCAGTTGCTTTAGGATGTTTAGGCTTTCACCTCTTCAATTATTTCCTTCCAATTACCAGATCCTTTGCGAATCGGCCGCCACGTTTCCCCCCATTGCGGCCGGGAGTCTTGTTTATTGATAAAATTTTCCATTGCTTCAACAGTCTTAAATTCCCAAAAGGTAATGTCAACGCCTAAGCCAGGGGCGTTTTTAAATACTGTTCTTTCGGGATGTTTTGGTTGAAAAGTGTAGGCTCTCCAGTCTGTTATTCTTGTTTTCATTTTCTTTTCCTTTCCAATTGCTCGATTATGCGAACTGCGTTTTTCCAAGTCGTTTGAATGGTCATGTTAGGCCTCCCAAACAATCGTTGTTTGATTGTCTTTCACGAAGCAACGGCCAACCCTTGCGCCGTGATTACGCCAGCCTTCCACCCATTCCTTTGTTGATACGCTATCCAATGCGCCAGCCCGTTCCTTGGTGAGTTGGCTAGATACGCCAGCCAGCAAAGCCGAACCAAAGCCAGAAAATGCCACAACGTGAAAGGGTTCAAGAGCAGGGCATTTATCTACTTCCCCGTCTTTTATATCGGGGTCTAACATTGGACCCTTGAAAACCCAAGCCCAGCCTTCTTTTGTGTCAACGGCAGAGCGCATATCAACTACTGGGACGCCATCGGACGGCCAAACCTCATCCGAATGATTATCTCGATTGATAAATGATTCCGGGTCACAGTAACCGGAGCAAGTGCCGTGACCGCGGTAATAAATTGTGTGTCCACCCTGCCCGAATGATAAAACCCTGGCGGTATTTTTCATGATTAAAGCCTCCCGCAAGAAACGTACTCATGCGCCTTGTCGATTGCCATTTCCTCGGCTCGTAAAGCTTCCCAGTCTTGAACCGGATCGGGATAGTGAACTAGGTTAAAAGTACCGTTTTTCATTTTGTCCCTCCAGGACGTTTGTTTCTGCCTACAACTGAATGATACGATACCGTTACATAATAGTCAAGCATTATTTAAAATTATTTTTGATTTTTTTTTCTTTTTTTCTGAATGATTTTACCCTGCAATTATCAGTACAAAAACGCTGTTTTGGCTCAAAAAGTTTTCCACATTGCTGGCATTTGAGTTTCATTTTTTACCTCTCTTTCATCGGTAACTATAACGTAATCGTATCATGTAAGCAAGAGAAAAAACAACGATTTAGTTACAAGGCCAAAGAATGCAAAAATAAGGCTATCAAGTCAGGATCTTATTAGCCTGTAACGATTCCGTTTTAATGTGTGCAATGACAAGGCGAGAAAAAAATAGGGGCCTTAAAACGCATCCTAGTGCAAAGAAAAATTATAAAAATAGACTCTCACGGCATATCAATACGATTGACGGCTTTTAGGGCATGGGTGTATAAGACTCTTGGCCCTAATGGGGGTTACTGCTTACACGGCGCGCCTGGAGTAAGACCATTCTTTAATCCCCATTAGCAAGCCTATTACCTTAATGGGGGTTTAATCATGGCAAAGCCTATTCAACAAATCATTCGAGAGATGGAAGCTCAAAACGTTTCATCAAACCTTATCCAAGAATTGTTAGACGCCAAAGTTCAGGCAATGGGCGGATCTAAACACGACAAAGAACCAAGGTCAAACGGCCCTGCCTGGTCTAATTCAGGCCACGATAAATCAATATGTGAAAATTTCTTTTCTACCGCTTATGAGCGAATGAAGCAAGAAATCTTATGCCCTGATTGTCTTGCCAAGGGTCGCATGAGATGGGAGAGAGAAACAGGGGATTTAATCAAGCAATCACTCAAAGAAATTGATTCAGTCTGTCAACGTTGTCATGATCGCCTTTGGATATCACCCATGCATGAATCAAGGGCGGTAAAATCATGAAATGGATTCAACATCAAAACAATAGCCGACATGATCCTAAACTAAGACGCTTAATCCGAAAACATGGGCCGACTGGCTTTGGCGTCTATTGGATGATCGTTGAAATCATAGCCGAAAAACTAAATGACAACCTTGATTGTATTCTTGAACACAACTTAGAAGATTTGTCGGATGAATTAACTATCGACATAGTAACCCTTGAAACAATCTTAAACGATTGCGTAAAGTTTCAACTATTCACCATGATAAATAATCAATATCAATGCCTTAAAGTGTTGAAATATATGGATGAATGGACAAGAAAGAAGATTAAATCATCTGATAAACTCCCGAGTCACTCCGGAGTAACTCCCGAGCAACTCCCGAGTCACTCCGTGTTACTCCAACGTGAAGGGAAGGGAAGGGAAGGAAGAGAAGGGAAGGAAGAAAAGGAAGCCGACGCTCGTGTTGACGATCCTAAGGGAAAGCCAACTAGCGTATCTCAAGCGGATATCGACAAAGCGCAAGAGGAGTTTCTAGAAATTAAACGAAAAAAAACTCCATTCCAAGCCAAACCATTAACAAACGTTCTAAATTCATTGAAAAAAGACCCTGAATTTAAAATCAACTTCTAACCTTTCGGCACCATCCACACACCTACTGTTAAATTTCTTTACACTTTTTATTTGACTAACAATTTCATTACCCTTATAACCCCTATCAACAGTCTCACCGATTATCCAAAGTGTAAGGTTTCTTTACACACAAGGATTTGTGATTATGAGTGTTGTACTTTTTCCAGCCTATTTGCTCGCTAAATGTGAATCCTCAATGTTTTCAACGCTTTTAAAAATCCAAACAACCATAACCTTTGTTTCATCCATTTGCTTTGCTATGTCATCGCTCCGAATTATTACTGGTAAGCATTATTTTGCTTATTGTAGCTACCAATCGACCACCCTAAACCAAGCGCCAGGTACCTATCAAATACACAATGTCGGTAGGCAAGTTTCAGAAGTGTGTTTTTGAGGTGGCCTAATGCTGGTGTTTATGGCATAGATTTTTGCGTGATGGGCGTTTTTTTAGAAGATGATGTAAAAAACTAATGGATGGTAGTAAAAAAATAATCGTTCAAATTTGGGCGGTTTAAATGCAAAGGGGTAAAAGTCATGGGAGAAAAGATCAAGAAGGATGTAAGGGAATGGGATTTGAGTTCATATCCTGAGAAAGACCCGAGGGATGGGATGGCAGGGAGTCGGTGGTGGAGGTTTACGGTGTTGGAGAGTGATGGTAGAACGGCGCATAAGCGGGTGGTTGAGACGGTGACGAATGATAAGGGTGAGCCGATGCGGGATGATGATGGGAAGGTTATGAAGCGGGAAAAGATTGGTGGGCCTAGGATGTGGGCGGTAACGGGGGGGATAGGAGCGGAAGGGTTTAAGAAGGGGTTACAGGGGCATCCGGCATCGAAGATTGCGGTGGTGGATATTTTGAGGGCGGAGAAGGAGATAGCGGGTAAGCCGAGTATTGTGCAGATGGGGTTGTTTTACGAGCCGGTGTTTGATGATGAGGGGAGGCAAGTGGATTGGAAGGAGCAGGACAGGAAGAAGGAGTTTGTGCCGAAGTATTGGCGGGATATGACGGTGCAGTATTACGATGAGGATAGGCCTAAGGCGTATAAGAATGCTGTAGATCCTTATGCCGGGCAGAAGAAACCAACGACTAGGATACAGGAGTTGACTGAGGAAAATGAGTTGATGAGAAAGAAGTTAGAGGCTGAAAATGAAGAACTTAGACGGCGATTGGAGAAGAAAAAATAATGTTAGAACTTGAGTTGATAGGGTTTGGGATTTACTCAGTTGGTTTGGTTTATTTAGGGTGGTATGAAGGCCGAAAGAGTAAGTGGGCCGAGCAGTATGGAGTACCGCCTGTAAATTTACAACAACAATCAGAGGATGAAACGCCGGAGCCGTTTGAGGCTTCACGAAATCAACCACGTTCTTTAACAACAGATTGAGGTGAGGGATGGCAACGCCAGAAGAGATAGCGCAGATGAGGTATCAGCATTTTGTTGATCGGTTGTTGGAGGGGGAGTTGGATGAGTCGGAAGGTGATTTGTGGATGGAGGTTTATGAAAAGGTTTGTGAGATGCACCCGAGCTTTCCAGATAATTTGTTCCCTATTGGTTTAGGAAAGGATGTTCTCCAAAGAAGCCCAACGACATTGGTGATTAATGGGTGGGGGAGAACAGAGGCTCCAACGATTGAAGCTTTGATGAATAAGATTGTGAGGGCGTATGAAGAGTGCAAACGAGATCGATGGGGAAAATTTAAGCGAGCCGGAAAAGAAACGTAAGGGTCAACCTAAAGGTGGATGGCCTTCCGTCAAGGCGAGGAAAGCAAAGCGAGAAGCATTAAAAGAAAAAGGGATTTTTGGTTCAGAGGATGAGGAAAAAACGGGTACCTATTATTTAGGTGCCGATGAAAACATCCCACAAGGTCCGTACAAGACGCAAGCGGAAAGGTGGGACGCCTACCGCAAGGTTTTGGATTTGAATGCGGTTCGTGAAAAGAGGGGGAAGAAGAGACTCGCTGAGAAACTAATTGAGAGATATGTCGGGGTTCCATACCAAGAGTTTGACCGGGAAATTTTTACAACCGGGTTCCAAAATTTCCGGTTGGCAAAAGCGTCAATGCACATAACAGGAACGCTTGCCGATATTGCCCCGGCGTTGAGGTTGGCGTTGCTTGAGTTGGCGCAGGATATGGAAACGGATAAGGGGAAAGACCCGAAGAAGCAGAGGGAAATGATTTCGTTGGTTTCGACTGTGATGGAGAAATTCGGGATACAAAAGATCGATACTTCGTATGCTGATTCTTCGCAGGATATGGATACCGAGGAAGCGATTGAAGAGGGAATGAGAATTGTTCAGGAGATGAAGGGGCATGAAGAGTGCGAACAATGGTTTACAACTGTCGCCACTAACACCAGAAAGAGCCAGGGAAAACCTCTTTCGATTAAGTCAGATCGCGGAACATCTGAGAACGATAAAGATGGTGGACCCGGTAAAGATTTGGAGGCCGTTCCCATACGTCAAGAAACTTCTAACGAGCAAGTTGAAGTACCTAATGATGATCGGGTGCAATCGACTGAGCAAAACGGATTGGTTGACAACGGACTTCAGTCTAGCGGCAATGGGGAGACACCCAACATTTAGGACGCCTAAGAACTGTACGATGTGGATTTCGGTGGAGAAGAATGACAAGGTTGACCAAGTTTTAGAGCCAAAGTTTCGGGAGAAGTTGATGCCTGGGCATTGGGAATACAACAGCAATAAGCATATTTTCTATGTGAAGTGTGGGGCAAATAATTGGTCGGAAATCGTTATAAAATCGCAAGAATCAGGGAGGGCAAGCTATGAAGGTTCGAAGGTTTACAGGCTTGCATTCGATGAACAGCCGGATGAGCAAATATTTGATTCAGCACTTATTAGAACAGTCGATACCCGAGGTCAAGTTCTTGTGGCGGCAACGATGTGGGAGTTTGGGATTACCTGGCTTTACGACAGATTTATCGTTCCTTATCTCGAAGGTAAAAGGGGTGATCTTGAATTAGTGGGAAAGGATCTTCCGATGGAGTCCAATCCCATGCTCGACCCGCAAGAGATTGCCGAGCAAAGAAGGCAGACGGCACTCAGGAGTCCCGAGGAAAGCGCGGTCCGGTTTGACGGGAAGTACATTCCAATCGGAGGATTGACGCCGTTTAATTTAGAGGCGTTGAAGCAGTATCGGGATAACCAGGGGAAAGCAGTAGAGGCAGAACTTTATTACGGAGGCAACTGATGATCGCTTTGAATGACCGAGTAATTGCCAAGGTGAGTAATATGCCTGAGAAAACTAAGGGTGGAATTATTTTGCCAACTCAAAACTTTCAAGAGGGACAGGCGAAGATAAATATTGGGAAAGTTCTTGCGGCTGGACCTGGATTAACTCTGCGAAACGGGGAAGTGATTAAAGTCCCCGTCAAGGCAGGTGACGTGATTGTTTGGGAACAGTACGGGGCGCTTAGGTTTGAAATTCTAGGCCCAAAGATTGTTTGTATCCGAGCCGAGGACATAGGAGCGATTCTTGACCCGTCTGAATATGACGAAGGGTGGTTTGAAGAGTTTGATGGTGGTCAGGACGCTATAAATGATGATGCCGTGTCAGCTTATGCCAAAGAACAGCGTGATAACCAAGGAAAGCTTCCCGACCTATGCGAATGCGAACTTCTTTGCCAGGAGTGCGGGGCAAAAGAGAATATCGCCTTACCGTGGAAGGATTCGATGGGAACCGTGGATGATGCCTTACTTGCCACCCAACTTTGTTACAAGTGCAATAAACCAGCCTACAAGGTTTCCAAGAAAATTCTTAATTCACAGATACACGTTGATGGCGGTACTCCGAGGTTCCATTGAAACCGAACATAAAGGTCATTGCGGGTGGGATGTGGAAGTTTTATGAAGATCCCCGCCCGGAATACACTTATGTAATGGGCGTGGATACGGCTTCTGGAAAAGAGGGCGCTAATGAAACGGTTGCCCACATTCTTTGTGTCAATACAGGGAAACAGGTAATAACAAGCGGAGGCCAATACGCACCTGAAGATTTTTGTGGACAAATTGAAATGGCGGCTTATCTCTACAATGAAGCCTGTATAGGAGTTGAAAGGGAGTTTCATGGCGTCACGATCATTAACTATCTCAGGCAAAAGCTTTACCCAAATATTTACTTCCATCCTTCTCACCTCACGGCGTTCAACGGGGCACCAACGGAGTTTGGATGGGATGCGAGGCGATACCGGCAAATCGCGATTGATTGGCTTCAACAGGACATTGGGTATTCCGTTTCTAAGGTTCCGATGGAACAAGATAGGGCAATCTGGCTTAAAGACCCTGAGACAATTACCCAATTGGGGTATTTTTGGAGGAATAAAAAGACGGGCAAGTTTGAAGCGCCTCCGGGCAAGAGGGATGACAGGGTATCGGCTCTTTATATTGCCAACTACATACGCAGAGAGGTTTACCCGTTAATATTTGCGGTAGAAGCGCCGAAGGAGAAAGAGATGACATTCTTGGAGAGAATCCAGCAAGGGGATAAGGCGGAGGACCGAAATATGGGGAGGCGTGATCTTGACTATTAAACTTGAAGCCTACCGATGTGAAAACGACAAATGTGGGTTCTTTCTTCATGCTAGGAAAAAGGGGACAAAGGGCGATAGGGCTAGGTGGATCATCCTTCGGGCGCATTTAGAGCCGGGTTCATTCGTTTCTCGAACCTACTGCCCTCATTGCCATTGGGAGTTGAAGTTGGGACTGTTCAAAGAGCCGGAACACGAAAACATTGACGAAAAGCCATTGAGTGCGATAGATTTGATAAGGCGGATTTCTTTAAATGCAAAATCGTAGAGTCTGCTGGTACTGCCATTATCAAAGTTTGGCGACAGATGTAATCATCGGGACGCATTCTCACAAGTGCCCACGATGCGGGATGGAGGCTTATCAATATCTTGTGAGCCAGATTGACCGGGCGTTAGGAACTCGATACTTCGTTCATTCGTTGGGCGAGGTAATGAGGGCGGGGCGGGAACGCCCCCATCTCCTTATTCATGGGCTGTCCAAGACAGACATGATGAGACACACGGTGGACAAACTGGATGCCTACGTTCCAAACGGATCAATTCACTAACTCCCAATCGGTAAATGCCGATGTTCCGCAGGAAGATCCTAAAGTCGTTTATCGCTTTGTTACCGACTGTGTTACCGACTCTGAAATTTACCGCAACCAATTCTCAGTTCTCTCCGATTCAAAATCCTGGGTAGCAGACGCAACTAAATACGAAGAACTCTATAACGGGAAACTTTATTCCAAACGGGAAAAACTTCCTTACGAATGCAAGGAAGATATTTACCGGGACATGGTGGACTTCAACACAACCCTCTTGGTTCAGTTTGAAGTTAAGGATTATGTTAAAAACATAAATGAAGAACCCTCATCTATTGACGCCGATACGATGAGCCGCATTCTTAATTACTGCATTGATGAGTTGAATGATGGGAAAGAAAAGGAAGAAGAGTTCGTAACCATCTCCGGCCAGATGGGAAACTCGATTTATAAATTCAACCCGATTGAAGTTGACGGGTATGTTTGGCCTGGGCACGAAGTTGTTGACCCGAGGCAATTCGGAATTTCCCCAAACGCTAGAGGGCCGAAAGACGCAGTATTTTGTTTTTGGAAACGGCCCGTCCCTACATATGAACTCAAACAAAAATTCCCAGACCACAAAGATGCAATCAAACCAGACGTTGATGTTTCTGATTACGGTTCTGGAAAGGGTGGGGTTCCGAATGGATCTGATGGCGCAGTTCTGATAAACGGATTAGGGACTTCCGCTTATGTGGCTATGAATAAAATGGTTTCTCTTTTTACCGGAAAAGAGCAGTCACTTCAAACGGTTCTTACTGAGTTTTACTATCGTGATCCAGAAATGATTACGATAAAGGACGAGGAAGAGTTAGATAAATGGATTGAAAGCAATCCGGCTTTTGGCAGTGAGTTTTTCAAACAGGACGCAAAGGGGACTTATTTAAAACGGTTACAAGATGAGCCGGAAGGATTGAAGGTAAAGAAATTTCCTTTCGGGCGGAAGATTATGACCATCAAAGATATTGTCTTGATGGACGAAGCTAACCCGTACCCGTTTATTCCCTTCGTGGGAGGCAAATGCTTCGCAAGGCCAAAAACATTTTGGTCTAAGGGGATTGTCGAGGTTGTCCGTGAACCGGCTCAGAATATTCAGTTAATGACTTCGGGACTTGCGGCCAACACAGACTATCGGTTGCGACCCGCATTCTATTGCCAATCTAATCTCCCCGGAAAAGTTAAAAAAGTTCCAACCGAGCCAAACTCTCTTGAATACTTCCCAGGTCAAATTAACGCTGTCCCTGTCGGACAATTACTCCCGCAAGATGTACAAGCGGCAATTGCGTATCGCCAAAAGAAAATGGAAACCACGGCTGGATTGGATTCGATTTTGGCTGGAAATAACCCGCAAGGAAATTATTCGGGAATTCAAACCAATACTCTCATGGAGGGTGCATTAGGAAAGACGGCTCCCCGGCTTCGCTGGCTTAATCGTTCCAGAAAAGATTTAGGCGGGATGTATCTTTGGTTTCTTCAAACGTGGTGTACCGATGAGAGGATGATTAACTTCCAGAGCCAAGATGAGAAGATGTTGAAGGTTCAGATGAATCAACTGGCGATGCAAGGCGGCAACCCGGTTGTTTCAAATGACGTGACTAAAGGGAAGTATCAATATTTCATTGATGTGAATGTTACCCAACCGGCATCCCCGTCTCAGGCGTTTGCTCAGGTTCAGCAAATTGCGAAAATATTTGCCCCATTTGCCCCGATAGAGGCCGCAAGGATACAACTAGAAAAGGCTCCTGTGACGGGCAAGTGGGAATACATGAAACGGTTTGAAGCCGCGATCCAAAGCCAACAGGAACAATCTGCGGCTCAACAGCAAATGCAGGTTCAAATCCAGACCGCCAAGATGCAGATGGATCAAATGAAAACTGAAAGGGAATTGGACATTAAGGAAGTCCAGGCCGGGGCGAAGGCTCAAGAATCTCTTGCGTGGGTTATTCAGGCGCTTACCAAGGCTGTTACGGATGCTCAGGCGGTGGGGGCTGTTATTCCTCCTGAACTAATGATGGAGTTGAGGACGTTGGCGGCTTCTACAACTCAGGAATCTACAGCGGCCATCAACACGGCTAGGCCAAATCTGCCAACTCCGCCTCAAATGCCTCCGACTCCGATAGGACAGGCGTACTTCCCTGGAGGACAACCACATGGCTGACCAAAATACTTATTTCGATCAGATGGCTCCAAGATTACAGAGTATGCCCCTTCAACCTTCTGACCTGGATACGGCGCAAATGAAGAACATGATTGACATGGGCGCTTTTAGTGACGCTATGAAACAGCGTGTACTACAGGCCGTTCAACAAGCTTATTTAAGGCAGGGAAATTTTGCCAACAGGCCCGAACAATACGGGCAAGGCACCGCAAGCGTTTTAGCGCAATATGCGGCAACGGACAAGGATTTCTAAAAACAGACTCAACATAAATAAAAAAACAGGAGAATTAAAATGCCCGAATCACAGGCACCAGTTGCACCGATTTCAGCGCCAAGCGCACCAGCCGCACCGAGTACGCCTTCTAGTGAAGGAGCAGGGACATCTTCGGGAAGAAGTTATACCGAGGCGGAATACAACGCTGTGCAATCGGAGTTGTCTGAGCATAAACGACAGCTTCAAAATGCCGCTACATGGATTGATTCTGACCCGGAAGTTAAAGGGCGCTTGGACATTTATGGACGGGCGATCAAGGAAAACAAGCCATATACGGATCTGGTAAAAGAATGGGAGGCGACCAAGACCTCCAAATCTGCGCCGAAGGATATTGAGAAAGCAGGGTTTACGGCTGAGCAAGCCGCAGAAATTGCTAGAAAGATTGCCCGAGAGGAATTTTCAACGGCATCAAAACCGTTCCTCGAAGGTCAAGCCAAGCAAATTCTGAACGAATCTCGGGAGAATATTCTCAAAGAGAATACTTGGGCTACTGAAAAAGATTGGGAAACTTTCAACGAGCGCTTCAACGAGAAGTGCCAAGGGAAAGCGGAACAAATCTATAAGTCCCAATATCCGAGGTTGAATCAACAGCAAGCTTGGGAGATGGCCGTGGGGTCATTTACCGAGGTTGACGATTCAATTCTTTGGGATTCGCTTATGAAACCCGAGCGAGAACAATCAATTTTGGGACAACGCAGAGTGGCTCCAAGGCTACCCGATGGCATGGTTGATAGGATTTCAACAGGGAAAGACGCTGATGTTTTGGATAAAGCGAGGAAGGCTTATAAATCGGTTGAAGGCGATGGTGATAAAGTCGCCAAGATCGTAGCTGAATACGCTCCACAACTAGGGGTTGATCCGCAGGATAGGGCAGGTATCCAGAAGATTTGGAGCCTGATTTCAAAGGAATAAAAGGAAAAAACAATGGCTACTGCACCGAACATTAACACTCAGGCTTGGGTTGATATTCCAAAAAAGTTTTGGGATAACGTCAATATTTTGCATCCTACGACCAAGCGTTTCTTGGACAAGGACGAAAAGCAAGATGGCGGGTTGAGTTACGCCCCTAACCGTGTTGCGTTGAAAGACGCTACCGGGGGTTACTTTGCGGCCACCAACACATCGGCGGTCGTGACGGCTTCTCAGTCGAATGAGTTGCTGAATGAAACCTACAACTGGGTCCATCTCATCAACGACATTTTGATTACCTATGATGAGCAGATCCGGGCGGGGGAATCTCCCTTTACTCGTGTGACGGCTCTTGAGAGGGCGAAGTATGCCGCCAAGATGCGTCACTTGGACCTGATCGCTTCGGGGTTCATCAATGGCGTCTATGGCATCAACAACCAGCCGGACGGCGTGAATCAGCTTTGTTTGCCGACCGGGACTTATGGCGGAGTTGTTCCTGCTACCGATTCGGATTGGACACCTCAATCCACTACGGCGGCTACGGTTCTTTCTGGACCGTCCATCGTGGAAACCATGATAGACAACACCGCTTGGTTAGGTGAACAGGCCAACTTGTTCCCAACTACTCGGGCTTTGTATTCTCGTTGCAAAGCTATTTGGGGTCAGGGCTTGACCTATCAGGTTAACCAGGACAACAAAGAGGCTACTTACGGATTGGAAAAAATCCACATTCGCGGCGGTCTGAATGGAAAAGTCGGGGAAATCTATTGGGATGATGATGTGGTTTCGGCCACGATGTACGCTCTCTGTGAGAACGTCATTCATCTCAAAAAGTCAACCCTGCATTTCATGGACACGAAAGATCCGACCATGCCCGAGAGTGGCTTGTCGGTCATCGTTGCGGAAGTTGGTTACATCCTCTCTTCATACATCACCGGATCGGAAATTCGCCGGGTGCATGGTGGCTGGTTGGGTGGACTGACGGCTTAAGCAAATCGGGCAAGGGGGCGGATTAAACTCCGCCTCCAATCCCATCAAAGGAGAATTTCATGGCTATTACAAACGTTTCTGTTCGGCAATCTGGTCTGCCGAATCAAAGTGGAAAAGGTACAGTCACGATTATTGACTTTACTTATCCGGCTACCACCGCTAACGCAACTCTGAACGTTGGAAATATTAGTTCTTATGATTTGGTGGATGTTTACCCCGTTCAGGCTGTTACTGGTTCGATTGGCATTATTGAAATTAAGGCTTCTCGAACTGCGTCAAACCAGGGACAAGGTTCAATCGTTGTTGGCTATCCTGATGGAGCAACTGGGCCAGCCGCTACAATGAATTGCGAAGCGGTTATTTACCGAAACTAAGGAGGGACTTATGCTTAGTATTTCGACAGTCCCGAAAAGTTTTCGGGGAGGGCATATTGGGCAACCGGGAGCCTATGGAAGTGCCATTGTTTATAATGGCGGGGCAAACGCTATTGTAAATTGTGGCGACCTAGAAGGTGCTGATATTGTTCGTATCTACCCAACGAGTGCTGTATCTGGCACCGTAGGCATGTTGATTGAACAAAAGTCGGTTAGGGTTCCTGGCATTAACGGAAACTTTTCGGTTTCTACGCCTGACGGTTCAACGGTTGGTGCTGATACTCCTTTTGATTGGATGGTTACTAAGTTCTAATGCAACTTCAAGATATTCAAAACGAAGTCATACAGTTGACCAAGGAATACACCCCTGGTAATCCAACTTTTGCGACTTTGGCGAATGTCACGACCTATGCGAATGAGGGTCAAAAGAAAATTGCACGAAGAACAAGGAATCGAATCAAATCGAACTTTCCGTATTGGGCGGGAGGGCAATGGAATCAAAATCAGTATCAACAGATTACTTTTAGCACGATTCCAACAGCCGGAACGTTCACGCTTACTTTTAATGGGCAGACCACGGCGACTTTACCGAACACGACTAATTCGGCAACGCTCCAAACGGCGTTGCAGGGATTGAGTACAATTGGAGCCGGAAACTGTTGGGTGTTTGGCTCTTTTACGGTTGGGTTTACTGTTCTGTTCATTAATGGATTTATTGGGCAAAACAATATTCCAATGATGACATCCGTAAGTTCGTTGACCGACATAATGGCGATTGCGGTAGCGGTAACTCTTACAGGTGTAACGTCAGGGAATCAGGATGCGGCGCTTTACACGATTCCAAATCAAAGGCTTTACGATCTGCCTACGGATTGGCTTCAAATGATTCGTGTGAGCGTTAATAATATTCCGCTAAAACCATCGAGGTTTGCTGACTTTTCTGGAAATATTATGTGGCATAGACAGCCTGGGTTTCCTCTGGAATATTATTTTGAGAAAGATTCGTTTTCACAGGCTTATAAACTCGGTTTGTTTTTAAGACCGACAACGGCATGGCCTCTTGGATTGACATACATTCCGATCCCGACTTCTATGGTGGGCGCAACGGATACGCCGGATATTGAAGATTTTCTCCAACCGGCGCTAACTCACTATGTTTGTTGGAGGATTTTTGAGTACCGAAGGGAATACGCCAAAGCTCAGTATTGGAAAAACCAATACGATTTGGACTTGCAGGATTATGAATCATCGGGGGAAGATACGGATGAAGCTATTCCGTTTTTGCAAAGCCCTCGACCAACTGACTAAGGAGAAAAAACATGAATGGTTACGGATCTGTAAGTTTTGAGAAAGACATAAACCTCACGACTACTGGCACAGTTCAAATCATTGACCAAGAAAACAGGTGGGATACGGACTATCTCAAGGTGCATTTGGACAATATTGATTCGGGTGCTTCTCTGGTTATTGGATATGGTCCAAATGCCAACAATCCAGAAATCGCTCGTTATTTGTCTGTGACTGATTCAGACATTAATCTTAAAAAACATGGAGTGGATAATCCGAATCAACTTCCATTGAATGCTGTTTTTACTGGTTCTGGATTGCATATTACCGGGTCGATATTCGCTCAGGCGCATATTGTTAAACAAGAAATTCCAAAATGGATTCAATTGACGGCGGCGGCGGCTTTTCCTGCAAGGGAAGAGTTCGCTCTGCAAGTTTTGAGTATCGCTGGTGTCCAAACGATGTTTCTCATGGGTGGCTTAGGGGCTGGTGCCGCAGACCTTCAAGATGTTTGGAGTTCAACGGATGGAATTACATGGGCACCTCAAGGAGTATTCCCGTTTTCTGCCAGGGCGGGGTTAAAGGCAACGGTTCTAAATAATAAGATCATCGTTGCGGGTGGGTTTGACGGATCTTATAAAAACGATGTTTACTCGTTTGATGGGACCACCTGGACGACATTAACGGCGAATGCTGGCTGGGCCATTCGCGGTTACTTTGGAATGAGCGTTCTCAACAACATTGTCTATGTTTACGGTGGTAAAAATACAGGCGGGTACTTGGATGACGTGTGGAAGTCCGTTGATGGGATTACTTGGACTCAGGTAATTGCTCATTCGGGTTTCGGACTTCGTAGCGATTTTGGTTATAACGATTACCAAGGAAGGCTTTGGGTCGCAGGTGGCCTCAAGGCTGGTGTACTCTCTAACGAAGTTTGGTCGTCCTCGGACGGCTACACTTGGGTACAGGCTTCTCCAACTCTTGCGTTCCCTGTACGGCAAAGTTTCCCATTAAAAGCTTTCAACAAAAACAAAATGCCTGTCTTGATTGCGATTGGAGGGGTTGGAACGTCAGTGCAGTTTTCGGATGTTTATACTTCCTCGGACGGTCAAGCGTGGCAACCATATACTACCCCGTCTATTGACTTCTCAATCAGAAACGGTCATCAAGCGATTTGGATGAATAATTCTATTTACATGATGGGCGGGATTAACGGATCTACACTTCAAAATGATGTGTGGCGCATGTCTGTACCCATAGTTTAACAAAGGAGGATTAAAATTATGAACGGAAATAAGATGATGGCTCTTGGTGGGGGCGGTCGCTTTCAGGCGCTCCAACAGAAGGTTGAGGGTGAAGGAAAATCTCCCGAGGCGGCGAAGGCTATAGCGGCTTCGGCGGGGATGCACAAATACGGGGCTGGAAAGATGAATGCAATGGCCCATCGTGCGAAACTCAAAGCCGGAAAACACTTAGGACGATAAGAGGTGAAGCGTGGGTTCTACCCAAATCACCCCTCAGCCGGATTTGGGTGGTGGTCTAAATCTATCTAATGACATTTTAAAGACGAACCCTAATGAATGGGTGAACGTCATAAATTGCATTGTGAGTAGGCCTGGAGGAAGTGCAAGTGGAACGGGAACAAAGAAGGGTGCGGCAATCAGTATGCCGCCTATCTCAATTCCAGCAACTAACGTTCCTGCGTGTGGATATTCCGTAACCATTCCAAAAAGACTTCCGATTTGTCGAATAGACAATTTGACTTACCCCAAAGAGATTTGGACTTTATCCCAAAATGGGAATGGGTGGGATATTCCAATTTCGCAGGGTAATTCATCCCTCAGTTTCGTTGTTTCAACAAGTCCAACAACCCAAACGGCGACACTCAATTTTTCTAGTCCATTAAATATATCAACGGCTTATTTGCAAACGAATTGGGCGCTTTACGCTGATGCAAACATTTCGATTCATAGCAACTTCTCTGTAACTATTACGTTTGGCTCGTCCGGTGGAACGGCCATATATACAAACGGAACGATGTTTCCATCTTTGCAGGTCTTACCATTCACTTATACGTCAACTTCTGGAACGTTTGACCCGACAAGTGTTACTTATGTAACAATAACATTTTCTTTTTCTGGTATCTCTCAGCATCAAGTAATCGTTTTGAGTGATCTTAGATTTGAGAATTCATCTATCAATTCGTTTGTTACGAATTCAATGGCTTTCTTGCAAGGAGCAAATGGTACGGCTCCCGATACAACCTCGCTTAATAATGGAATGAATACCAGCGTCATCGTTGGCTGTCAGGATATGTACCTAATCGGGGTTTATCCTTTTCAGCAATGGCATAAGCTCATTACCTGCCTTCAAGAGACTCCAATTCTTTCTTCACCGATTGGAAAAAACTTTTACTTCACTCAGATTCCAGACCCGACTAACACGGCCCGAAACCTAGCGATCATGGCAAATGGGATTGACCCTATACAGCAATTCAGCCCATGCCAAAGTGCCAGAAATCAGTTTGGACTCGTTTTAGATCCGAGTGGAGAAATTCAACAAATTTCTTTTGGTTCTACGCCGAAAACCGGAACGTTCACGCTAACATTCAACGGGCAGACTACGGCAAACATAAATTACAACGATACTGCGATTACGGTTCAAAACAAATTACAGGCGATAAGTTCAGTTGGCTTGGGAAATGTTTTGGTTACTGGAACGATAGATAACGTGACCGGGCTAACTGTTACCTTCCAAGGAACATTGAGCAATACTCCGCTTCCTCTGATTACCGCAACCTCATCACTGACTTACGTTGGCGCTGATGGCGTTAATGTTGTTGGAAATCCAGGCGGGTCTAATTGGACACTTACAATCCCATCTCTCGCCACTGGTGGTGTTTTTACATTTGGAGTAGGAAATTCTAGCAATGGTGGGTTTGCGATTTCGTCCGTACTTCAATACAACTCATCTACCAATACGATCAAGTCGGCACTCCAAAATATGTTTATCGGTGGATATGGACAACTCAATGTTGCAAGCGTAACCGGCGATTTCTTTTCAACCGGGATTGTGAACGTTACCTTTGGAGGTTCTTCCCCTTACGGAAGCAATGTGCTGAATGTTTCAAATTCTTCATTAACTTTTTCATCTCCAATAAATATAACTGTAGCGGAAACGCAAAAAGGATTCTCAGGCCCTCCATTCAATTACGTTTGGTTTTACAAGAATATGTTGATGTGTGCCGGATACCCCGTCGAACCTTTCTCAGTTCAACCTTCCGATATTCTAGGGATCAATGGAACAACTGCCCTCACTTTTGATAATGAAAACATCTTCATTGTCAAATCCCCGCAATCCACGAAGGTAACGGGTGGATGGGATATGGACGACTACTCCCTCATCTCAACCGATACAGGATTATTCCAGCTTTGGGGATCAAACCCCGATTCAACCACTGGTGATTTTGATTTAAAAGAAACAAGGAGCATTGTCGGAGTAATTGAGATGGGAGCAGGGGTCAGGATAGGACAAGGGTTCTATTTCTACTCGGGAGAAGATATATATGTGTTTACGGGGCAAGAATCTGTTTCGATAACAAATGATCGCATTCAGTTTTACATCGATAACATCCCATTAGCTTTACGCAGGGCGGTTAAACTAGACTACGCATCTGAAAGAAATCTTCTTACGGTTTGTATACCTATAACGGCGTCAACTTTTCAAACGCTTACTTACCATCTTCAAACCCATGCGTGGGGATTAATTAACGTCGCAAATCATTACAACGCCGCTTGTGGGGTATCACTTTACAATGATGGAACTCAGCAACGGCCTGTGTTTATGCAGTTTGGCGATTCAGTCCAAGAATGGGACCCGGCAACATCGAATGGTGGCGCTTTTAATTTTGAATGTCAGACGGCCTTTAACCACATGGGAAGCCCTGAAATTGAAAAGGATTTCATGCGGGTTAGCTTAAAAATTAGGACAGTAGCGAGTCCAAATCTTCCGACTGTGGTCAATCTTACTTTTTTTACGAATGGGGATTCGACAAACGCAAGACAAACAATAAACGGCGTTACTCCGATTAACGGGCAGATAGACGTTCTTTTGAACGGAGTGGTCGGGGATAATCTTTCAATCCAAGTTTACGTTCCAAATAGCACAAACCAAACCATATTTTCTGGTTATACTGCCTATTGGCAAGCATTGGAGGATTTATGATTTCAGGATCGCAGTTACCGCAGGGAATGACGCTTCAACAGCTTCAAGCCCAATTGCAGGGGTTAAATGGAACTCCGTTTCAGGGTCAAGGGCAAGGGGCATTGGCAACCGATTTCAACTCCTATAACCAGGCATTCCAGCAAATTGCGCCCGAAGAACAGGCGGCGCTTGGGCAGTTCAATGTCCAATCGGGAGATATGGCAAATCAGGCCGTGGGAAGTCTTAATTCAAGAGGGTTAGGAAATTCTCTTTTGGGAACGAACATTAACGGCCAACAGACTTCGGGTTACGGTTCGGGAGCGCTTCAACAGCTTGCTCAACAGAGATTGATGGGACAAAATCAACTGCAACAGGGATATACTAATGAAGCAAACCAATTAAATAATTCCATGATGGGTGACGCAAATGGTATTGGGAATTATTATCAGCAATTAGGAATGCAACAACAGAAGATGAATGCTCAACAACAGTCTCAAGAGTTTAATCCGATGAGTGCCGCTTCTTTGGCACTCTCTATTTTTTGAGGTGATAAAATGACACCTTCTTTTCAGAACACGGCAAATCTATTCAATGTTGGAGGGGCTACAGGTATTTCTTCGGGGGCTATGAATTACGCCTCCCCGATGATTAACTCATCAAATAATATGCAAAACGCCCTTCAACAATTGGCTATGTCTAGGGCATCCACACAACAGGGAATGCAACAGGCGGGACTTGGATTACAAAATCAGGCCACGCAGGACTACTTGCAGAGCCTTCAACCTAATCTGCTAAATTGGGCAGGATTAGGCGTTTCCGGTTACGGAGCGTTAATGGGAAGACAGGCGAACCAAAACGTTCAAAATGGAGGCTACACCCCAAACCCGAATTTACCAGTTCCGCAACCGAATGAAGGAGGAAACTAATGGCTTACTTTTTACCAGCGCTAGAAAATCTTGAGGGGCAGTTAAACCGCTACGGCGACACTCAAAGACAGCAAGGCCAACAGTCTATTCAAAATGCCATGCAGTTAAATGCCCAAAACAGGGCTAATGCTCAGTTCGATTTCCAGAAACATCAGGCAAATGAATCACAGGCTATTGCGGCTTTCGGGAACGCCTTGAAGATGGGGGCGAATGATCCTAATGGACAACTAGGACAATTAATGTCAACCCTTTCGGGCGGTGATACAAAGGGCGCAATTTCATTAGCAACCGGGATAACTCCTACTTTAATGACACAGGCTAGACAGATTTATCAGAACCTTCAAAAACAAGGATTAACCGATAACCTTCCTCCCGAGTATAGAGGCTTATTCGGGAGTACTTCTTTAGATCCGAATGCGATTAGTGATGCAATTAATCAACAGGAAATTCAGGATTACAAGCAAAAAGAGACGCAAGGGACTTCCCAATTCAGCCGGGACTTAGGAGATTTTGGGAATGCGGTTAGACATCCTCTTGATTGGGCAGGTAACGCTTTGGGCCAAGTTGGGATTGGAAGCCCGGATCAGGGATCAACATTCGGACAATACTTTCAAAATCAAACTCCGCAAAACCCTGACCAAAACGGGATAAACCCTTTAGCGGTTCAACGTGGGCAACAAGCATTGCAGGAATTAATCAAACAGCGTCAAAACATGATTTTGCCTGGAGCAAGTACAAACTTCTCTTGGGACAACCCGCAATTAGCTCCAATGCCTCAACTTGGAATTACGCCGTTTGGGACTTTACCGCCTCAATGAGGAAATGAATGGCCGACCCATTTGATTTTTTAAATCAACCCTCAGCCTCTAACGCATTAGCCCAAATCCCAAAGATTCCGGGTGCTAATGGAATTGCGCCTAATGCTCCCGCTTTACAGACCGAACCTTCGGGACTTGAGAAATTCTTTGATGTGATAAACAAACCGGGAGCCGCCGAAGATCAAGTAGCGATCAACCTGATTAACAACCTACCCGCGACTCAAGGAGTAGGCGATATTCTAGGGTACAATCCGAATCAAGGCGTTTTTAGCAATCTGAATAACATGGTTTCGGCTAATCCAACTTATCAGCCTACAGGCGGTGATGTAATTCAGGCTTTAAGGGGTGGCGCAGATCCAGAAACGACAATGGGTAAGATCGCTCAAGGTGTCGGGGGTTTTCTATTAAATGTACTTAATCCTGCCGACCCGTTGAACTGGGCAGGGATTGGCGAATTAACCGACACTGGCAGAGCATTAGAAAAAGCAGGGACGGATGTTCCTTTTATCAAGGGACTCATGGAAGGCAATAGGTCCATTCTTTCAGCAACCTCGCCAATACTTCCTTCTCTATTGGGAGGCGGTGAAGATTTCGCTCATGTTCCATCATCGGTGAGTAAGTTTGCGGGTCAGGGGCTTCAAACTGCGGGAGACGTGATTTCAAAGATACCTGGGGTTGAACAAACCAAGACTCTGTTTACCCCTATGTTTGACAAGCTTAAAGACTACACGAACATCGCTACTTCGGGTGCGAGGAATTTATTTAATGGGTTGGGCGGGGATACAGGGGCCAAGATACTTTCAAATACTTTAAAGGACGCTTCTATCGAAATAGGGGACGGCCTTCTCGAAAGAACCAATCCTCAAATGGCGTCGTACTACAAGCAACAAGGCTACACGCCCGTTCAACAAGCCTCTAGGGAAGTAAAACGAGTTATTGAACAGCCGTTAGTTGGGTTACAAAATAAATCAGTTAAAGACCCGCATCTTAAGAGCTTGCTTTCTAAAATACCAACGGAAGGGCCTACAACACCTAAACTTCAAAATATTGCCGATTCAATGACGGCTGGATTAAAAGAAACATCTAAGATGAGGAAATCCGTAGGGCTTTCAACATTACAAGATGGGTACTTCCCACGGCAACTCTCCGAAGCCCGAAAGAAGATTTTCGCCCAATCTGGAATTGACGTACAACATGGCGAACGGGTAATGAAAGAGTTTACTACCGAGCAACTTGAGAACATGAAGCAGAACCCACAGGCTCGGGCAAAGCTTTATAACGAATACTTTTCTTCGGGTGGAAAACAAGCCGTTAATCCTCATGTGCTAGATACGCTTAAATCCGCAGACCCGCAAGGTGCTTCATTCTATGAGGATGACGCTCTCCAATCTTACGGAAGGCATTTGCAGAGTACGGCTACCGAAGTATCGACCAATGACGCACTTCAATCCATTTTAAAGAATCCTGATTTGGTTCGGTTGAAGCCTAACGATTGGGATGGCACGGGAAAGGCGGTTCAAGAAGTTGATATTCCAAACCAATTCGCTTCTGCGATTAAAAAATCATTCCCCGATGAAGAACAAGTAACAAGAGAGAACATCGGGAAGTTTCCAACTAAGGTTTGGGTTCCACAAGATACCGCGCATGAGTTTAGAAACTTTATGGGTATGATGACTCGCGCCGATGAGATGAATAAATCCTTCGGGGCATTGGGCGCTGGATGGAGAACCCTTACCGGGATATACAAGAAACTCACTCTCTTAACACCGTTAGGCGGCCTTCATACCGCCCTTCGTGACCACATGGGGAATCATTTCCAATCCTATATGGCTAAGGCGTGGAGTCCAGAAGGCAACGCAATAGCCTCTAAGCTTGCGATTGCGCTTCACAAGGCGGGGGACGATCCTAAAAAGTTTATTGAGATTGCAGAAAAACTAGGAATTGAACACGGCTTAAATTTGGGTGATGAACTTAAACTAATGAAGGCCGGGAACATGTTTGAGGAAGGGTTCACCAAGGCAATGTTCGGCGGGGAACATTTTAACCCGGTTGAAAAAGCTATGGGGATGGGGGCGGTTTCAAAGCTTCGTCAAACAAGTGAGAACTTTTCACGCATCCAACATTACATTACTAGACGGCTTCAAGGATACAACGCTACCGGGGCGCTCCATGATGTGCGAAAAGTTCTTTACGATTATGTCGGTGGCCTTTCAGGATTTGAGAAAAAGCTTCAAAACATCTTCCCTTGGTACTCTTGGAGCCGATTCAATATTCCGGCTATGGTTATGGCAACACTAAAGAAGCCGGGGCGAGCGGCTCAATGGTACAGGGCCAAGCAAGAGATTGAAGGTCATAACGGACCAGATGAAAGGGCCTTGGATGAGTATGTTAAAGGAAATCCACACATAAGGCTTTACCAAGACCCTAAAACCGGAAAGTGGACTTATCTCAGGGTTAAGGGATTTTTGCCTATTGGCGATTTGGAAGATGTTACTTCCTTAACCAAGTTCGGACAATTTTTGGAGGGTTCGCTTTCGCCTTACATAAAGGCTCCACTCGAAAACTCCACCAACCAAAGTACGTTCTTTAAAACGGCTGGAGGACAACCGGCTCAAATCGAACAGTACCCTGGACAAACTGGGTCTTTTTTAGGTATGGATATAGGAAGGAAGGCTATCAATTTACTTCGTAATGTTCGTCCCTTAAACGAGGTTAATCGGCTGTTAGGGAGCGATGGGAAGCCTACATTGAGTCCATTCAATTACGGGTTAAGCCAAACGGGGTTAAATATGGTGCCCGTAGATCTGAATAGGTCAAAGCAACAGGCTCAATTTGCTTTTCAGAAACAACTTTCTACTCTGAAACTTGGCGCAAAGAGGCAGACTCAGATGGGGAAGCCGACAACGGATATTCAAAATATGATGGATAATTTAAAACAACAGGCTTATAACCCGCAAGGAGGGCCTCTTGCCTTTCCAAAGTAAGTCTCAAAGAGCGTACCTTTTCGCTAACAATCCTAAGGTCGCCAAGGAATTTGCAACACATACTCCTAATGAAAAAGCGTTGCCTGAACACAAACATAAGGCAATGGAGCATCTTCAAGCTATGCGGTTTAAGAAGAAAAACAAGGGGAGGCACATGTTCGCATGAGTACGATCAATGGCGTTTCGACAACCCCATCCCCCATCATTTATAACGAATTAATTAATACGATTCTCCAAGAACCGTTGGACATAACGATGTTCAATAAGTTTAGGCAAGGCGTTTACTCAACACTCAATTCGTTGTCGATTTTAACCGGGATTGCAACACTATCTAGCGGGAAAGCCTTAATTAATAACGCAATAACAAAGAAGTACTGTTCAGCCACATCGAAGGTGTTTTTAACACCACAAGACGGCAACACTTCGGGTATCATATATCCGACTTGCTCTAGTGGCAGTTTTACGATTACTTCAAAAAATGGCAGTGATTTTGGCGTAATAGCTTGGCTGTTAATTCCGTAAATGAGAGGTTTGTGATGAAAAAGATTATCTTAACTCTGATGGGTTTACTTCTTTCGGGAACGGCTTTTGCCCAAAGCTATACCTCAACACCGTCTTATACGCTAACTCCATCCTACACGGCAACTAACACTTATACAAACACGGCAACTTACACCTATACAGCCTCGCCTACGCCTACAGGGAGTAATACGCCTACTTATACTGCAACTCCGACCTACACCGGGTCGTGGGCGGCTACTGCTACGGTGGCTCTTTGGACGGCTACATTTACGCCGACTCCAACGGGTTCTTGGACACCATCCTATACTTGGACCGCTACTTATACCTTTACCCCTCGGTACACCTGGACCCCAACTTACACCTTCACTTCAAGTTATACGCCAACTTCAACCTATACGTTTACGCCGACCAAAACATCGGTGTTTACAAATACTATTACCAACACGTTCACGCCAACCAATACTTCGACTTCTACCCCAACATTTACTTTTACCCCTACAAAGTCTTATACCCCTACCATTACAAATACCTACACGGTAACGAATACTTGGACGCCTACGGCAACAGCGACTAACACGCCTCCAATTCCAGCACTTCAATCGGCTTCGTTTTCAATCGCAAATTCAACTCCGGTGGTTATTGTGCCAACAGTGGTTGGTAAAACAATTTATGTTTATCAGTACATAACGAATGCTTCAACGACAGTCACAACGTCTTATTCGTTCTCAAGCGCAACGACTCCTGTATATGGCCCTTATGGATTTTCTACTACGGGGACAGATAGCAAATCGTTTAGTGCTATTCCTTGGGTGACGGGAACCTCGGGAGGCAACCTAGCCATAACGCAAACAGGAACGAATGCGCTTAATGGAACCGTTTGGTTTAAACAACAGTAACCAAGGAGAGAAGATGAAGCTAACATTCTTTGCCTTAATCTTCATCTTTTCTTTCGGCATTGTCGAGGCTCAGACCGTAACGGTTTCTCAGGGCTATGACCAATACGCAACGTTGATTCTTTTGAATACGGGAATGGGAGCGTCTTTCACTTCTTTTCCCGTATTGGAGAATTGGTACAATTCAACGGATTATGGTGCCCCTGTTAGTGACCCGAATTGGGAACAAATATGGATAACCGGGAATTCATCGGATTATCTTTTAATTACTCGGGCTGGAAACGGAACAACGGCTAAAACGCATAACATTGGTGGAAAGACTTACCTTCTGACCTCCGCTTCTGCCGGAACTCCTACACCTACCTTCACTCCTACCCCAACCGGACTAACACCTACTCCCGTCCCTCTTATTGCTATCCAAAACGGACCTAATGGGCCATTAACGGTAATTCAGATAAACGGCGCTTCGGTGACGATGATAAATAATATCGCGGTAGCAACCACGCCAACTCCTTCCAATGGACAGATTCTAAGTTATAAAGCTACGCCAAACGTAATTACCTGGATCAATCTTCCAAATGGATATATCGCTTCGGGAATCGTGACGTTAAGTAATGGATTGGCAACCGTGACGACTTCATCTGCCTATTCTGGAATGAAAGCGGTAGTCATACCTCAAGACACGAATACTAGCGGATCTGTTTGTTACGATTCTTCAACACTTGTGGCCGGGGTGAGTTTCGGAGTTTCGAGTACAGGAATCTTTGATAACGGGGTGGTGGCATGGTTCGTTTACTAATAATTCTATTGCTGGCTGGTAAGGCGTTTGCGGGATACCCAAACCCGATTGGCTATGTTCCGGGGTATATGAATTTAACCACGACACCTACATTCGTTCCGTTTTACCCGAATGGACAGCCGGTGCAGAACCCCCAACCGTCCCAAACGATCACGCCTATTTATTCGATGCCGTTGCCTGTTTTGACAGGAAGTGTTTCGCTGGCGAGTGGCAATAATGTGACGATTGGTATTCCGAACGGATATTACACATTTTTTACTCAAAATATGTCGGGCCAAGCTTATGTTTATCCGATGGCATATGATGAGGGAATTCCTTCTTATTCATTGGCGAACGGACTAAGCGGGACAATGGTTTGGCAGAACAATAGTTTATTTAATCCAATAACTACTGATTTTTTAGTCCCGATTGATGGAACTAATGGGATTATTATTCACACTACGGCGACAACAACCTTCACTTATTTTATAACATCTTCTAAATTTAGTGGGCAAGGGCAAAGCGCATACGATGATATATCTGATTGGTTATCAACTGGGTCGCCTTCTGTTGGCGTAAATAATTTTCCAGCAAGCCAACTTGTCTATACTATCCCGACTAAAACGCCGACTTTTACCCCTACTGGATCTGCCACGCCTACACCAACTTCAACCGGAGTTATAGTTGCTAACTTTCCGGCATTCCCGACACTACCTCCAACTCCACAATATCCGGTTTCGGTTGTTGCTCCTGTTTCTATTTCTGGAATCGCTAACCCTGTTCCGCTTCTTTGGCCGACAGCAACCTATACATTTACGAGTACCTACACCTTCACCCCTACTCCTACCGGAAGTGCGACACCGACACCTACGGTTATTGCTACGGTTGGGATTTTCACGGTTTCAGGTTCGGGTTCGACTACATTGATTGCCGGGGTGGGAGGACAAACAATTCGAGTTATCCAGGCAAATGTAAACAATCCGCTCACCAATACCATCGGAACAGACGTTACCTTTACCAGCCAATTAACTCCAATTACGGCTAATGTTCCGATTGTTCCAGGAAACGGAGTAGTAGTAACTAATCACTACCCTGAGTTTTTTGTAGGGAATGTGGGAGGGGATTGTTCGGTAACTTTAGATCGGGCTGTTACATTGAGCATAAAACTTTGGTGGACAAAAGGAATTTAAGGAAAGGGCCATGAACGATCAAACCGTTTCTGCATCTGGCCCGGTTAAGGGCCGACTGACCGCGAAAAACCCATTGCGTCTTTTTAGT
>Ga0182030_10005458_pt1 | contig 26986 bp, 26 predicted proteins | sample 812S3MmetaG_FD_121299 | JGI IMG/M metagenome (GOLD analysis project Ga0182030, IMG submission 121299) | Permafrost microbial communities from Stordalen Mire, Sweden - 812S3M metaG (Illumina Assembly) | ecosystem: Environmental > Terrestrial > Soil > Wetlands > Permafrost | place: Sweden...
AGTATTAATAGTATTAGCTATAGCTGGACTGATTATGGTAGTAGTACTCTTAGCAGTTCCAGGTCTTCAAAGATCACAGCAGAATGTAGCGGCAAGACAAGATGCAACCCACATTTCTACTGCAGTCTCAAGCTGGACAAATAATAATAGTGGGTTACTTCCCACTACCACTGCTCAGCTTCAGGTCATATATGGCGATTCTGGAAACTTGAGCAAACTTACCGGTCCAGGAAATACAACACCAACCTTTAGCCTAATTACTGCAATATCGAGCACTACTGTTCCTAGTACTGGATGGTATATAATGGCTACCCCAGGGACAACTACAACAACAAATGGAGTAGGTGCTCCAGGTAATCCATCTAGTGGGAACTGGTCAGTAGTACTTGTTCCTCAAGTTACATGCGGTTCACCGTCGTACGGTCCTACACTGACTCTAGGTACAGGTGGTTCTCAAAACGAAGTCATTCTCTACACTAGTGCAACTTCAAGCGCTCCTAACTGGAACTGTGTAAGAGTGGAATAACATTCTTCTAGATAAATAGCATAACTAGAAAATGGATAAGGATGTTACTATTGTCGATAATATAAACATATGATTTTTATTCTTTTTATTTTAGGGATTATATTAGGTAGTTTTGTAAATGCACTGGTTTGGAGATTATACCTAAAAACTGATCCTAAAAATAAGAACAATACTGATCTATCGATTTTTAGAGGTAGATCAATGTGCCCTACATGTAAGCATCAACTTGCACCTTTCGATCTTATTCCAATATTTAGCTGGATATATCTCAAAGGCAGATGTAGGTATTGCCACAAGGGTATAAGTATCCAGTATCCAATAATCGAGTTATTTACAGGCTTACTTTTTTTGATGTCCTATGTATATTGGCCAATTAACTTTAGTCTATGGAGCTATATATTACTTATCATTTGGTTAATAGTATTAGTAATCTTTGTGAGTTTGGCATTATATGATCTTAAATTCAAAATATTGCCGAATAATCTTGTCTACGTCTCAACTTTCCTATCTTTAGTGTTCGTGTTGATTTATTACCTAAACTTTAATCAAACTTCGGGTTATTTGTTAACTCGTGTATTTGGGGTAGTATTCTCGTCAGGTATATTTTATTTCATTTATCAGATATCAAATGGTAAGTGGATAGGAGGTGGTGATGTTAAACTGTGCTTTGCATTAGGATTGTTGATTGGAGGTCCTCTTGAAGCTATTTTGATGTTATTTCTAGCTTCAGTATTAGGATGTTTTATTTCCTTTACTTTGCTACTTTTAGGGAAATTTAAATCCAACATGACAATAGCTTTTGGGCCATTACTAATCATTAGCACACTGGTTTGTTTCTTCTTCGGACCACATATCATTAACTGGTATACAAATCTTATAGGGTAGACTTTTGAATGGTCAATTACTACTCTGCTTATGCTATAATTTATCTTATGAATAGTGGCTCTGAACCTCGAGGGTTTACGATTGTTGAGGTAATGATAGTTATTGCAATTTCATCGTTTTTATTGGTTGCAGCTATTTTTGCTATGACAAGCGATCAAAATCAAACAGAGTTTGATACAGGAGCTCGCCAAATCTTTTCTCAACTTCAATCACTTAGTTCTGATGTTCAAAATGGTAACTATGCCAGTAATACCCAATATTCCTGTGTTTCAACTTCAGGCACACCATCCTTTACATCATCTCCAGCTTCTGAAGGTAGTAACTTCGGATGTATCTATGAAGGCAAGGCGATGCAATTTAATCCATCACAAATATCCTCTTTCTATTATGTCTACAGTTTGGTTGGTGATCAATTTGGTGCAAATCTAAGTTTGCCATCAGCATTTCCAGCTTCAGCAACGGTTTTAGACAGTTTGCCCACGCCTTCTAGCTATCCTCCATCTGGCACTCAAGTAATTAACTTACCAGACCAATTTGTCGTCTCTGAAATAACTAATTCCGGAAATCCTGTAGGGACTACCAATGATACTATTGGATTTTATAATATTCAAGCCGCATCATCTAATAGTTCACTAAATAACCAAGTGTTCATCATACCAGAATCATCAGGTTCTGTTAGTTCACAACAGGCAATATCAGACATAAATAGTGACGTTTTAGGTACTGGCATAGGCACATATAATATCAGTCTTACAAGTCCAGTAACAGTTTGTTTTACTTCACCTCTCGAGCCTAATGAATTTGTTCAAATATCTTTCAATAACCAAACTAATTCAACTAATTTAACTCTAAACTATAGCTACACTAGTTGTTAGAATGATTTTATGAATATAAAAATTTCCAACATCAATCAAAGAGGTGACACGATCGTAGAGGTCTTGATTGCGATGGTAATTTTAGCATTTGTATTAACTGGGGCATATGAATCGGCGCAATACTCAATTAATACAATTAGAAATGCAGAAAATAGAATTACTGCAGTGGATATTGCGACAAATCAGATCGAAGATATAAAATCATGGGCAGCTACAGCACCATCGATTCCTAGTTCTAACTTTTATATGAGTGGTACGACAGCATCAATTGTACAAAACGGAACACCGCCAACGACCCAAAATATCTTTATGTATCAAATTCAAGCTCCAATATTACAGACAAACTTAAACTATACATTTATTGTTAATGTATATTGGTCAGACTTAAATTCAAATTCAGTCAATAACGCTTGCGCCGCTTCAACATTATCGAACTGTGATAATGTTAGCGTTGCATATAGGACTGCATTAAATCCTTCTGCAATAGTTACGGTACCATATACTGAGTTGGCTCCTAATGCATTACTAACCGTTAAGCAGTCAATAACATCACCTAACGGCCAATTTTATCTCATCATGCAAAGTGATGGCAACTTGGTGCTATACACTAAGTCTGGTAGCCCTACATGGGCGAGTAATACTGCGGGTACGGCGAGTACATATGCCATCATGCAAGGTGATGGTAATCTAGTAGTGTATACTGCTTCCAATAGTTATACATGGGCGAGTAATACTGCGGGTAATCCAGGTGCTTACCTGAGCTTGAATAACAATGGAATTCTTACGATAGATTCAGCAAACGGAACTGTATTATGGACGGCTTAGCATGATAAAAAAACTTGACCAAAAAGGTTTTACAATTATAGAGCTAATGATTGCAACAGCGGTGTTTGCAACTGTGTTATTTATTGTTACTTATGGCATAATTCAAATATCTAAAATGTTTACTAATGGATTCATTCAAACCCAAACCCAAAATGTTACTGCTAGTTTGTCGGATCAGCTAACTAGAGATGTTCAATTTAGCTCATCAAGTGCTATCGGTCCTGATCAAGGACCAGTTTTGCTTTCTAACGGGCTTAGCTACTACTACTTTTGTACTTATCAATATGAATATTTCTATAATCCTGGAGGTAATTTTTATAAAATACCTATTTCTGCCATTTCTAGTTGCCAACCTCCTCACCCCAGCTGGTTAACCAATTCTCAAAATCAAAGTTTATTATCTGGTAATATGGAAATCCTAAATAATTTACCAGGATATGACGATTCTTCGCAGCAGAGTATAATAGCTACTGGATCTACAGGTGGATTGTATTCTATTAACTTAGATATTTTATATGGGAGTACAGGTAATTTAGTGCAGAACGATAATAGTACGCAGTGGGTATGTCAGCCTACTGTATTGATTGGTCCGTTTTGTGCAACTTATTCATTAACTTCTGAGGCTTACGCACAAAATTAATATATTTTTATGAAAAAGATTAAAACAATAAATAATAATCAACAAGGCTTTGTATCTTTCTTTGTAACCATAATGGTTATGATAATTTTCGGCATACTTATTCTCAGTTTTTCACAGATTTCAAATAGAGAAGGTGTGTCTGCTCTAAATAGAGACTTAAGTACCAATGCTTTGTATGCAGCTGAGAGTGGAATTAATGACGCATATACTAGTATACGAAACGAACTTAGCGGTAGCTTACCTAGTAGCATGCCAACTCCTCCGCCCACAACATTTAATTATACTGGAGCAAACCAAACATATACTGTACCTGGTGGAATAAATTCGATCAGTGTTAATTTGTATGGGGCTAAAGGTGGCGGTGGTAATGACAGTGGCTATTATCCTGGCGGATTTGGTGGTCAAACGACAGGAACTCTAAGTGTTTACCCTGGTGAAGTACTAACTATAGTTGTAGCAGGTTCAGGTACACAACCTTCGAGTTATATGAATGTTGTTCCTGGCGGATTTGGCGGCGGCGGTACATCATTTGGCTCAAACTCCCCATGCTGCGGGTCTGGCAGTGGCGGCGGAGCTAGCCAGATTCTTAATGGTACAACCGAACTTGCTGTTGCTGGTGGTGGAGGAGGTACCGGCGCTGAAGCTAATATGGGCGGCGGCGGCATTGGTGGCAGTGGCGGCGGCGGCGCTGGTGCTACTGGTCTTCCTGTCGGAAGTTTACCCACGGTTGTAGCTGGTACTGGTGGTACTGCTTCGAGTGGTGGAACTGGTGGTACTAATGCTGGTTATGGTGGTAATGCTGGTAATAATGGTGGTCTAGGCATTGGTGGCGCTGGTGCTGCTGGTTCGGGTACATATGGCGATGCAGGCGGCGGCGGTGGTGGCGGCTATTACGGCGGTGGCGGTGGTGGTGGTGGTGGTACTGTTCTTAATATCTATTATTATCCAGGAGGTCCAGGTGGTGGTGGATCAGGTTTAATACCAGCCGGCGGAGGCACTACAAGTATTGGCGGCGCCCAAAGTATTAACACAGCTCAATCTGGGAACGGACAAGTCATTATTACTCCACTATATATATCTCCATCTCCATCACCACTAAATCAGACAAGTTCTTGTAGCCCAAGCTCCTATGGAAATCCAATTCTAGATAGTAGCACCCAGTATACTTGCGTGCTTGTAAGTAGCTCACCTTCAACCCTATCATATTTATGTCCAAGTTTTTGCCCAAATAATTCAATACTTTCTTTGATCCAAAGTTCTGGTAATCCTATTAATAATTTAACTATTAAGTGGAGTGATTCAAATATTACTGGAAGTAGCGGCTGCTCTACGTTAAATCCACTCCCGTTCTTTTCGTATAGCAATTGGCCAACTAATTGTCAGGAAATGTTAAGGGTCGATTTAGTGCCGTTTACTTCTGGGACTACCACACTAAATACTTTAAATAGTGGCGTTAAGACCTTTTTCTTATACCCACAACCATCCGCAGCTGGAGCGCAAAGTTTTACCCAAATAAATTCAACTAATGTCGGAACTGTTTATCCTGCTAATTGTTCAACACCACCTAACTGCAGTTTTACCGTCCAAGGATTGGATTCTTATGGAACAACTTTCTATGCTAGAATCCAATATTATTATGGTACAAGTCCGTCAATAAGTATGACAGGAACTGACACAAATGGACTCCCTATCTCATTCACTGGATCACAATTACAAATTGATGCTACTGGATTATCCGGAACTGTTTTGAAAAGAGTCAGTGCTAATATAGCCACAAATGGAAGTGATACGTCTCCATATAGCCTACCACTGCCTCCTAATGATGCCCTTCAATCAACTGATTCTATATGTAAGTCATTTTTCACATATCAAAGCAATTTGTATGAGATTATACCTAGTAGTAAACCAGGAGATATTAACAGTGCTATCTCACCAGGAACGGAAATCAATACTTCCAACAATAGTGATTTTTGTAACCCTATCTAGTTACTAATTATTTTTTCGATGGAATTGTTCGTGTACTTTCTTTAGGTGCGCATCAGTAACATGGGTATATACCTGAGTAGTAGATATATTACTATGACCAAGCAGGGATTGGACGCTTCTAATATCTGCACCATTCATTAGTAGATCTGTTGCAAACGAATGTCTCATTGTGTGAGGGCTTACATGCTTAGTGATTCCAGCCATAAGAGCGGTTTTAGCTACCATGCGCTGAACACTTCGTTGTGTAAGTCTAAGATAATTTCCAGATGTATCAGCTTTTTTACTACCACTGTATCTTAGGAATAGAGCGGGATCATTATCTACGCGCCTCTCTAAATATTTATTTATCCAATTTGCAGCCTCTTCACTAATATAGATTGGTCTGTCTTTTTGTCCTTTACCACGAACCATAAACTCACGACGAGTTAAGTTGATATGGTCTTTGTTTAATCCTACTAATTCCGAAACCCTAAGCCCGCTACTGAATAATAGCTCCAAGATGGCTCTATCCCTAAGCCCGCTTATTTTACTTATATCGAGTTGAGATAACATACTGTTGATTTCATCAGGCGTAAGGAAGGTAACTTGCTTCCTCGTGACTCTAGCTAGATCAATTTTTTCAGCAGGCATAGTAGCTAGATCTCTTTTAGCACAGTATTTCAAAAATGATCTTATGGCTATTAGATGATAGTTTTGGGTTGATTTTTGCAGTTCATCACTCGTTGAAGTCCCAAGTCTGTTTAACCATAATCTGTATTTCCTTATTAAATCTGGATCAATTTCGTTTATGTTTATGTCTCCAGCAAAATCGACTAAACGAGTTAGATAGTGATCGTAGTTAGCAATGGTTTTTTGCGATCTGTTTTGTTCAATCTCTAAGTATTCGAGAAAATCTTGTTTAGCGAGCTCAAACTTCATATAGATATTGTACGACATAAATGGTTAAGCTTCATAAATTAAGCAATTTTTAAACCTATATCTGTTATAATTTATGAGATCAGAATAAATAAACAGGGGATTTGAAGTGGAACAGACACTAATTGTTTTTAAACCGGATGCAGTAAAAAGAAGTTTAGTCGGAGAAATATTATCACGATTCGAAAGGGTAGGGCTTAAAATTGTTGGCATGAAGATGATTCAAATTGATAGCACGTTAGCTCGTTCACACTATCCCGATTCACTATCTAATATTATCGGAAATAAAACAAAGTCAGATTGGGACAATTATGGCATTGAATATACTGAGACTGCTGAAGAAATCGGTCAAATTATCATTGATGCAACAAGAGACTTCATGACAAGCTCACCAGTAATTGCTGTGGTGCTTGAGGGCGGACACGCGGTCGAAGTTGTTAGAAAATTAGTTGGTAGTACTGGTCCTAAGGATTCTGCCCCAGGAACAATTAGGGGAGACTATGCACATTTGAGCCTAGGGATGGCTTCAGCTAGTAAGAAAGGTGCAGCTAACTTGATACACGCATCTGGAACTGTCAGTGAAGCAAAAGATGAAATTAGTCTTTGGTTTAAGCCACAAGAGTTATTTGCATACAAACTCAGCCACGAAGATTTAACACACGTATAAATCAATATTGGTGCCCCCGATAGGAGTCGAACCTATATCATATCCTTAGGACGGATCTACTCTATCCATTGAGCTACGGGGACAGTAGATAGATTGTAGTATGGTTTTGTTAATAACTCTAGTCTATTGTTGGATATCAAGCTCCCAAGAGTTAGAATATATATAACTTATGGTTAATAAACATTTTGAAGATCAACTGGATAATGAGGACGTACTTCTTGTATTTAGGAAACACCCTGTAGTTATGAGAAAAGGGTTAATAATCTCAATGATGTGTTTGCTCGTTGGAGTAATACCATCAATCATAAAACCAGTTATTAGCTATTTTTTTATCGGTTTAGCACTTGGTTTTGTTGTAGGAATTTTACTTTTTTTGCCATATTGGATTGCTTGGTTTTATAGCGTTTATATCGTTACTAACCAGAGATTAATCCAAATAACACAAAAAGGACTATTTCATAAGAGCGTAGTTGATATTAGCTTAAACCAGATACAAATGGTTAACTATGAAATAAATGGATTCCAGGAGACATTACTAGGCTTTGGTACTATAATTATACAGACCTATATGGGAGATTTAACTATTCATGATGCTCATCACCCCAAGAAGGTACAAAAAGAAATTTTAGGTATTTTAAGAAAAGAAGGTGTATTGTCGATTGGACCACCAATAGGAAAGGAACTTGAACTTGAAGAAGATTCAATCGAATGATGTCTTGAGCCCGATTAAGAAAATTAAAGATTCGCTACCCTCTATCAGTGAGGTTATGAATAAACAGACTGACCAACCATCTGTAGAAGAGGTGCCAAGAATAACTAATGAGACTATATCTATCCACCGCGAGGATGTATTAAAAGGTGCAAGAAAATATATCTATCCTCTATCTCATTCCAAGAATAAGATAGTCGTTATAACTACTACTTTAGTGGTAGCGCTAGTCCTAATCTTTTTTAGTTACTGTACATTAGCTTTATATAAATTTAATTCAACATCTCAGTTTTTGTATAAGGTAACTACAGTCATTCCATTCCCAGTTGCAAGAGTGAATGGCCATTTTGTTTCTTATAATAATTATTTATTCGAAATTCAACACTATATTCACTACTATCAGACCGAACAGGGAGTTAATTTTAGTAGTACATCAGGTAAAAAACAGCTAAAAAATTATGAGCAACAGGCGTTAGATAAAGTAATCAATGACGCTTACATTAATGGATTAGCATCCAAAGACCATGTAAGTGTGTCAAATAGCCAGATTAATAATCAAATAAATATTGTCAGAGAACAGAATCGACTGGGCAGTAATCAGGCTGAACTTCAAGATGTTCTAAAGACCTATTACGGTTGGTCAATTAACGATTTTAGAAGAGAGCTAAAGACTCAACTTCTTGCTCAAAACCTAGTATCAAAATTAGATACAAACACTCATGCACAAGCGCAAAATGTATTGAATCAATTAAATAACGGGGGTACTTTTGCAACCTTAGCTGAACAATATTCAAATGATACATCTACTAAGTCTAATGGTGGTCAATATCCTGGTACGATATCGCAGAATAATCCATCGATTCCAGCACAAATAATGGCTGTGCTATTTACCCTTAAGCCAGGTCAGCACTCAGGAATAATAAATACAGGCTCAAGTTTAGAAATTGTAGAGAATATAAGTCAACATGGTCAGCAGATTGAAGCGGCACATATATCCTTTAGCTTCAAAGATATTAATACCTATCTGACTCCAATAAAAGAAAAAAGCAAAGAAAAAATGTATATTAAAGTCTAAAAAGGTCGTGGTGCGGATACTGGGAGTCGAACCCAGCTCTCAGCCTTGGGAAGGCTACATATTACCGATATACTACACCCGCTAATATTTTTTGGAGCCGACAAGTGGAATCGAACCACCGACCTTCGCTTTACGAAAGCGCTGCTCTACCAACTGAGCTATGTCGGCACTGAATGTAAGTATAACAAATACTAATTAATTGTCTTTTAACTCTTTAGATGCTATGATTTGGTTTGTATCCTGGGCTCGTAGTGTAGCGGTTATCACGCCTCCCTGTCACGGAGGAGATCGCCGGTTCAAATCCGGTCGGGCCCGCCAGAAATTATTCTTTTGATCGTATTAAACGATTGCAGGACTATTTTTGATTGTCTTGTATAATATACTGATATGAAAGTTGATACAGCCGTTATACCTGTAGCTGGGGTTGGTACACGCGTATTTCCAATTACAACCGCAATAGAAAAATTTATGATGCCAATCTATGCGGGTGATCGTAGCAAGCCAATTATTGATTTTATGGTTACGGATTGTGCAAAAGCCGGTATCAAAAGAATAATATTTGTAACTACAGAACGTGGCAAACGTCAACTACAGGATTATTTGGAAGTCTTTAATCCAAATCTTGAGACACAACTTAAAGAGTTAGGTAAAACTGATAAGCTTAATGAAGAGAAAGAACGTCGACACAAATTCGGATTAACGTACGAATACATTATTCAACCACACGGAAAATATGGTACTGCTTATCCTCCATATTTAGCTCGTGAACATCTTAAAGGAGAGAGACAATTCGCACTTATGGGTGGGGATGATTTCGTTTATAGAGAAGATGGAACCTCAGAGCTTCTAGAAGCAATAAGACTTTGGGAGAAAACAAAAAGTGACCATGTTATTATGGGCAATCCAGTTACTAGAGAAGAGGGAATTAAATATGGCGTTTTACAGATTGATGATTTTGGGAGATTAGTCTCGATTGATGAGAAACCTCCAATTGAAAGAATATCTTCCAACCCAGTTGTGAACATCAGTCGTTATCTATTTAGTGAATCAATCTGGTCATATCTTGAAGATGAAATATCCAAGAATCGGGGTTCAAGTGAGCATTATATTACTTATCCTATCAATGAAGCCTTGACATCTGGTCAAACTTTTCAAGTTCACCCTGTTGGAGGTGTTTATATGGACGGAGGTAGCTTTGAAGGTTTGCTCAAAGCGAGTATTTATATAAACGGGCATACGTGGACTGACGATAACTAGTTGCCTCGATTCAGTTCGCAAAATAACTACACAATCTCATATTTGTAAGCACAACCTATCAGTTTTTAAGTGGTATAATATTCTAAGATCAAATAACTGCTAGTTTATCTATGAATAATAAAAATAAGTTTTTTCACGACAGAATAATCCTATTGTTGCTAAGTTTCAATGTATTAGTTTCACTCTCGGCGAGTTTAATAATACTTCTGAAATTAATAAATTTGCCGACTGGTTACTATCCATTTGTACAGGGAAGATTTCCAGCTGGACAAAAAATTTATAGCACTGGTAGCATAGCTTCTTTGTATTCGTTCGTAATATTTATCTTACTGATGCTAGCAATCAACAGTTCTCTAAGTTATAAAACCTATCCTCATAAAAAAGGTTTTTCAATTATTGTTTTAGGATTAAGTCTTTTATTAGTTGTACTGACTTATCTAGTGAGCCAGTCATTAACTTCATTTTCTTAAAATAAAATGAAAAAAACATTACTCGAGATTCCTTTTCCGAACGAAAGAGGTTTTAAGTATAGATCTTTTGAGATATTGCCAGGAGCCTTAAGCTACCTATTTCTAGCTACGCCTTTCATATTGTCGATAATAAATCCGTATTTTACCGTATTCTTTGTTTTAGCTTTTTTGTTACTTTGGTTTACAAAGGCTGTTGGTATGGGTCTAAGATCTATTCAAGGATATAGAGTATTAAAGCAACATCAAAAATTGCCCTGGGAAGCTATGTTAAACGATATAACTAACCTAACCTCTACGGATCATAATTTACCGAAATGGCACTTTGATAATCTCAAAAGAATTGCTAAAATTCCTAATCGAGTTATGCCTACTGAAATATACCAGGCTATTATTATTGCTACTTATAATGAAATTAGAGCAATAGTTGAACCAACTATAAAATCGATAATTGCCTCTAATTACGATATGAAAAGAGTGATTTTGGTCATTGCTTATGAAGAACGAGGTGGAATTGATATTGAAAAACAAAGCCTTGGATTAATTGAAGAATACAAATCGCTATTTAAATATGCAGTCGCAATCAAGCATCCAAGTAATATGGAGGGTGAAGTTAAGGGTAAGGGTGGAAATATATCTTTTGCTGGAAACAAACTAAAGGACTATATACTCAAACAAAAAATTAACCCAAGGAATGTCCTTGTCACTACACTAGATTCAGATAATAGACCACATCCTGAGTATTTATCCGCAGTTAGCTACTTATATTGTAGTTGCGCCGAACCAAAATATGTTTCTTTTCAACCCGTTCCAATGTATACCAACAATATTTGGGATGCACCAGCTCCGATGCGAGTGATTGCAACTGGAAATTCATTTTGGATGACAGTTAGCAGCCTCAGACCGCATGCACTAAGAAATTTTTCGGCTCATTCTCAAAGTCTAGAGGCTTTAATAGATACAAATTTTTGGAGCACTCGAACTATCGTCGAGGATGGTCATCAATTTTGGAGGACCTATTTTAGATATGACGGAAATCATGAAGTTTTCCCAGTCTATGTACCGATATACCAAGATGCGGTATTGTCATCTAGCTATTCGAAAACCTTAAAATCACAGTTTATCCAACTTCGAAGATGGGCATGGGGTGCCTCAGATATAGCATATGTTGTAGACAAAGGGTTTTTTACGAAAAATAATGTGCCCAAAAAGGACCTATCATTTAAATTATTTCAGCTGATAGAAAGCCATGTCAGTTGGGCAACTGCCGCCTTTCTGCTACTGTATTCGGCATTTATTCCAGCTTTTCTCAATCCACAAAACTTAGCAGCTAACCAATTGCCACTTATTGTTAGTCGAATGCAAACTATTGCTCTATCTGGAATTTTACTGACTCTCTTGTTCAGTCTAAGGATTTTGCCCCCTAAGCCACCCCATTACAAATACAGGCATAGAGTCTTTATGGTGATTCAATGGGTATATTTACCCCTTACAACAATCGTCTACAATGCCTCAGCGGGCTTATATTCACAAACTAGATTAATGTTTGGTAAATATATGGACACCTTCGCTGTAACTGAGAAAGCCGTTGTCTCTACAAAGAACGGTAAAAAAATAAAAACTTAAAAGTATTTTTATAACGTAGAACTTCTATTTAGTATTAACTTCATGATAAGCATTGTAGTAAACAGAGGCTACGCTATCGAAATTTTTCAAAACTTCTTGAGCCGTAGTTACAATATCGTTTTTGGTTATAAGGGGAGTCTTGTAGCTAGCCTGTAGTTTAGTAACAATCGTATTAGTTAGTGATATGGCTTCATTTATATGATTAGCTCTATGGCCTAGGCTATTATCTATACTGATCAATAGTTTTTCTTTAATAAAGGGGGCTATGCTCTCATTGTCGAATTTGATCATCATAGCTCTCTCTAGATCGATTTTCTCAATAGTTGTAAAGATATAGTCACAATTCAAACAAACTCTTCTACGCCATACCTGATTAAGCCTAGATTGATGACGCGAATTGACAACTTTTGTATCATGACCACATATATAGCATTCCATGACTATATATTGACATGACCCATGAAAAAAATCTAGTGCATAAACAACAAATATTGTGTATATCTGTTATTAGTAGCTATTATAAGAGGTTGGCGAAGAAGTTATTTTATTGCGTTAATCGTACTCTAGACCTACGTATGCGACGTACTGGAGTAGAAGCGGTTAACAATTCTTCGTAAAATAATTTAAATTTATCAAGCGAACTTGACTTAATGGTACTCAAAAATGAGCGCCTCCCGTTTAACTAGGTAATCTTATCAAAACAGATCAAGTATGTCAATCATTAGTGTTTTTGATAGTCATTTTAGCAGTAGATGAGTTACATAAAAAAGTTGCAGTTTGTTGAGCATTTGAGTATAGTCTACTGATGTAAAACAATAGGGCTCTTAGCTCAGTTGGCTAGAGCGCTTCCTTGGCGTGGAAGAGGTCAGAGGTTCGAATCCTCTAGAGCCCACCAAATTTTTTAAGGCCACCTTTTATAGCATATTAGGTAGTTTTTTATTTTTGTGACTAAAAACTATTAAATAAAAATTATATCTTTTATGATAATATATTAATATAACAAAGTATCCCCAGGATCTTTGTAAATATAACAATATAATGCTACTAGCCATTTAGTACTGTTATTGATATAGTTAGTTCCTACTAGATAATCACAACTATCTAGGTATCGCTGTCGGTTGAATGTATTTACGAGGACATTCAACCGATTTTTTATTTTATTTGACCAGTTTTAAGAAGTTAGATGCTACAATGTCTATACGAATTAAGATCGAGGACTGAGAAATTATGGATAAAGATCAACACATACAAGCGATGAGACATAGTTTAGCTCACATTATGGCAGCAGCAGTCGTAAAATTATGGCCCGAAGCCAAATTAGGTGTTGGACCCGTAGTCGATAATGGTTTTTACTATGATATTGACCTTGGTGACGATAAACTATCCGAGGATCAATTTCCACTTATTGAGAAAGAAATGAGTGAGATTATTAAACAAGACCAAGAGTTTAATATATTTTATAAAACAATAGATGAGGCGTTGGAATGGGCAAAACAAAGCAATCAATCATACAAAACTGAGCTTTTAAATGATCTTAAAAGATCTGGGACAACAGATACAAAAGATATTGATATTAATGAACTTGGTGTCGCAGCAGAAGGTAACGCCAAGATCGATAGAGTATCTTTTTACCAAAATGGCGATTTTATAGATCTATGTAGAGGGCCACACGTCAAGTCTACCGGTAAGGTCGGTGCCTTTAAGTTAACCAAGATCGCAGGTGCTTATTGGAGGGGTCAAGAAACAATTCCCCAGATGCAGAGGCTATATGGCGTTGCCTTTAATACCGACAAAGAGCTTGATAATTTTTTAAATCAGCAACAAGATGCTAAAAATTATGATCATAGAAAACTTGGCCAGGAACTGGATCTTTTTCTACTATCACCACTAGTTGGTTCGGGACTTCCACTCTTTACTCCAAGAGGAACAGTGCTGCGCAATGAATTAAACAAATACTCCCAAGCATTACGTAGAAAGGTTGGTTATAACGATGTCTGGACGCCACACATCGCTAAGCGAGAGTTATATGAGGTGTCGGGACATTGGTCGAAATTCGGAGATGAATGGCTAACAGTTAAAAGTAAGGAGTCTCACGATGACTTAGTGATGAAACCTATGAATTGTCCGCATCATCAACAAATATATGCATCGAGATCTAGAAGCTATCGAGATCTACCGATTAAGTATATGGAGACTACAACTGACTATAGAGATGAGAAGGCAGGAGAGCTATTAGGACTTGCTAGGGTTAGGTCACTCACACAAGACGATAGTCATATATTTTGTACACCAGATCAAATTGAAGATTGTTTAAAGCAGATAATTGAGGTTGTTAAAGAGTTTTATAAAACTATGGGTATGGATCTTAAAGCCAGACTATCCTTCAAAGATGAATCTGACAATTACTTAGGTGATGTCAAACTTTGGGAGAATGCTGAGGGAATACTTAAAAAGATTGCAGAAGACTCTAAAATAGATTATTTTGTCGCAAAAGGCGAAGCTGCATTTTATGGTCCCAAAATAGACTTTATGACCAAAGACGTTTTAGGTAGAGAGCTGCAACTTGCGACTCCTCAACTAGATTTTGTGCAACCAAAAAGATTTGGGCTTAAATACACAGATGAAGATGGCTCAGAGAAGACGCCAGTAATGATTCATTTCGCACTCATGGGATCTATCGAGCGATTTCTATCTACTTACATCGAGCATACGAAGGGTAAATTCCCAGTTTGGGTGGCTCCTGAGCAAGTTAGAATCGTAACAGTGAATCAAGAGCCTAATACTATTCAATTCGCCAACAGTATGCTAACTAAAGCCTTCGATCTCAACCTAAGAGCTACTGTAGATAATTCAAACCAATCAATTGGTAAAAAAATTCGCGAGTCTGAAATGTACAAAGTTCCATATACATTAGTTGTTGGCGAAAAAGAAATTGAATCCAGCAACATTATCCCTCGAATCAGGGAAGATCTGAAGACTAACGAAAAAGATACCAAGCTTTCTATTGAAAAGTTCTTTATGGCTATAGTTCAAGAATCAGAGAATAGAACTTCAAAGACAAGTTTATAGGATTTTTATCGTATGATCCCACCATTAATAGTTATTGTTGGTGAGACTGCATCTGGAAAATCTGATTTAGCACTTATTTTATCAAAACAGTTTAATGGTGAAATAATAAGTGCTGATTCTTGGAGCGTGTATCGAGGATTTGATATCGGGACTGCTAAGCCGTCTATTCCAGAAATAAATGAGATAAATCACCATCTTCTAGATATTGTTGATCCTAATGATGGATTTTCAGCTGCTGAATTCAAAAGACTAGCCCTTATTGCTCTAGATGATATATACGCTAAAGGAAAAGTGCCAATTTTGGTAGGAGGAACAGGTCTATATGTCGATAGTTTAATCTATGACTATAGCTTTTTACCTGCTTCGTTAAAAGAGGACAGAACGCTATATGAAAAACTTAGTTTGAACGAACTAGTAAAAATGTGTAAGGAATTTAACTATGATACAAAATATCTTGATCTAGGTAACAAAAGAAGGGTGATACGACTTTTAGAAAATAAAGGTAAAAGACCTACTTCAAAACCATTAAGAGATAATACTCTAATTTTAGGTATCCAAGTTGATCCAAAACAACTAGCGGCAAATATTCAAAATCGAACCACGCAGATGTTAGCTGAGGGACTTGAGAATGAAGTAAAAACTTTAGCTGATAAATATGGCTGGGAAATTGAACCAATGAAAGGAATCGGATATAGGGAATTTAGAGATTACTTTGAAAACAATATAAGTAAGCGGGAATTAATTATACGAATAAATAGAGATACATTAAAACTAGTGAAAAAACAGAAAGCCTGGTTTAAACGAAATAAAAGTATTCAATGGTATACTAACAGAGAGAAATTCGTTGACTCTGTGACAACATTTATGAATAAATTTAGTTAATTGCATCTGATGGTTGTGCTACAATATAGACATGGTTGAACAATTGTTTGGATCTAAAACGAGAGTAAAACTCTTACAACTTTTTTATGGTAATACCAATAGGTCTTTTTATGTTAGAGAAATAACTCGCAAAATTGACGAACAAATCAATTCAGTCAGGAGAGAACTTGCTAATTTATTGAGTATTGGCATTATTACATCCAGTACCAGTAACAACAAATTATATTACGAAGTAGACCAAAAATATCAGTACTACGATCCTTTAAATTTGATTTTCGGTACAAGTAAAGAAAAAGCAAAAGCGGTTTCAGGAAAAGATAAAAAATCAGATGATCCGATACATTCGATTGGCAATGTTGAGTTAGCAATCTATACTGGCATCTTTACTCGTGATGAAACTTCAGGGATAGACATACTTATTGTAGGTAACACTAATCCAACACAGTTAGCTAAATTTATTTCAGATATAGAGGCACAAGAAGCTAAAGAAATAAGATATGCAGTAATGTCTCTAGAAGAATTTAATTATCGAAAACAAGTAAATGATAGATTCGTGAATTTGGTAATCGAATCTAGGAAACAAATTATTGTTGATAAAAATAGTTTATTAAGCGAAAATAATTAATAATAAAAACGGGGAGTGAAAAAATGGAAATTCAAGCTTTTGGAGCTAATTCAGTAAAAATCAATACTAAAAAGACCTCTATCGTGGTCAATGACTCGATATCGAGCGATAAATCTTATCTTAAAGACGGTGATATAGCTCTTTTTTCTAATAAAACTGAAAATAAATTTTCAAAGAATGTCAGATTATTCGTTGCAAGCGCTGGAGAATACGAAGTCGCCGATGTTTTAATTATAGGTATACCGGCATTTCCGTATAAAGAAGGCACTGATCAAAAACTCAGTAGTACAGTTTTCAAACTTATAAGTGACGATACCAGCTTGGCTGTGATAGGAGATATCTCACCAGATCTGACCGACTTGCAAGTTGAAGAATTGGGCCATGTTGATGCTCTAGTTATTTCTGTTGGCGGAAATGGACTGACCCTAGACTCTGCGCAGGCTCTTAAGATAATCAAAAAAATAGACCCATTTATAGTAATACCAGTGCATTTTGATGATGGAACAACCAAATATTCGTCACAACAAGATGACTTAGAACAAGTCACTAAAGTACTAGGCCTAGAAGTTATCGATACTACAAACAAATATAAATTAAAAGCTTCTAATTTTATCGAGGGTCAGGCAACCAAGATAGTTGTCTTAGAAAAGGTGTAAACTAAGAAATCACGCCCTTTTTCTTAAGGGTTCTGATTGCCTGGGTACTAATTTTTAGTTTAGTTTTTTTACCGTCGATTACGATAGTTTTTGTCTGGAGATTAGGTTTCCATACTTTTTTCGTATGACGTTGAGAAAAACTTACGTTATTTCCGTATTGTTTACCTTTTCCAGTGATGTCACAAATCTGCATAATATTTTTCCTTAAGGTATTAGTTTAGTTATTTCTATGAGATAAGTCAAGAGTTAACTGATATAATAACAGTTAATGTTTACAGCCGCAGACCTGCCATATGCTATACCAACAATATTTATAGGATTAGCGATCCATGAGGCAATGCATGCTTTTACAGCTCACGCCTTAGGCGATGATACCGCCAAGCTCGAAGGCAGACTGACTATAAACCCTCTTAAACATGTCGATTTGTATACAACTATACTGCTACCTATAGTTACGTTAGTATTTTTTGGTTTTCCAGTGCTAATGGCCAAGCCAGTACCTTTCAACCCCTTGAAAGTAAAATTTGGAGAATATGGTGCAGCATTGGTAGCTATAGCTGGCCCAATTTCTAATTTAATATTAGCAACTATCGCTGCGTTGCTATTACATATTTTTGTTTTTCCGGTGGATGTAGTTAAGGGATTACTGATATTTACAGAAATTAACGTTCTATATTTTATTTTCAACATGATTCCTATTCCACCACTGGATGGGTCGAGGCTGTTATTTGCATTTGCACCTGAGGGACTCCAAAAGATTATGATCAAGATTGAATCGTTTGGTTATTTAACGATTATGGCAATCTTTATCTTGGCAATTTATTATATATACGGTCCAATATATTATTGTTACCAGCACATAATGAACCTATTGCTAGGTTAGCTTTGTCCCATGTATAATTATTAATGGTCGATCAGTCAGCCATTTATCTGAATATTTTTATTTTTTAGGAAATCCAATATTTTCAATGGCCGTGGTCATTGTGTGAGGATATCCACCTGGATCTAGACAGGTTAAAAAGGGGATTGATCGGCTGAACTATTACTGTAATCAGTTTTGTATGGTCGGGGTGACAGGAATTGAACCTGCGACCTCACGGCCCCCAGCCGTGCGCGCTAGCCAACTGCGCCACACCCCGTTCGATAGCTTTAACTATTTAAATAGAATAAACTAAAAGCTAGAAGGATAAAATAGAAAAAATGAAGTTCATTAAACTAGATGACCCTATAATTGACGAAATTGTACTACATCAACTAGATCACGTCGGAATTATCAATGACGAGGACCAAGTCTCAGTTAATGATCAGGTTGAATTTTTTAACAATTCTAATGTTGTATTTGGTAAGGCAACAATTACAAAGGTTACTATTCAAAACTCTGTAGAATTTGATAGTGATAAAACCGATCTGAACTGGCATCTTAATGTGATGGGTGAAGGTAAAAGTGAGTCAGACATACTCAAGATTCTATATTTCAAATTTGAGCTTTATAAAGGACCTCGGAAATTAGCTACCAATTCAGATCTGGAAGTCGAGAAAATAAAAATTTATGCTGATGGTGGATCTAGGGGCAATCCAGGCCCATCAGCCTCTGGCTATGTGTTACTTACTAAAGATGATCAAATTATCAAGCAAAATGGCGTCTATATAGGAATAACTACCAATAATCAGGCTGAGTACAAGTCTTTATTATTCGCATTAAAAGATGCCGTGGAACTAAAGTCCAAAATAGTTTTTGTGTATATGGATAGCTTGTTAGTAATTAACCAGATGAAAAATATCTATAAGATTAAGAATAAGGACCTGATACCAATACACAGTGAAATTACTGGTCTTTTGAAATATTTCCAAAAAGTTACCTTTACTCATGTGCCTAGAGAACTGAATAAATTGGCCGACTCCGAGGTTAATAAATGTCTTGATCTCCATCAATACACATAGAAATGTTATAATTAAGCTCAGTCAGATTATTGGCTAGCCACTTGCCATTTAGTTGGCAAGAGGAAAGTCCGGGCAGCATAGAGAAGGTTAGTTGTTAACAGCAACCGAGAGTGATCTTAGGGAAAGTGTCACAGAAACAAAACCGCCATTTAATGGTAAGGGTGAAAAGAGTGAGGTAAGAGCTCACAGTATCAGTAGGTGACTACTGAAAGTGGTAAACCCTAGCCGCTGCAAGGAGATATTACATGTCGTTTTCGACTAGTTTCTCGCTAAGTAGTATCGATTATCCGCTTGATTCTATGGGTGACTATAGAACTAGATAGATGGTTAGTTAAACAGAACCCGGCTTATAGATAATCTGACTCAATTAAAAAAGACCAACCAAACTTGCAGCAAGTAGGAAAGGTCTTTTTTAAATTATTTCTTTTTAATTGCTGTTTCAACTACAGTTTTGAAACTATCTGGATAATTTGTAGCTAATTCACTTAAAATTTTTCTATCCAGACTAATATTAGATAACTTCAATTTAGATATAAATTGGCTATAACTTATTCCATTAATTTTGGCTGCTGCATTGATTCTACTATTCCAGAGGGAACGCAACTCTCTTTTCTTGTTCCTACGATCCCTATACGAGAACTGCAGACCTTTAATAGTCGCTTGCCTACCTCTTTTAACACTAGATCTATTAGATCGTGTCATTCCTTTTGTTGCTGATCTAATTTTCTGGTGTTTTTTGTGTGCTGCAACGCCTCTTTTTACTCTCATACTAAATACCTAACCTTAACCGTATAGACTTCTTATTTTTACCCAGTACACTATTGGACTTAGATAATTTTCTTTTTCTAGACTTAGATTTTTTTTCAAGAAAATGACTAGTCATTGAATGTTGAGTTAAAATTTTACCTTTCTTAGTAACTTTAACTCTATCTTTAGTTCCACTATGCGTCTTTAGCTTTGGCATGATTATTACTCCTTGCGACAAAATTTAATTGTTTACCAGCTAGTTGTGGTGATTGGTCAATCACCACCTTATCTGAATAGTAGTTAATTACTTTCTCAGCTAACTTAAATCCGATTTCTTTATGAGCCAACTCTCTTCCTCTATAGAATATAGTAAATTTCACTTTATGGCCAGCATCTAAAAAAGAACTAGCCCTTTTAAGCTTAACCTCTAGATCATGATCGCTTATCTTAAGTCCAAATCTTATTTGCTTAAGATCTAAGATTTTAGTGTTCCGTCGGTTTTTCTGCTGTTGTTTAATTCTCTGATAATTAAACTTTCCCCAGTCAACAATTTTTGCAACAGGGGGATTTGCATTTGGTGAAATCTCAACTAAATCTAATCCGTGCTGTTCGGCTAAATCCAGAGCTTCTTGTCGGGATAATACTCCGAATTGATCTCCGTTTTCGTCTATTACACGTAATGTAGTTGCCCGAATCGCTCCATTCAGGCGGACGTTCTTGTCTATGAATATTCTCCTTTAATAACCATCTTTTATTTAAACTAATATAACAGATAGTATAACAAATGTCCAAAAATAATTTTATAAGAAGCACATGCAGTACGGTTAAAAATATAGCCAATGAATTAAAATAACCCACTTTATGTGGGTTATTATTTTGTTGTTTTTTTGGATTTTACTTTTAGGTTTTTGTTAAGGAACAACGGCTTTGGGAAGCCGTTGTTACGAGGTCATTTTTGTTTTTGAGCACTTTATTTATTCAAGCGCTAAGGCTATATTAGCTTATTGAAAATGTACTTGTCAACGCGATTATGTTAAAAAAGCTGTGCATAACCCAATTTGTTTATATATAACCTAGAATACCTTAACGATTTATTAGAAAATGACCGTACTTATTTCTTTAAAAATGACCGTTTTTGTATTGGATTAAGGCTCTTAGTAGTATCTAAATGTATTTAAAACTTACATTGACTAAAACATAGGCAAGCAGTAAAATTAATAGTGTAAATGTTCAATTTCAAAATTAGCTCAAAATAGTAACCAAAGAACACTTCTAGCCAAATATATAGATACTTGAACGACTTTTAACCAATTTTACTGAAAACACTGATTTATAACCAACAAATACAATACTGTTTGTTAAATGTTCGGTTTATATTTATTTGTATTCAAGATAAATATAGATTTAATAACAACACATTTTATAACACATAACAGTAGTTTATACATATTTCAAAGTATCCCATTGTTATATTAACTACGAAAATTTATTGACATTAAATTCATATAATGCTAATGTTTCTAGGTGAGTTGAAGACAAAAATACTCGCAACTATGACATAAATCCATTATGTCGATACGCTCTCGTTTTCGAGAGCAGCCAGTCAAAGTCTTGGGTGATAAGCGCTATTTTATTTATAATATTGAGCGGATTTATCACCCTGACACCATTTTAAGCATGCCTAAAAAGGTATGTTTTTTTGTTTTAATATGTAACAATTACTCCTAGTTATGATCAAAAAAAATAACTATTCTATAATCTTCTTATCCGTTTTTGTATTATCTTTAGTACCTCTTATATACTTTATTTTTTTTACAAATCCTAAGACTCTCCCAGTCTTCTTATTGTTAATACCTGTGATCTCAATCTTTCTTATACTTTTTCTGATTTTTTATTGGATAATCAGAAAATCGATCTTTTCGAATAAAGAATACTCTGTCCGCCGCAGTAGCTCTTTAGCTACTATTTATGCAATTATCCCTGTCTTGTTATTAGCTCTTGCGTCGACAAGGCAATTTACTCTAAGAGACGTGGTTCTGGCCTTAATTTTATTCTTTTGTATAGTAATTTATTTTTCTAGAATCAATTTTCTGAATAGAAAATAACACACCATCTATACTATCTAATTTTTTATGATAGCCGATTGCTAAAAATGTAATATAATTATTTGTGCAATGGAACAGTTAAGTAAAGAAGAGAATACAGCGTTTGAAATCCCTCTTGTTAAACCCGAGGGATTACTTCCACTTGAGACCGAATCCTCAAAGGAGCAAACCGATAAGGTAAAACACACATCCGAACAGAGCGGGGCTAATATTTTTTCATCTACCGATGCTCCAGTTTTGGCTCAAGACGACAACTCAATGGCGTTACCTGCCGTAGATAATTCTACAGATTTGAGTAATGTATCTACAGCTGGTACTAAAAAAATTAGTGTTAGTGATGGCGTAACCGCTTCTGACAAGGATCTAATTGAGAAAATTTGGGTTGATAAGGCTAAATCAATTATAGAACAAGCAGAGGGTGACCCGCATAAGAAAAATGCTAATTTAACTATAGTAAAAAATCAATACAAAAGTGCAAGGTTTAATAAATTAATAAGCGAAAACTAGAATGCGCACCATATTAATAGATCTAATAATTGTATTTTTAATAGTGTTTGGACTTTTGCCAATAATTTTTTATCAGATTAGAAGAATCCTCCGGGAGCAGAAAAGCTACGAACGTGGCTTAAAAATGGTCACTCTACTGATAAATCTGCCACCGTCTAGCGAAGATATAGTCTCAAACGGTAGAGACGTAAGAGATATAGACGATGAGAATATTTCAAAGGCTCAAACTATCTATAGTATTCTAGCCAGTACTTTCAAAAAGGACTTTAAATCAAGAATCTATGGGCAAAGACATTTTTCATTTGAAATTATTGGCTCTAATGGGTTTGTTAATTTTTATACATCAGTACCATTTGTTCTTGTCGATAGGGTTAAACAGGCGATCATCAGTGCATATCCTAGCTCAATGCTAGAAGAAGTGTCGGACAGCAACATATTTAGCCCAATTGGTATGTTGAACTCGACTGTAGGGGGTGAGCTAACGCTAAAAGACCAGTTCGCTTATCCAATTGCCACTTATCAAGAGTTAAAAAGAGATCCGATGCAAACAATCCTTAATTCTTTTTCTTCACTAGATAAGGATGATGGAGCTGGAATACAATTTTTACTTAGGCCAGCAGATACTTCGTGGAGAAAAACTGCATCCGAATACGCTAATTCTAAGAGGAAGGGCACATCTCCTAGTAAAAAATCAGCATTTGGAAAAGCCTTATATGATCTCGTAGTATATATTGTTACTCGAATTTTTGTGGAACCTGACCCGGACAAGAAGAATAACAGTCCTTCGGAGAATAAGTCATCTAATCTTGATCAAACAATAAGTGATTCGATTGAAGAAAAAGTTAAATACCCAGGATTTGAGACATTAATAAGAGTCGTAGCTTCATCTGATAAATTGGAAAAATCTCAAGCCATTTTAAATAACTTGGTTGCAAGTTTTGCGGTCTTTGACTCATCAGGAAAGAATGGTTTTAAATATACAGTCGCTAAGGATATGGAAAGTTTTACTACTGCGTATATATTGAGATTTTTTCCACCGGAAAACAATAAAAACATACTCAATTCAGTTGAGCTTGCAACATTATTTCATTTTCCAGATAGAGAGAATATTCCAACCGCTCAACTTGAAAGACAGACATCCAAACAAGTTGATGCTCCGAGAAATATGCCTGAAACAGGCTTATTGCTCGGATACAATATCTTCCGAGGCGTCAAAAAACCAGTTATGCTCGATCTTTCTGATAGACAGAGACACGTCTACGTTGTAGGGCAGACCGGAACTGGGAAGTCGGTATTTTTGAAAAACTTAGCTCTACAGGACATGAATGCAGGTCGAGGATTTGCATTCATAGATCCTCATGGGGATGTTGCCGAGGAAATACTATCGATGGTCCCTAGACATCGTACTGAGGATGTTATCTATTTCTCACCTGCCGAAACTGAATTTCCGCTGGGACTTAATATCTTTGAGTTTCAAAATGCTGATCAAAAAGACTTTTTGATTCAAGAAGCCATTAAGATGTTAGAGAAATTGTATGATCCTAATAACGCAGGTATTATCGGCCCTAGATACCAACATTTATTTAGAAATGCCGCCCTTACAGTTATGGCAGACCCTGAAGGCGGAACATTTATAGATATTCCGAAGCTTTTTATTGATAAAAACTTTTTAGCTCAAAAGTTAAAACATGTAACTGATAGAACTGTGCTAGATTTTTGGCAAAAAGAGGTTCCTCAATCTGAAAGATCAAGTGATTTTGGAGAACTCAAAAGCTGGTTTATAAGTAAATTTGGTGCTTTCCAACAAAATGAAATGATGAGGAATATAATAGGACAGCCTAAAAGCGCATTTAACCTTCGAAAGATCATGGATGAAGGAAAGATCTTAATCGTTAATCTCAGTAAGGGAAGAATTGGAGAGCTAAATTCACAACTGCTTGGAATGATCTTTGTTATGAAGTTCCAGGAAGCTGCCCTAAGCAGAGCTGACATATCTGAAAAAGACAGAAAAGACTTCTGTTTGTATGTTGATGAGTTCCAGAATTTCTCAACCGACTCCTTTGCAACCATAATGTCAGAAGCTCGAAAATATGCACTAAATTTAATTGTTGCAAATCAGTTCACTACACAGTTATCTGAAGAGATCAGAGACGCAGTCTTTGGTAACATGGGTACAATCGTGTCGTTTAGGGTAGGACAAAATGATGTCCAGATATTAGCAAAATACTTCCAACCTTTATTTGATGAAGACGATCTTCTAAGGGTTGCGAACCATAACTGTATTGTTAGAACCTTAATAAATGGGGTTCCAACTGATGCATTCAGCATGGAAGGTGCACCACCACCGGCCGAAGAGACTAACGAACAGTTAGTTGCGGCCCTCAAGCAATTATCTGCTACCAAGTATGGTCATCCTAAAGCCGAAGTAGCTAAACAGATTAGTGAGCGACTAGCTACTAAGGAAGTAAGCTATATGTCGTCGCCAGATGAATCTTTTGGTAAATTTCCGTCTGATAGATTGCCAAGTGATGCTCCTAGGCCTAAAGCATCATCTTTTCTTGACGAATGGTTGGAAAAGCGTAAACAAATGCCACAGACTCCAAGACCAAGCACTAATTCGTTACCTTCGAATGGAGATAGTGCAGAGAATGATCAGTCTATAGTTATACCGGCAGCTCCTGTCCAATCAACCGATCAAAAACAGCAACCAGAACAGGAATTTAAGATTCAACGAAATACTTCTACGCCTGTATCATCTTTGCATGATGACGAAAATTAGTCGTTCCGATATATCTTTTCTTATGTTATTTATTGAGTTTTTTTGTCAGCGTTAAATAAGTCACTGATAGTATGTATCCGAATAAGAAAAAATAGAGAAATAACAGGTAGTTGTAGCTATAGCCAAATACTTCAGCCATAAGAACACTGATTGCTTCGCCAACAAAAGATATTATTGAAGCGAATAGTAGTGTTTTGGGATGAACTAGAGTTACGGCTAAATATTCATGTAGACTATCCATTCCATTAGCATGTAAAAGCCTACTAAACGCGTTTTGACTGGATGTATGGTGCACTCTGATCGATCTTAGGCTATTGGTATAGGATTCTTTATAAAGTACTCGAGCGGGCTTTATTTTTGTCTTGGTCTGATTATCATGTCGGGAATTCATTTGTCTGAACCTTTCTGCGGATGAGTATAGCCATGTCTAATGATTTTAATCTCTTGTCTAATTAGAATCGCTCGAAGAGTAAAGTAGACTAAAGCTATGATTAAAAGTAGCAAAAATACCACACTGATTACAAAACTACTAGAATAAAACCCGTTGTTAATGTTTATTTCGTAGAATTTATTAAAAGATTTTGGTACTGAAACGACGACGGTGTTGCCAAACGAGGTAACCATTTTCTGATCAAAGTAATTATTATCCGTTTGCGAGATAGAATTGCTAGCTATTGGCGATTTAATTTTTGTAGTGATTTCCTCGGTCTGGGTTTGACCAGGGCCTATTGAACTAATCGTGTAGCTAACAATCCCATTTTTAACTTGTCCTCCGTACGAACTTACTAGATTTGAATAGGCGAGAGCATTATTAAAATCTACAGATAATCTAAAATTAGACACATTTTTATCTAGAGTATTGGTAGCCGATAATGTATAGGCCAGAATATTTCCAGCTGACACCGTAGCATTATTAACATCACTAATTCTAGATGTAACATCACGAACGGATATAGAATATTTAAAACATAGACTAAGTTGTAGAATTGAACATTCTGGCACAGCGTGGCCGTTAATTAAAAACTCTTTAGTGGATATAATGTTCCCAGAATTTAGAGCAACATAAATTGTTTGGGAACTTAGTTCTATTTTTAATACTTTTAAATATGCAGATTCGAGCTGATTTCCAAACGATAATTTTCTGACATATAGTTGATGACCATTGACCACTACAGCTGTCTCATCAGAAGTATCGTACGATAATCGATTTAGCGAGAACAGG
>Ga0182030_10005461_pt1 | contig 26978 bp, 21 predicted proteins | sample 812S3MmetaG_FD_121299 | JGI IMG/M metagenome (GOLD analysis project Ga0182030, IMG submission 121299) | Permafrost microbial communities from Stordalen Mire, Sweden - 812S3M metaG (Illumina Assembly) | ecosystem: Environmental > Terrestrial > Soil > Wetlands > Permafrost | place: Sweden...
GCCTAATGGAAAGCGACGAGAGCCGACAATTGCCGCTGGCGCAGCTCTCTGGTCTGGCGCTGGGCCTAGGTGTGGTGACCGGCGTCGGCGCCGCATTTTTCAGAGGCTTGATCGGCCTTATTCACAATCTTTTCTTTGCCGGCCACGCGGTGATCCATTACGACGCGAACGTATTCACCGCACCCGCACCGTGGGGCGCGCTGGTAATCCTGGTTCCCGTGCTGGGCGCGGTAGGCGTCACCTTCTTGGTGACAAATTTTGCCCCCGAGGCCAAGGGTCACGGGGTGCCCGAAGTGATGGACGCGATCTACTACAAGAGCGGCGTCATCAGACCGGTTGTGGCATTGGTGAAATCGCTGGCCTCGGCCGTCGCGATCGGTACGGGTGCATCAGTGGGGCGGGAGGGACCGATCATCCAGATTGGTTCGGCCCTCGGTTCCACGCTGGGGCAAATCATCCGCATGCCGGCGGGTCAGCGGATCGCTCTGGTTGCTGCGGGTGCAGGCGCGGGCATTGCGGCTACATTCAATACACCGATTGGCGGCGTGATGTTTGCCATTGAACTGATGATGCCCGAGGTAAGCGTAGAGACGTTTCTGCCCGTCGCAATTGCGACGGGCACTGCGACGTTTCTAGGTCGCTGGTTCTTCGGTGACACGCCGGCGTTCCATGTCCCTCTGCTTCAGGTCATGGCGGTCGATTCGCGCACGCTGATCGAGCTGGTTCTGTTCGCCGTTCTCGGCGCTCTGAGCGGCGTCGCATCCGCAGGCTTCATCCGAGGACTTCACCTGGCGGAGGATTGCTTCGATCGTATCAATTCCCGTTATCTACGGCACATGCTGGGTATGGCGATCGTGGGTGTGCTCATGTATGTCCTCTTTCGCACCCTCGGACAGTACTACGTGGATGGCGTCGGCTATGCGACGATTCAGGCAGTACTCGCAGGACAGATCTCAGCATTCTGGCTGCTCGCACTCGTGGGTGCCTGCAAAGCGTTAGCGACTACGATCAGCCTCGGATCGGGTTCCTCCGGCGGGATCTTTTCGCCGTCATTGTTTATGGGTGCCGCCCTCGGGGGTGGATTCGCGGCGCTGCTGAACGCCGTTGGTTTTCCGATTCACCTGGGTGTCCCGGCCTTCGCAATGGTGGGAATGGGTGCAATGGTAGGCGGCGGAACCGGTGCGGTGATGACCGCGGTCACTATGATCTTCGAGATGACTCTGGACTACAGCATCGTAATGCCGATGATAGTCGCGGTAGCCATGAGCATCGGCGCGCGCCGCGTCCTCTCTCGCGAGACAATCTACACCCTGAAGCTGGTGCGCCGTGGCCGAGCCATTCCAAAGGCACGTCACGCAAATATGTTTCTCGTGCGCTCCGCGCGGGAGGTAATGGACCCCGACATCCAGGTCCTGCCGGTGACGGCGAGTTTCGATGAGTATCTACGCCAGCCCGAGCATGCCGGGCGGTTGCGCTACGTCGTGGTTACAGATAAAGGCCATCTCTACGGTGTGATCCGTGTTAACACAGGGTTGCGGCGAGGGCTGGAAGGCGCGAACACGGGGGTGAGCTTGGGTGACGTCGCCAGCAGAAACTTCACTGTGGTGCGCGAAGATGAGACGGCCTTCGATGTCATCCGGCGCATGTGGCGTCGCAACGCCATCATGGCGGTTGTTGTACGCGGGCACGGAGTACCCCGTGGCAGCGATGTGGCCGGCGTGATAACCAAGGAACACGTCGCCGACTCTGTCGCAGATAGTGTGAAAGCGTATCCGGAGTAGGCCAAACTCGGAGGACGATATCGCGACACTGCACATCGAGACACCGTGGGCTTGGTGCTGGCGGGAATTCAAAAGCGACCTGCCAGTTGCAGCTGTTCTGGCGACTAGAACTGCCAAGCCTTACATATTTTGTCAGTACTATCAATACTTTATATATCCCGATTCTGACACAGATCGTCGGGTTTCTCGTTCGGTCATTAAAGAGCCGCAGGGAACTCCGTCCCGTCATAGCCTGCAACCGCGCCTCCTCTCGCCTGATGCGCCCGTAACTGGTTTCGTATACCCTCCCGCTTGCCTCGTCCAACGCTAAATAAAGAGGGGAGAAAAATGGCGAATTTTGTGACAGTCATTCATGAATGCAAGGATTTCGCAGGTTGGAAGAAGGCGTACGACGCTGACGCCCCCATTCGCAAAGCCGCCGGGCTTACCGAATTGCATGTTCTGCGCGAGCATGCAAATCCCAATCTCCTGGCGCTCATGTTCGGGACAAGCGACCCGGCGCGCGCCAAAGCCTTCGCCACGTCGCCGGATCTGGCCGGCAGCATGAAAGCGGCAGGCATCATCGGAGCCCCGAAAGTGCGGTTTCGGCACGGCAACTACACCCGTACCTCATCGGCCAATTACGCGACCATGACTTTGACCGTTCGCGACTACGCGACGGCTCTCAAGGCGTACTCGATGGATGCGGCCGACAGGAAGAGCGCAAGCCTGACGGACCTCGCGGTGCTGCAGATGGACGACGATCCGAACGGGCTGCTGCTGCTTTGGGCGGTGACCGATATCGCACGCGCGACCGCCTTCTTCGATTCGCCGGCCTTGGCGGTGCACATGGCTAAAAATGCCGGCGTGGTCGGTCCGCCCGAACGGCATTTTTGGAAGGCCTAAAGTCAGTCAACGGTTCGTATCGACGAATCGCTGGCAGTCGATCCGCCTATGGCGATCGGCTTTTCACGGCTTCGCACACCCGCAAACCGACATTTGCCCCGGCACGGTGGTCTTCCACTGCCCGTTCCATCGCGACGAGTACGCCGTACAGACGCCGGGACACACGCGCGGCGCCTCGGTGTTGCTCCAAATCGGCCCGGCATTCGCATCGAAGGCCTTGCTGATGTGGAACATCACCAGTTCCGCGGCCGGTTGTTGAGCTTCGGTGCCCTGTCCCGTGGGTTCGGCGTATCCGCTCGTGCCGCAGTACACCGATGGCAGGAAGCGGCCGTAGTTTCGAGGACCCACCGCGTTCGCTCCGACGACCACGGCGCTCTTGAGATAGCTGGCGGCTTGCGAAGCGTATCCGGTCGCATTGAAGCCGTCCGTGCCGCACTGATTTTGCGTCGCACTCGTAATGCCCCAGGGCACGATCACGAAGTCGGGTTGCTGCGGCTTGAGCGTGGCCAGCGCCTGGGCGGGCGCATAGGTATAGGCATCCGCGCACACCAGCAATGACGTTTTCCCAAAGGGCGTGGCTACCGTGGTGATGTCCGACAACGGTCCCGGCGTGTAGCTGCACCCGTCCTGGTTCAGTATGCGTTTGCAGGCGGCGGGATCGAAGGCGTTCTGCAGCACGTTGAACTTGCGGTGGTGCAATACCAATTGGCCCTGCGGATTGATCAAAATGCCGGAGTCATAGGCCTGGTAGGCATTGGGCAATGAGCCCGGCCCTGCCTTCGGCCCCTGCTCTGCCAAACCCGTGGCGACCCAGATATTCGCGTTCACGGCAATCGCGGCGAACTGATCGCTGTACTTGCCCGGGATGGGCGCCGCCTCGGTGAACACGGCCGGATTCAGCCAGCCGAACACCGACTCTTCAGGAAAAATGACGAGTGCTGCGCCCTGCGCCTTCGCCTGCGTTGCGAGGGTTTGCATCTTGGCGAAGTTGCCGGTATCGGTTGACTGCAGCTGCACGACCGCTACGCTGAAGGCCGGCTGCGCCCGGGCGCCGCTGGAGTAAACCGCAATGCTGAAGAGCAGCGGCAAAATCACGGGTAGAGTGTGAAGCGTTTTCATACGAAGTCCCTTTCGTAGTAAGTGCTTTTGCGTTTTACTCTCGTTGGCCGCAGCCAGTCAAGTTTCCGGCGGCGCGGCCGAATTTGCCGCGATGCCGCGATCTAGCAGGCGATTCTGATTTCCGTCTTCATCGCCGGCGCACCCGCACCCCCGGTCCGAGCGAGGTATCCGGCGCCGGCGCGTTCCGCCCTCGACATGTAATTGACGAACAGGTGGGTGCTCGACTCTTTGATGACTTCGCGCAGTGCGCTTTCGCTGACGCTGAGGGGCAGCTTCAGAAATCCAATGACATTCAGCCGGAACCGCCTGAATTTGAACACATCATAAACTTCGGCAGCATCATGCATGGACACAAGCGATTCCCGATTTCCCTGCCACGGCGGGACTATGCCGATCTCAGCCGCAAGTTGCTATCGCCGGTTCACTGAGGTTTCCGTAATCCCCCGCTGACAAGGACCCTATTGTTCGAACGCGAAACCTTCGTCTACTGGCTGCAAAGACTCGGCATCGAGCATATCCGCTCGCCGCTTCTTCAACTGCTTGGCCTGCAGGCGCAGTTCCCGGCTTTCCAGGTTCAGCATGTAGATTTCTTTGCCCTGCGTCCCCTCATCGAGCTTGAGCGCCGCCAGGTCGCGCGACACGGCCCGAAGCTCGATCGACTTGATTTGCGAGGTGAGTTCGGCCACCCCGACGGCCTCCCAGCCGACACCGACACGGAGGAACCCGTTGGCGTCCAACTCGGTATGGTCGACGACGATCTGGGTTTCCATGAGAGGCTCGCCCCTGCCCTTGATGGCGTCGAGCGTTGCCCGGCGCGGTGACCGCACATGTTCGCGCGACGAGCCGTTGCCGACGAGAAAGAAATAAACATACGCGTCAGTCATGGCGACTCCGCTCGGCAAAATGGAATTCTCACCGCCGCAATGTAAGTGTTACATCGGGTTTGGTCTGTACGCTGGCGAACGCAAGACGCGCTTCCCCTCAAAATCTTGTGGTGGTGGTCGCGTCGGCTATCGCCGTGCTGGCCGGGTGTGCCTCTTTCCTTCTTCTTCTTGACCCAAAAATCGGGCGACGGTGAAGCCATTTATGTGTCTCCGGAATAGCGGCGCCGGATCGCCGCGGCCATTACCGCGGCGGCCCATTGCCGATATAGTGCGCAACTCTTCAGGCGATTCAGGAATTCGTAGAATGCGAGCGACCGTCCGTGTCGGATCTCTGGCCATCGACAGGGTCTTATATGATTTCGTCAACGATGACGCCCTACCGGGCACAGGCGTCGAAGAGCGGGCATTTTGGAGCGGGTTTGCCTCGCTGGTTGAAGCCATGGAGCCGCGGAACACCGTGCTGCTGCGCCGGCGGGATGAATTGCAGGAGAAAATCGACGCCTGGCACCGCCAGAATCCGGGCGCCGGGTTCGACCGGGCCCGCTACAAATCGTATCTGACCGAAATCGGCTATTTGATCCCCGAAGGGGAAGCATTCTCGATCGACACCGCCAAGGTCGATCCCGAGATCGCCCAGATCGCCGGGCCGCAACTGGTGGTACCGGTCAACAACGCACGCTATGCCCTGAATGCAGCCAACGCGCGTTGGGGCAGTCTCTATGATGCCCTCTATGGCTCCGACGTCATTCCCGAGGACGGCGCCGCCCGCTCCGGACCCTACGATCCGCAACGCGGCGCGAAAGTCATTGCGTATGCCCGGGATTTTCTCGATCGCTGCTTTTCCCTGGCCGAGGGTTCCCACCGCGACGCGCTGTCTTATCGAGTGACGGCACAGGGCCTCGACGTTCAGCTGAAAGACGGGAAGACGACCGGTTTGACCCATCCCGGCGCATGCCGGGGTTTCCAAGGAGAAGCGGATTCACCGACGATGCTCCTGCTGGTGCACCATGGGCTGCACCTCGAAGTGCACATCGATCGCTCCCACTATATCGGCCGCGACGACGATGCCGGGATCAGCGATGTGGTGCTGGAATCCGCCATCACCACCATCCAGGACTGCGAGGATTCCGTTGCGGCGGTCGATGCCGATGAAAAAGTACAGGTGTACCGCAATTGGCTGGGTTTGATGAAGGGCACATTGGAGGCCCGCATCGCCAAGGGGGGCGAGTCGCACCTGCGCCGCTTGAACGCGGACCGGCGCTACCGGGCGGCGCGCGGCGGAGAAATCGTGCTGCCGGGCCGGAGTCTCATGCTGGTCCGCAATGTCGGTCATCACATGCTGTCCGATGCCGTGACCTTGAACGGCGAGCCGATTCCCGAGACCTTCATCGACGCGGCAGTAACCGCGCTGATTGCGATGCACGACTTGCGCGGTCCCTCGGCCCGCCGCAATTCGCGTTCCGGATCGATCTACATCGTCAAACCCAAGATGCACGGCGCCGAGGAAGTGGCATTCGCCGCGGAGCTGTTCGGAGCCGTCGAAGATCTGCTGGGCCTGAATCGCAACACCCTGAAAATCGGCATCATGGACGAAGAGCGGCGCACCAGCGTCAATCTCATGGAGTGTATCCGCGCCGCCCGGCACCGCGTGGTGTTCATCAATACCGGCTTTCTCGACCGTACCGGAGACGAGATCCATACCTCGATGGAAGCCGCTCCCGTCCTCCGCAAGAGCGAACTCAAGAAGGCCGTGTGGCTCGACGCCTATGAGCGGCAAAACATCGACATCGGACTTCGATGCGGTTTGCGCGGCAAGGCGCAGATCGGCAAGGGCATGTGGGCCATGCCGGACCTCATGGCCGACATGCTGAAACTCAAGATTGCGCATCCGCAGGCAGGTGCGAACACTGCCTGGGTGCCCTCGCCCACCGCCGCGACATTGCACGCCCTGCACTACCACCAGGTCGACGTCGCGCAGGTGCAGGCCAAGATTGCCGGCCGTCCACGGGCGCTGCTCGACGATATTCTGACGCCGCCGTTGGTCGACGCTTCCCGGTACAGCGCCGCCGACATCGAGGAAGAGCTCAACAACAACGCACAGAGCATCCTCGGCTATGTGGTGCGTTGGATCGACTCAGGCATCGGCTGCTCGAAGGTCCCCGATTATTACGATGTCGCCTTGATGGAAGATCGCGCCACGCTGCGCATTTCGAGCCAGCACGTCGCGAATTGGCTGCATCACGGCATCTATTCCCGCGACCAGGTGATGCAGGCGCTGCGGCGGATGGCAGCGGTGGTCGATCGGCAGAATGCGGGGGACCCAGCGTACCGGCCCATGGCGGACGGCCTCGACGACAACATTGCGTTCAAGGCCGCGTGCGATCTGGTGTTCAGCGGCAGAGTTCAACCCAACGGCTATACCGAAGCCATCCTGCACGCCCGAAGGAAAGAGCGTAAGGCGCTGGCATGAGCGCGAAGCCGCGCGCCGTCTCCTGGGACGATGCGGTCACGTCGACTGCACTGGCGCCGGCGGCACCGCCGGCTGCCGCCGGAACTGCCTGAGGCCCTGTACCGCGGCCAGCAGGCTCCCGGCAAATCCCAGGTAGCCGCCCGCGCCGATCGACACGTGCTTGGCGACCAAGCCGCTGCCTCGATGCACCAGGTCATTGGCCAGGCGGGCGACACTGCTGCCCAAGCTGTTCGCATCCGCGGGCGTGGAGAAAAACTCGGCGGAAGTCTTCGAATACAGGAGCGCGCCGCAGATCACCATGAGAGCGAGCGGCGCGAGGCTCGCCAGCCACGCTCCGCGCGACGGGCGCCACTGCGGCAGCAGGGGCGACAGCAGACAGGCGACGCAGACCAGGCCGAACAGTATCCGCTGCATGGAGCCTTCGACGCCGAAGAAAATACGCGTCGGGTCGGCGATGGCCGAAGATATGTCAAAGAACCGCACACCATGGCGCAACGAGCCTAGACTCACCACCAAGGTGTCGAGGAAAAACCAGCCGATCAAGAGGCACAGCATGGCAAACAGGCGGAGCCGATCGACGTGATTGCTGCTGCGCGGAGTGTCCATCGGTCCATAGCCTAGCGCCAATACAACGCTTTGGCAGCACATTTTTCGGCGTGATAAACTTCGGGGAGAAGCCGGTCATGAGTCCACTCGCTCAATCGAAGAGAACATCCACGACGCCTCGCGGGCGTTCCATGGCGATCGTCGCCGTACTGACCGCGAACTTCTTTGCCGGATGCGCCACGGTCGATCAGAAATTCGGCGATCAAGAGTGGTACCAGAAGAGCAAATCGGTATCGGCGAAGGCGGTCGAGGTCACCTCGACGACTGCATCCAAGGCCTACGGCCGCATGCAGAAATATCTCGCCGAGAAAGACGTCTTGAAGACTTTTCAGGATGCCGGAGAACACAGCGAAATCGCGGTGCTCGGCGTATTGCACAAGTCGGGCATTGCGTCGACGGCGGCGCCGCCGACCGCAACGCCGAAGCAGCCCAAAAAGCACCCCCTGCAGCCGGCGCCGCTCACCACGGTCCCCGAACAATACGCGGGCTCATTGCGATGGCCGCTCGATGCCTACATCGTCAGTTCGGAATTCGGCGAGCGTTGGGGCAAATTGCACAAGGGCATGGACATGGCCGCCGACGTCGGCGAGCCCGTGTATGCCATCGCGGACGGCGACGTCATCTATGCCGGCGACGGCTTGCGCGGCTACGGCAACGTGATCATTTTGCGCCACGATCGCAAGACCAGCTCGCTCTACGCCCACAACAACGAACTCAAGGTGAAACAGGGCGATCACGTGACTCAGGGTACGCTGATTGCGCTGCTCGGCAGCACTGGGCATTCCACGGGCCCCCACGTGCACTTCGAGATTCGCGACGGCGATACCGCGGTCAATCCTCGCGCCGTTTTGCCGAAGCCCAAAGTCGCCGATGCTTTGCAGCCGCCTGCGCGCGCCGCGACCGCGGCCAATTGGCAGCCTTCCACCCCCGCCGTCGCGCCGTGATCTCAGCCGATTGATCGAGCGGCTCGCCATCGAGGGGCTTGAGAGTTTGACAGCGGTGCTATGCTGGGAATGTTCATGCATCAACGCACCGGCAGCGCCAACCTACCGCTCCACGGCGGCCACGTTCCCCTCTGGCTCTCATCCAGGATGGCGGCGCTCGGGCGCGTGATTGCCGAGGCCATCGTCCACGAATATGGCCGCGACGAATTCTTGCGGCGCCTCGCCCACCCCTTCTGGTTTCAATCCTTCGGCGCCGTCATGGGCATGGATTGGCATTCCTCCGGGATCACGACCAGCGTCATCGGCGCCTTGAAGCGCGGTCTGTCTCCGATTCAACATGAACTCGGCATTTATGTATGCGGCGGCAAGGGCGCGCAATCGCGCCGCACCCCCGATGAACTGCTCCAGATCGGCGAGTCCACCGGCATCGACGCCGCTTCGATGGTGCGCGCCAGCCGGCTGGTGGCGAAGGTCGACAGCGCCGCGGTTCAGGATGGCTTCGACTTATACCTGCACGCCTTCTTCGCGACCGTGGACGGGCATTGGTGTGTCGTACAGCAGGGAATGAACGAACAAGCCCGCGAGGCTCGGCGCTACCACTGGCAGTCGGAGTCCCTGCCGGGATTCTTCGAATCGCCTCATACCGCCATCGAAGGCCGCAATGTCGGCGCCATCGTCAATTTGGCGGACGCGAGGGCAATGCGCAGCCGGTTGGCCGGGCTGGAACTCGCGCAAAATGGGCCGGATCGTACGGTGTCGGTACTGCGGCGATTGCGCGGATCGGGCAGTGCCGCGCTGAGTCTCTTTCCGGAACTCGAACCGGCCGGAGTGCCCCTGCCGCCGGCGCAATTGCCGCATCTGCGCTTGCCGCATCATCATGAAGTGCGAGCCTCGGATGTGATGCTCAAGCGCCTGCACGGGACACTGGCGGCCGCCGCTGAGGCAGGCCCCAGGGACTATGCCGATCTGCTTCTGACGCCGGGCGTCGGCGCGCGCACGGTGGAGGCTCTCGCCTTCGTGGCTGAAGTGCTGCATGGAGCGCCGTCGCGATTTTCCGACCCGGCTCGTTTCTCGATGGCCCACGGCGGCAAGGATGCGCACCCCTTCCCCGTTCCGATCAAAGTGTTCGACGAAACCATTCGCCTGCTCAAGCGGGCGGTCGACGGCGCGAAATTGGGATCGTCGGAAGCGCTCGCGGCCATACGGCGGCTCGACGCCCAGGCACGCGCGCTCGAAGCGCACGCCACGGGGCCGTCATTTGAGTCGTTCATCGCGGAAGAGAAAGCCAGGTCCGCCAGCCTGGGCGGCCGGTCGGTCACTCGCGGTTAGCCGCTTGCCTGGACGCCGCCCCTGTAATCCTGTACAGTGCCGGCAGCTTGAAGCGGTCGGCACTCGGTCAGTGCCACCCTAAGCTCGCGGTCCGTCCTCGACGCACTTCGCCTAATTTACCTCCCTCGCTGCTGACCGCTGCCGAAGCAATTGCTTCTGTCGTGCGAGTCCACAAATCTTCAAGGATTTTTAATGTCATTTTCCGATCTCGGGCTATTGCCCGAATTGCTGCGTGCCGTCGCCGATAAGGGCTACGATTCGCCTTCCCCCATTCAAATTCAAGCCATCCCCGCCGTGCTCAGCGGCCGCGACGTCCTCGCGGGCGCGCAGACCGGCACCGGCAAAACCGCCGGCTTCGTGCTGCCGATTTTGCAGCGGCTGGAGGCCGATCAGGCGAGCGCGATACGCGCTCCCCGGGCGCTGGTCCTCACCCCCACGCGCGAACTCGCCGCGCAGGTCGCCCAGAGTGCCCGCGACTACGGCAAGTACCTGCAGCTGCGCACCTACCAGGTGTTCGGCGGCGTGAGCATCAATCCGCAGATCAGCGCTCTGCGAAGCGGCTGCGACATCCTCGTGGCGACTCCCGGCCGGCTGCTCGACCTCGCGCAGCAGCGTTGCGTCGACCTGTCCAAGGTCCAGGTCCTGGTGCTCGACGAAGCCGACCGCATGCTCGACATGGGCTTCATCAACGACATCCGCAAGATCATCAAGCTGCTGCCGCAGAAGCGCCAGAACCTGTTGTTCTCCGCAACGTACTCGGACGACATTCGCGGTTTGGCGGAGCGCCTGCTGCACGATCCATTGTCGATCCAGGTGGCGCCGCGCAATGCGCCGATCGAACTGGTCGAGCAGCGCGCGTACCGCGTGCAAAAAGAACAGAAGCGGCATCTGTTGGTGCACCTGATCCAGGAAGGCCAGTGGCGCCAAGTGCTGATCTTCACGCGCACCAAGCATGGTGCGAACCGACTGACGCAGCAGCTCGAGGGCGCCGGCATCCAAGCCGCGGCCATTCACGGCAACAAGAGCCAGGCCGCACGCGTCAAGGCGCTCGACCTGTTCAAGAACGGGAAGATCACGGCCCTCGTCGCGACGGAAGTCGCGGCCCGCGGTCTCGACATCAAAGAGCTGCCGCAGGTCGTGAATTACGAACTGCCGAACGTGCCCGAAGACTATGTCCACCGCATCGGCAGAACCGGCCGGGCGGGCGCCGCCGGAGAAGCGATTTCCCTGGTGTCCGGCGATGAATCCGGCTTGCTCCGCGATATCGAACGCGTGCTACGCCGCAGCATCCCGACCGTCGCCACGCCGGTTTTCAAGATCGTCGAGTCGGCCCCGCAGCCCTCCTCGCAAGGCAACCGGAGCCACGGCGACCGTCCTCAAGGCGATCGGCCTCAGGGCAATCGACCGCAGGGGCAAAGCCGCCAAGGTCATCACGGCGGCGGCGGACGCGATTCGCGGCGTGCACCGGCGGCGGGTTCAGGAACGCGAAGCTTCGGCCAGCAGCAGCGCGGGCGCTTTCGCTGAGAAAGCGCGCCGCTGACGGCGCGCGCTGAAAGAACGCGGTGGGCTTACGAGAGCTTGGAAACCAGCTCTCGCAAGTAGCCGGCGAAATCGCCGCCCAAGCTCGGATGCTTCAGGCCGTACTCAACGGTGGCCTGCAAGTATCCGAGTTTGCTGCCGCAATCGTAGCGTTTTCCCTCGAACTCGAAGGCATACACCGGCTCCCGCTGCATCAATTGGGCGATGCCGTCGGTGAGCTGGATTTCGCCGCCGGCACCCTTGCCGATCTTCGCGAGGTCATCGAATATCGACGGCGTCAGCAGATAGCGGCCGACGACGGCGAGCGTCGATGCGGCCTTGTCGGGCTTCGGCTTCTCGACGATGTGCGATATCTTGCCGATGCGCGCGGCCATGTGCCGCTCCAGCGTCACGATGCCGTACTTGTCGGTGTCCTGCTTGGGGACATTTTGCACGCCGAGAACGCTGCCGCGATGGGCCGCGAATACGTCGACCATCTGCTTGAGGCAGGGCACCGGCGCGTCGATCAAATCATCGGCGAGATGCACCATGAAAGGCGCGTTGCCGACGACGGGCCGCGCGCACAGGACCGCATGGCCCAACCCCAAGGGCGCCGATTGGCGGATATAAACGCACGACGCCCAGCTCGGCAGAATGCTGCGAAGGGTATCGAGCAATTCCTGCTTCCCCTGCGCGTGCAGCACCGCCTCGAGTTCCGGATTGCTGTCGAAGTGATCTTCGATGGCTCGTTTGGAGCTGCCCGTGATGAACACCAAGGTATCGGCGCCGGCCGAAAGCGCCTCGTCGACCGCATATTGGATGAGCGGCTTGTCGACGATGGGCAGCATCTCTTTCGGGCTCGCCTTGGTGACCGGCAGGAACCGTGTGCCGCGTCCGGCAACGGGAAACACGACTATTTTTACGGCTTTGTGTGGCATGGACAAATCATAGCGGATTTCATGGGGCGGCGCCGTCGGACGAATCTCACACTAACGAAGTTTGACGATGGCGTACGCCTCGAAGCTGTCCCAGGCATGGCATGCCGGGCAATGCCAATAAAAATTGCGGCCCGAAAACCCGCATTCGTTGCAGCGGAATTTTTCGGCATGGGCCAGCAAAGTGCCGATCTCGCGGGCGATTCGCTCGTATTGAGCGGGATCGTCGTGCCATATCCCCTGCAGAGCATCGTCCTGCGAAAACACCTTCTCGACCGAAGCGCGCAGCGCCGGGGAGCCGACGAGGTCCGCCGAGATCGCGGCGAATACCAGGCGCTTCAATTCCCCGAAATCCCGCGACTGTGCCTGGGCGACCAGCTCGGCGAGCACCGTGTCGCGCGCGGCCGGCCCCACCAATTCCAGCAGGTGCGGCAGTTCCTCTTGGAGCAAGGCCGGCGCTTCGGCCAGCGCCGAGCGCAGCAAGCGGATCGCCAATTGCGGCTGTGCGTCGCGCTCGGCGATCCTCGCCCGCAGCAGCGCCGCCCGCGGAAAAGGTGCAGCCTCGGATCGGGCGTCCCGCAGCTGCCGGCGTGCACCGGCCATGTCGCCGCGCTCGATCGACTGCGCCGCCAGCTCGCACAGGTAGTGGGCGGCGACCCGGCGCGCGGGAGCGGCCTTGATCTTCGACAGTTGCCGATACGCTCCGAGCGCCTGCTGCCACTCGTGCTGCCTCTCATAGACCAGGCGCAATGCATCGAGCGCGCTCGCGCGCAGGCGCGGCACTTCGCTGACCTGCTGAAACAGACCCTCGGCGCGATCGAGCACACCCGCGCGAAGATAGTCCTGGGCGAGCGCCAGCAGCGCCTGTTCCCGGTGCTCCGGGGCCAGCGCGTCGCGCGCCAGAAGATTTTGGTGGATGCGGATGGCGCGCTCGACCTCCCCGCGGCGGCGGTACAGGGTGCCCAGAGCGAAGTGAGTCTCTATGGTGTCCGCATTGGCATCCATGAGCTTCAAGAACATGTCGAGTGCCCGGTCGGGCTGTTCGGCGACGAGATAGTCGAGCCCGGTCACGTAGTCCGGATGAAGCCTACCCAGGGAGGCGGGCCAGCGTTTCCCCCAGCCGAAGTGCCCCGCCAATATCCCCAGAACCAAGGCCGCCAGCACCAGGATCCACGTCAGCAGCGGTAGGTCGGTCATGGGCCTCGGGACCGCCTGGAAGAACCCGTCGGATCAATCGCGGATCGGCTGATCCGCGCCGTCGTTGACGCGCTCGCGCAGGTCTTTGCCCGGCTTGAAATGCGGAACATGCTTGCCGGCGAGCGCCACCGCCTCTCCGGTCTTCGGATTGCGGCCCTGCCGCGGCGGCCTGAAATGCAGCGAAAAGCTGCCGAAGCCCCGGATCTCGATGCGCTCGCCGGTCGCCAGCGCATCGCTCATGATCTCGAGCAGCTGTTTCACGGCCAGCTCGACATCCTTCGCCGGCAGATGCTTCTGCTTCGCCGAAATGATCTCGATGAGTTCCGATTTGGTCATTATCGATCCATGCGCATCGCTAGTCATGCTTAAGAGGCTCGGACGCGGCGGCGGTATCGCCGCCGCGTCAAAGCCCTACGTCCTCTCAATCCTGACCGGAGATTTGCTCTTTGAGTAGATCTCCCAGGCTGGTTCCGGTCGGTGAATCGGTCCGATAATTCTGCATCGCCTCTTGTTCCTCGTGGATGTCCTTCGCCTTGATCGACAGCGAGATGCTGCGGCCCTTGCGGTCCACTCCGGTAAATTTGGCTTCCACTTCCTCGCCCACCTTGAGGAGCAGACGGGCGTCCTCGACGCGGTCGCGCGACAACTCGGAAGCGCGCAATTGGCCATCGACGCCGTTGCCGAGGTCGATGATCGCGCCCTTCGCGTCCACTTCGCGCACCGTACCGACGACGATGCTGCCCTTCGGATGCTCGGCGATGTACGCCGAGAAGGGATCCTTCGCGAGCTGCTTGATCCCCAAGCTGATGCGTTCACGCTCCGGATCGATCGACAGCACCATGGCATCGACCTGCTGCGCCTTCTGGTAGCTGCGCACGGCTTCTTCGCCGGGCATGTCCCACGAGATGTCGGACAGGTGCACCAGGCCGTCGATACCGCCGGCGAGGCCGATGAAAATACCGAAGTCGGTGATCGATTTGATCTGGCCGCTGACCTTGTCGCCGCGGTTGTAGTTGTCCGCGAATTCCTTCCAAGGATTGGCCTTGCACTGCTTCACGCCCAGGCTGATGCGCCGGCGCTCCTCGTCTATATCCAGCACCATCACTTCGACTTCCTGTCCGACGTGGACCACCTTGGCGGGATTGACGTTCTTGTTGGTCCAGTCCATTTCGGACACATGCACCAGGCCCTCGACTCCCTCTTCGATTTCCACGAAGCAGCCGTAATCGGCGATGTTCGTGACCTTGCCGAAGAGGCGCGTGTTGGCCGGATAGCGCCGGGCGATGTTCTGCCACGGATCCGCGCCCAACTGCTTGAGCCCGAGCGATACGCGCTGGCGTTCCCGGTCGAACTTGAGAATCCGCACGTCGATTTCCTCGCCCACCTTGACGACTTCGGACGGATGCTTCACCCGCTTCCAAGCCATGTCGGTGATGTGCAGCAATCCGTCGATGCCGCCCAAGTCCACGAAGGCGCCGTAATCGGTGAGGTTCTTCACCACGCCCTTGACCGCCGCGCCTTCCTGCAAATTATCGAGCAGCGCGGAACGCTCTGCGCTGTACTCCTGCTCCACCACTGCGCGGCGCGAGACGACCACGTTGTTGCGCTTCTGATCGAGCTTGATGACCTTGAATTCGAGCGGCTTGTTCTCGAGGTACGACGGATCGCGCACGGGGCGCACGTCGACCAGGGATCCCGGCAGGAAGGCGCGCACATTGTCGATCTCGACGGTGAATCCGCCCTTGACGCGGCCGGTGATGATGCCGATCACCACCTCCTGCTTCTCGAATGCGGTTTCCAGGCGAGTCCAGGTTCTGGCGCGTTTTGCCTTCTCGCGCGACAGGCGGGTTTCTCCCGAACCGTCCTCTACGCTGTCCAAGGCGACTTCGACGGTCTCGCCGACGACGACCTCGATTTCACCTTTTTCATTCTTGAATTGGTCGGAAGGGATCACCGCTTCGGATTTCAATCCGACATTGACGATGACGTAGTCCTGGCCTACTTCGACGATCAACCCATTGAGGATGGTGCCAGGACGAATGCGCTGGCTCGCAATACTTTGTTCGAACAGTTCCGCAAAACTTTCAGTCATGTTTTCTCTTAGACTCTTCCCTGGCACTGACTCCCCTGTGCCCGAGGGGTTGATAAAAAAACGGCGTTCATTCCATGAAGCCGCGACCTGTTTCTTAAGCCTTCGCTCCGCGCGACAGACGCTCGCGCGCCACGCCCAGCACGCGTTCGACCACCGCATCGACGGACATGCCCGTCGTATCCAGCAGGACTGCGTCTGCGCTTGCGACCAGCGGCGAAACCGCGCGGTTCATATCGCGCTGGTCACGCTCCGCTATCTCCAGCGAAAGGGCGGCAAGGGTAGCAGCAACCCCCTTTTCTTTCAACTGCTTATGGCGCCTGGCGGCCCGCTCCACGGCGCTCGCCGTGAGAAAAATCTTAACCTGCGCCTCCGGGAATACCACCGTCCCCATATCCCGCCCGTCCGCCACCAAACCCGGGGATCGCGCAAAGCGGCGCTGGCGCTCCAGGAGGGCCGCCCGCACCAAGGGCAGGGCGGCGACCTTGGAGGCGTCGTTGCCCGCTTCCTCGGTACGAATGGCGCTCGTGACCTCGGTATCGTCCAGCCAGACCGCCTCTTCGCCGGCGGTGCCGGAACCGAACCGGATATTGAACGCACCCGCCAGCCGGGCCAGTTCCGGCCCGTCATCCAGCTTCACCCCGGCCCGTCGGCCGGCCAGGGCGACCAGCCGGTACAGCGCACCGCTGTCGAGCAAGCCCCAGCCTAGGGCGCGGGCGGCGGCACGGCTCACCGTTCCCTTGCCGGAGCCGGACGGGCCGTCGATGGTCATGACCGGTATGCCGTTCATCTGCGCCCCTCAAGCCGCCGTTTCTTGCACATCGAGGCCCACCGAAGCCGCCAATTCCACGAAGCCCGGAAAAGACGTAGCCACATTGGCCACGTCGCGGATCGAAATGGACTTCGCGGCCCGCAGGCTGGCCACGGCAAAGGACATCGCGATCCGATGATCGCCGAAACTGTCGACCTCCCCGCCGCCGAATGCCGCCCCCTCGCCGCGCCCTTCGATCCGCATGCCGTCCGGCAGTACTTGGTGCGGCACGCCGAGCGCGGCGAACCCCGCGCTCATCGCCGCGATCCGGTCGCTCTCTTTTACGCGCAGCTCCTCCGCGCCGGTGACCCGCGTCTCGCCGGACGCGCACGCTGCTGCAATGAACAACACCGGAATTTCATCGATCGCGAGGGGGACCAGGGCCGCCGGCACGTCGATCCCGCGCAGCGCGGAAGCGCGGACCTTGAGATCGGCCACCGGCTCGTCGCCGCTCTGGCGGCGGTTCAGCACCTCGATGTCCCCGCCCATGCTGCGCAGAATATCGAGCAATCCGCTGCGGGTCGGATTCAAGCCGACGTTTCGAATCAGCAACCCCTCGGGAGGCGCCGCGAGCAAACCGGCCACGAGGAAAAAAGCCGCGGAGGAAAAATCCCCGGGCACATCCAGCCGCTGGCTCTGCAATTTTTTCGGCGGATGAAGCGTGGTGCGCAGCCCGTCCATCTCCAGGTGCACGCCGCCGCTGCGCAGCATGCGTTCGCTATGATCGCGATTGACGGCCGGCGCGACCACGGTGGTAGGACCGTCGGCATACAGCGCGGCCAGCAGAATCGCCGACTTCACCTGCGCACTCGCCACCGGCATGCAATAGTCGATGCCATGCAGGCGCCGCCCGCCGCCGATGTCCACCGGCGGAGTTCCGCCGCTGGTGCGCACGTCGGCGCCCATTTCGCGCAGCGGCTTGGCGACCCGCTCCATCGGACGCTTCATGAGCGACGCATCGCCGATCAGCTGCGAATCGAAAGTCTGCGCGCACAGAAGGCCGGTGAACAGGCGCATCGCCGTGCCGGCATTGCCCATATCCAAAGCGCCTTGCGCCGCCCTCATGCCATGCAAGCCCACGCCGTGGATCACCACCTCGGTCGCGCCCGGCTGCTCGATCCGCACGCCCAAGGCCCGCATGGCGCGGAGCGTCGCCAGGCAATCTTCGCTTGCGAGGAAGCCGGTGACCTCGCTCGTGCCCTGGGCGATGCCGGACAACATCAGCGCGCGATGCGAAATCGATTTGTCGCCCGGCACCGCCAAGGCGCCGGATACGATGCGCGCCGGCCGCGCCTCGAATTTACGCACGGCGGCCTGCTGCATCAGAGCACGGCCCGCGGATAGGAGCCGAGCACCTTGAACAATGACGCGCGTTCCTCGAGCGCCTTGAGCGCCTCGGCCACCGGCGGATCGCTGACATGGCCCTCGATGTCGATGAAGAAGACATAGTCCCACTTGCGCTTGCGGGAAGGCCGCGATTCGATGCGCGTCATGTTCACCCGATGCTGGGCCAGCGGTTCGAGCAATCGAAACAAGGTGCCCGCATCGTCCGTGTCCGAGGCCGACACCAACAGCGTGGTGCGGTCGACGCCGCTGGCGCTGAACAGTTTTCTGCCCACCACCAGGAACCGCGTCGTATTGTCCTGGCGGTCCTCGATGTCGTTCGCCAGAAGATTGAGTCCGTAAATCTCCGCGGCCGCGCGGCTCGCGATCGCCGCCGTCCCGCGCTCGTCGCGGGCCCGCCGCGCGCCCTCGGCATTGCTCGACACAGGAACCCGTTCCGCATCGGGCAATTGCTCGTCCAGCCAGCCGCGGCACTGCGCCAGCGCCTGGGGATGCGCGCAAACACGCTTCACGTCGTCGCTGCCCGTCATCTTTCCCATCAGGAAATGATTGATCCGCAGCTCCACTTCGCCGCAAATCTTGAGCGCCGAGGACAAGAACATATCCAGGGTGTGGTTGACCGTGCCTTCGCTCGAATTCTCGATGGGCACCACGCCGAAATCGGCGATGCCGCCTTCGACCTCGTGAAACACCTCGTCGATGGCCGGCAGCGGCAGCGCACGCACCGACGAGCCGAAATGCTTGAGCACCGCGGCCTGGGTGAACGTGCCCTCCGGTCCCAGGAAGGCGACTTTCAGCGGTTCCTGCTGAGCGAGGCACGCCGACATGATTTCGCGGAACAGGCGGGCAATCTCTTCGTCGCGCAGCGGTCCCTGATTGCGCTTGAGCGCCATGCGCAGCACGTCCGCCTCGCGTTCGGGCCGGTAGAAATCGACCGCCTTGCCTGACGAGGATTTGGAAATCCCGACCAGCTGCGCAAAACGGGCGCGCTCGTTGATCAGCGCATGGATCTTCGCATCGATGGCGTCGATGGAATTGCGGATGGTCGAGAGGCCCGCCGCGGCAGGCGCCAGGCCCGGCTTGCCTGTTCCCGGGCCGGCGGCCTCGATCGGCTTGGCCGCATCCGGTTTGGCCGCATCCGGTTTGGACGTCCTGGACTTCGCCGATTTCGGCGCATTCTTGATGCGCGCAATTCTACGTTTCGCCATGCTCATCCCTCATGCGTGTCGACGCTCGAATTCGCGCATGAAGCCGATCAGCGCGTCGACTCCCGCGAGCGGCATGGCATTGTAGAGGCTCGCGCGCATGCCGCCCAATACCCGATGCCCTTTGAGGCCATGCAGCCCGGCCGCGGCCGCTTGCGCGAGAAATTCCCCGTCCAACTCCGGCTTCCTAAGGATGAACGTCACATTCATCATGGAACGCGAATCCGGCGACACCGGGTTCTTGTAGAGCCGGGACTCATCGATGGCCGCATAGAGGTTCTGCGCCTTGATGCCGTTGCGTGCTCCCATCGCCGCCACCCCGCCCGTCTTCTTGAGCCACTTGAACACCAACCCCGCCATGTACCAGGCAAAGGTCGGCGGCGTGTTCAGCATCGATTGATTGTCGGCGACCGCTCGATAGTTGAACACCTGCGGCGTCTCCGCCCGGGCGTGACCGAGAAGATCCTCGCGGATGATCGCCACCACCAGGCCCGAGGGGCCGATGTTCTTCTGCGCGCCGGCGTAAATCATGCCGAATTGCGACACATCGAGGGGCCGGGACAAAATGCTCGAGGACATGTCGGCGATCAGCGCAGTGCCGTCCGTCTGCGGTACGTAGCCGAATTCCACGCCGCTGATGGTCTCATTCGGCGTGTAATGCAGATAGGCGGCATTCTCGCTGCGCTGCAACTCGTCCTGAGGGGGCACGCGCAGGTAATCGCCCCCGGCATCGCCCGCGATGTGCACCTTGCAGTAGCGCGCGGCCTCCGCGATGGCCTTCTGCGACCAGTGGCCGGTGTTCACATAGTCGACCGTGGAGTGCCGGGCCGCCAGATTCATGGGCACCAATGAAAATTGCGCCGAGGCGCCGCCTTGCAGGAACAGGACTTTGTAGTTGCGCGGGATCGACAGAAGTTCGCGCAAATCCGCCTCGGCCTCGGCCGCGACCTGCTCGAACGCCGTGCTGCGGTGGCTGATCTCCATGACCGACATGCCGCTCTGATGCCAGTCGAGCAGCTCTCCCTGAGCCTGCTGCAATACCTCGAGCGGCAGTATTGCGGGGCCCGGAGAGAAATTGAAGGCGCGCATTCAGGGAGAAACTAGGATTCCGCCGTGGGCGGCTTCGGCCCCTCGTCGACGTCCCCGCCGGCTGCTTCACCACCGGATGCTCCACCATCGGGCGTCTCGCCGTCCGGGGCCTCGCCGTCCGGGGCCTCGCCATCCGGCGTCTCGCCATCCGGTGCCTCCGACTCGCCCGCCAGGCCGTCGATGCGCTCGAGGCCGGAGAGCTGATCGCCCTCCTCCAATCGAATCAAACGTACGCCTTGGGTGTTGCGCCCCACGACGGAAATCTCCTTGACCGGAGTGCGCACCAGCACGCCGTTCTGGCTCATGAGCATGATTTCATCGTCCACGCTCACCTGCAGCGCCCCCACCATCCGCCCGTTGCGGTCGGTGATTTGCAGGGCGATCACGCCCTGGCCGCCGCGGCCGTGCTTGGGGAACTCCTCGAGCGGCGTGAGCTTGCCGAATCCGTTCTGCGACGCGGTGAGAATGAAGCCCTGGTCGGCCACGATCAATGCGTTGACGCGCTGTTCGTCGCTCAAGCGCACGCCGCGCACGCCGGCCGCTTCGCGGCCCATGGGCCGCACTTCGTCCTCGACGAAGCGGATCGCCTTGCCGCCGGTGGTGAACAGCAATATGTCCTTGGTGCCGTCGGTGATGGCGACGCCCACCAGCTTGTCGCCCGGGTCCAAAGCGACCGCGATGATGCCGCTCGCGCGCGGCCGCGAGAACAGCGCGAGGGAGGTCTTTTTCACCGTGCCGAGGCTCGTCGCCATGAACACGAATTTGCCTTCCTCGAATTCCTTGATCGACAGCATGGCGCTGATGCGCTCGCCCTCTTGCAGCGGCAGCAGATTCACGATGGGTTTGCCGCGCGATCCGCGGCTCGCCTGGGGCAGCTGATACACCTTGAGCCAGTAGAGCTTGCCGTGATCGGAAAAACACAGCAGCGTGTCGTGGGTGTTGGCCACGAACAGCTTGTCGACGAAATCCTCGTCCTTGACGCTGGTCGCCGCCTTGCCGCGTCCGCCGCGCCGCTGAGCCTGGTAATCCGACACCGGCTGCGCCTTGGCATAGCCGCCGTGCGACAGGGTCACCACCACGTCCTGCGGAGAAATCAAATCCTCCGTCGTCAGGTCCTCGTGGTTGATGAGGATTTCGGTGCGGCGCTTGTCGCCGAAATTCTCGCGGATGTACTCCAGCTCGTTGCGGATGACTTCGAGCAGCCGTTCCGGGCGGGCCAAAATGTCCGACAGATCGCGAATCTGCTCCAGCAGCGACTGGAACTCGGCAATGATCTTGTCTTGTTCGAGGCCGGTGAGCCGGTTCAAGCGCATTTCCAGGATGGCCTGCGCCTGCAGGTCCGTCAGCCGATAGCCGCCCTCGACGATGCCGAGAGCCGCGGTCTCGTTGTCCGGCCGCGTGCTGATCGCGCCGGCGCGCGCCAGCATCTCGGGCACCGCGCCCGAGCGCCATGCCCGCGACATCAGGCTGACCTTGGCTTCGGCCGGAGAAGGCGACGCCTTGATGGCGGCGATGATTTCGTCGATGTTCGCGAGAGCGATCGCGAGGCCTTCGAGTATGTGCCCGCGCTCACGCGCTTTGCGCAGTTCGAACACCGTGCGGCGGGTGACCACCTCGCGCCGATGCCTGAGAAATGCATCGAGCATCTCCTTCAGGCTGAGCAGCCGCGGCTGCCCGTCGACCAGCGCGACCATGTTGATGCCGAACACCTGTTCCATCGGCGTCTGGGCGTAGAGATTGTTGAGCAGAATCTCGGGCACTTCGCCGCGCTTCAGCTCGATCACCACGCGCATGCCGTCCTTGTCCGATTCGTCGCGCAGGCCGTCCGAGGCGATTCCCTCGATGAGCTTGTCGCGCACCAGGTCGGCGATGCGTTCGATCAAGCGCGCCTTGTTCACCTGGTAGGGCAGCTCGGTGATGATGATGGCCTGGCGGTCGCCCTTGCCGACATCTTCGAAGTGGGTGCGTGCGCGCAGGTGCAGCCGGCCGCGGCCGGTCTTGTATGCCGAGACGATTTCCTGCGCGCCGTTGATGAAGCCGGCCGTGGGAAAATCCGGGCCGGGAACGATCTTCATCAATTCGCCGAGCGTGATTTCCGGATTCTCGATGAGCGCGATGCAGGCCGTGATGATTTCGGTGAGGTTGTGCGGCGGAATATTCGTCGCCATGCCGACCGCAATGCCCGACGAGCCGTTGATCAGCAGGTTCGGGATGCGCGTGGGAAGCACCGCCGGCTCATGCTCGGTCTCGTCGTAATTCGGGTTGAAATCGACGGTTTCCTTGTCGATGTCCGCGAGCAGCTCGCCGGCCAGCCGGGACATGCGCACTTCCGTGTAGCGCATCGCGGCCGGCGGATCGCCGTCCACCGAACCGAAGTTCCCCTGCCCGTCCACCAGCAGGTAGCGCATCGAGAATTCTTGCGCCATGCGCACGATGGCGTCGTACACCGAGACGTCGCCGTGCGGATGGTACTTGCCGATGACGTCGCCGACGACGCGCGCGGACTTCTTGTATGCCTTGTTCCAGTCGTTGCTCAGCTCGCGCATCGCATAGAGCACGCGCCGATGCACGGGCTTCAGGCCGTCGCGCACATCGGGCAGCGCCCGCCCGACGATGACGCTCATCGCATAATCCAGATAGGATTTGCGCATCTCATCTTCGAGATTTACGGGCAATATTTCGCGAGCGATCTCGGCCATTTGCGAGAGTCCGGTGTAGCCTTCGGGGCTATTTTAAGCGGGTTTAAAGGGGCGAGACATGGTCTGAAACATGGATGAATTCTAGCACATATCCTCGTCGGTCTTAAGCCCAAGGCTTTGATTAGCCGATATACTTGGGAATGCCCGCCGTTCTCGCCGATTTAAGCATCGAGGCCCGCTGGATCGTGCCCATGACGATGCCGGGGAGAATCCTCGAGGACCACACTTTGGTGGTGCGCGACGGCCGCATTCTCGACATCCTGCCGAGCGCGGCGGCGCCGCAGCGCTATGCGGCCACGGTGCTCCTGCGCCGACCGGCGCACCTGCTCATGCCCGGCCTGGTGAATGCATCGACCTATGCCGCCACCTCGCTGTTTCGAGCCGTCGACTCGGACGGCACGGCGCTCGAACAGCGCTTCCTCGGCACCGACTTCGTGCGCGACGGGGTGCTCGCCGCCATCGCCGAAATGCTGCGCTCCGGCATCACCTGTTTCGCGGATCGGTATTATTTTCCGGAGGTCACCGCCCGCATCGCCGCGGAGCAGGGAATGCGCGCCCTCATCGGCATGCCGGTGGCGGAAACCAAGAGTTCCTGGGCCGGCTCCAGCGCCGACTATTTGACCAAGGCCTTGGACCTGCGCGATGAGTACCGGGGGCATCCCCTCATTTCCACCGCGTTCGCACCGCATGCGCCCAACACCTTGAGCGATGCGACGTTTGCGCGCATCGCCACCCTGGCGGATGAACTCGACGCGGGAATCATGATCGACTTGCATGAGTCGGCGGACGGCATCGCGGTCTGCGCGGACCGTCATGGAAAGCGTCCCATCGAGCGGCTTTGGGACTTGGGGCTGCTGACCCCGGCGCTCAACGCGGTGCACATGGCGCATGCCACGCCCGGGGACATCGAGCTGGCGCGCCGTACCGGCGTGTCGATCACGCTGTGCCCGCTGTCCGACCTCAAAGCACAAGGTGCGCTGCCGCCGGCTCCCTCTTTCGCCGCCGCCGGAATCCCCTTGAGCGTGGGCAGCGGCAAACCCGGCCGTCATCAAAATCAGGACGTGTGGGGGGAGATGAAAATGCTGGCCGCCATGTCGTGCGCCGGCTCGCCGTCGATCGCCGCGTGGAGCGCCCTCGCCGCGGCCACGCGCGGCGGCGGCGCGGCGCTCGGAATGGAAGATGTGGGCTCACTCGATCTTGGCAAGTGGGCGGATCTCTGCTGCCTCGACCTGAGCGGCCCCGCCGTACGACCCTTGGGCGACCCAGTCACTCAATTGGTTTTCTGCGGCGGCCGTGACCTGGTGAGCGACGTTTGGGTCGCGGGCCGGCAACTCCTATCGGATGGCATGATGACTCGTTTGGACTGGCCCGGCGTCGCTGCGCGCGCGGACGCCTGGGGCCGGCGATTGAACACCGGAGATTGACCCATGAATGCATCGCCTCTCAACGCCGACCCGGCGGAACTCGCGAAATTCGCGGCCCTCGCGCAGAGCTGGTGGGATCCGAAAGGCCCGTCCAAGCCGCTGCACGATCTCAATCCGCTGCGGCTCCAGTATGTCGAGCGCGTCGCGAAACTCTCCGGCATTGAGGTCGTGGACGTCGGCTGCGGCGGCGGAATCCTGTCCGAGTCCATGGCGCGCGCCGGCGCGCGGGTGCTCGGCATCGATTTATCGAAAGCGGTGTTGGACGTGGCGGGACTGCATGCGCTCGAGGCGCAGGTGGCCGTGCAATACCGGCTGGTCGCGGCGGAGGATCTCGCGCAGGAGCGCCCCGGCGCATTCGATCTCGTGACTTGCATGGAGATGCTCGAGCATGTGCCCGACCCGGCCGCCAGCATGCGTGCGCTGGCCGCATTGACGAGACATGGAGGAGACATCATCGTCTCGACGCTCAATCGCAATCCCTTGGCCTTCGCGGTCGCCATCGTGGGCGCGGAGTACATTGCGCGGGTTCTGCCGAGAGGCACGCATGAATACCTGAAATTCATCAAGCCTTCCGAACTCGCCCGCTGGGGCCGGGCCGCCGGCCTGGAGCTGCGCGACTTGACCGGCATTGCCTACAACCCCTTGACGCGCGCGTTTCGGCTCTCGGCGAACACCGACGTCAACTACCTGGCTCATTTCTCCAAGGTCTCCGCTTCCTGATGGCGCCCTTGAGAGCCGTTTTGTTCGACCTCGACGGCACGCTGCTCGACACGGCGCCCGACATGGTCGGCGCATTGAACGCGCTGCGCATCGAAGAGGGCCGTATCCCCCTGCCCCACGATACGGTGCGCGCCGCGGTGAGCCACGGTTCCGCGCGGCTCGTGAAGCTGGGCTTTTCCGACGCCTCGCCCGAGCGTTCGCTCGAATTGCAGCAGCGGTTTCTCGAGATCTACCGCGCCGCGCTCAGCGCCGGAACCCGCCTGTTTCCCGGCATGGAGGAGGTATTGGACACGCTGGCCGCACGCAGCCTCAAGTCGGGCATCGTCACCAACAAGCCCGGCTGGCTGACGGAGCCGTTGCTCGAAGAACTGGGGATTCGCGAGCGCTTCGACTGCGTGGTCAGCGGCGACACCGTGGCCGAACGCAAGCCTCATCCCCTGCCCCTGCTGCACGCCGCGCAGCTCGCGGGAGTCGCCCCCGGCGAGTGCATCTATGTCGGCGATGCCGAGCGCGACGTGCAGGCTGCGCATGCGGCAGGCATGCCGGCGCTGGTCGCCAACTACGGCTATCTGCGGGAGGACGAGGACTCGACTTCCTGGGGCGGCGACGGCTATTTGGCACAGGCGCGGGATCTCCTGGGTTGGCTCGACGCCGGAGGGCGCTCATGAGCGACGCGGCGGTTTGGCTGGCCTTGGCCGTCGGCGGGGTGATCGGCGCTCTCGCGACCCTGGTGTGGCGCACGCGCCGCGAGCAGGCCCTTCGGATCGAGAGCGAGCTGCTGCGCGCCAGGCTCAAGACCGAGGAGACCGTCGCCACGGAACGCGAACAGACCCTGGCCCGCGCACGCGAGCAATTGCAGGGCGTGTTCGGCGAACTCGCCCGCGACAGCCTGCAGAGCAACAGCGAGGTATTTCTGCAGCTGGCGCGCGAGCGGCTCACCCGGCAGCAGTCGGATGCCTCGCAGGCGCTCAAGGAGCGCGAGACCGCGATCGAATCCCTGGTGCAGCCCATCCGCGAGGCGCTCGCCAAGACCGAGACCCAGATCCAATCCATCGAGCGCGATCGAATCGACGCGTTCGCCATCATCAAAACCCAGATGGAAATATTGGCGAGCGGGCAAAACCTGCTGTCGCGCGAAACGCGCAACCTGGTCACGGCCCTGCGCCGGCCCGACGTGCGCGGACAATGGGGCGAGATCACGCTGCGGCGCCTGGTCGAATTGTCCGGAATGACCGCCCATGTCGATTTCACCGAGCAGCACCACCGCAACACCGACAGCGGCTCGATTCGGCCCGACATGATCGTGCACATGCCGGAGCAGCGCGACATCGTGGTCGACGTGAAAACGCCTCTCGAGGCGTATCTCGCGGCAGTCGAAGCCCAGGACGACGAGGAGCGCAGCGCGCAGCTGCGCCGCCATGCGCAAATCGTCGGCGCGCGCATCCGCGAACTATCGTCGAAGCAATATTGGTCGCAGTTCGAGCGCAGCCCGGATTTCGTCGTGCTGTTCCTGCCGGGCGATCAATTTCTCTCCGCGGCCTTGCAGGAAAGCCCGGGCCTGATCGACGATTCGCTGCGGCAGAACGTCATGCTCGCGACGCCCACCAGCCTCGTCGCACTGTTGAAGGCAGTCTCGTACGGCTGGAAGCAGACCGTGCTCGCCGACAACGCGGCCGAGATCCGCCGCCTGGGCGAGGATGTGTACAAGCGACTGGCGGTGTTTGGCGAACATTTGGGACGTTTGGGAAAGTCCCTGGGCAGCAGCGTGGATTCCTTCAACAAAGCAGTCGGCTCGCTCGAGCAACAGGTGCTGCCCGCGGCGCGGCGTTTTCCGGAACTCGGGCTGCGCGTGAACCGCGAGATCGATCCGATCGAGCCCGTCGCCAGCCTCACGCGCATTCCGCGCAACGCCCACACCGGCGCGGACGC
>Ga0182030_10005462_pt1 | contig 26978 bp, 23 predicted proteins | sample 812S3MmetaG_FD_121299 | JGI IMG/M metagenome (GOLD analysis project Ga0182030, IMG submission 121299) | Permafrost microbial communities from Stordalen Mire, Sweden - 812S3M metaG (Illumina Assembly) | ecosystem: Environmental > Terrestrial > Soil > Wetlands > Permafrost | place: Sweden...
ATGAACTTCGCCGGCGCACTTTCGGCTACGGCCCGGGAGCGGGCGGCGCCCGGGAGCCGGGACGCACCGAGGCGCCTCGCTAACTCGCCGCGATCCATAAGGCCTCCGGATCAATCCTGTCGACGTCCTCGATTCGCATGAACGGGGCCGCCCCGGGCCCGTCAAAAACCGGATTCCTGAACAGCGGCCAGACGCCAAAGCCGAGCGCCGACATCTTGCCAGGCCACGCGAAAGCCGAGCGCAGCGACGCCTGGGCCCCGATTCCGGTCTCGAGCGCGGAGGAGAAGACGACATTTGCGCCGGCCGCCGCGAGGCTCCCAAGGACGCCGCTTACATCCCCGAGCAGGGCGGGCTTGATCACGAAATAGCCGCTCCAGCCCGAACTCAGCCAATGGGCGACATCGGCGTCGCCCGCAATCGACTCATCGAGCGCGACGGGGACGGGATAGTCGGCGGCGAGGCCCCGCAGGCGGTCCTCGGCCCCCTTTGAGTCAGCCGCCAGGGGCTGCTCGACGAATTCCACGGGGCGGTCAGCGGCATGCTTGAGCCATCGCTCGGCAACGCTCTGGCTCCACGCGCCGTTAGCGTCGAGCCTGATCCTAGATCCTGAAGGAAGCGCGCTGATCAAGTCATCGAGGATGCCCATCTCGTCGCCCGCAGCCCCCACCCCCACCTTCCATTTTAAAATCCTGAAGCCGGCGTCGGCCCTGCGGGGAGCCTCCGCGAGGGCGGCACGCCCCGCCGGGAGGAGAGCGGCCACGCCCAGGCTTCGATGCCTGGGCGCGTCGGCCGGACCGCCGATGGCGCAGGCGAGGGCGTTGCGCAGTGCACAGAGCCCTTCGGGCACCCGCTGCACGATTTCCCCGCTCACGCGGCCCCCGAGCGAGCGGCAGAAGGCCTCGGCGGCGTCGACCGATTCGCTCCCGAACAAAGGCACGGGGGATGCCTCCCCGTAACCCGCCGACCCATCCCTTCGCTCTATCCTGACAAAAAGACCTTCCCGCACGGGCCACGATCCATGCGCCGTCCGGACGGGTTCGCTGAACGGAAGGGAATAGCGGCGGAACTCGAGGCGAAAATCCATTTTGTTTGCTCTTTGACTAACGGCATTACTTGGTTTCGGGCAATCCATGAGCAAGGTTGCAAGGAAATCTCAGTCGCCAGTCGACGCCCAGTTTTACCTCACCGCCGACGAGTTCTTTCGGTCGAACATCCCGACGGCGCTCACCTACGACGATGTCACGCTGGCCACGCTGTACTCGGAAATCATTCCCAAGGACGCCGATACCGCGACCCAGATCTCAGAATCCGTCGGCCTTCAGATCCCGATCATCTCGTCGGACATGGACACGGTCACCGAGACAAGGATGGCCATCGCCATGGCACTCAACGGGGGAATAGGCCTCATTCACTACAACATGGCGCCGAAGGAGCAGGTGAAGGCCGTCGCCCGCGTCAAGCGCCACATCCATGGCCTAATCCAGGATCCGATCACCGTTAACCCCGGCATGGCGATCGGGGACCTGCTGGCGCTGATAGACGCGAAGCACTATCTCTTTTCCACGTTCCCCGTCATCAACGACAAGGGATGCCTGTGCGGCCTCGTTTCCGGCAACGTGGTCAAGGCGCGCTACGGCGCGATGAAGGTCGCGGAAGTGATGACGCCCCGCGCGCAGCTCATCACGGAGCTCGAAACCGCCGTATCGAAGGACCCGATAAAGGCGGCCGACCGTTTTTTCAGCGCGCACGTGGGCATCAACAAGATGCTTGTTGTCGACCGCGACGACCGCCTGCGCGGCCTGGTGACGGCGTCGGACGTCGAAAGGATCACCGGTGAGTCCAAGTCCGGAAGGAAGCCGGCGCGGGACTCCCAGTTCAGGCTCCTCGCCGGAGCCGCGCTCTCGCCCAAGCGCAAGCCGGACGGAAGCCTCGACAGGGAGGCCATCCTTTCCCACGTCGGGAGCCTCGTCGAAGAGCACATCGACGCTCTTGCCGTATCCACCGCGCACGGGCACACCGCCGGCGTCGGCGCGGTCGTCAAGCTTGTGCGCGGGGCATTCCCCTCGCTGACCCTCATAGCCGGCAATGTGACGAGCGCCGCCGGCGTCGACTACCTTGCCGACTGCGGCGCCGACGCCGTCAAGGTCGGGCAGGGTCCGGGCGCCATCTGCACCACCCGGATAGTGGCCGGCGTCGGCATACCGCAGCTGACGGCGCTGTACGTCGCCTCGACCGCGGCCAGGAAGCGCCGGGTGAGGATCCTGGCCGACGGCGGAATTGCGAAGTCCGGCGACATCGTGAAGGCGCTGACGCTTTCCGACGCCGTGGTATGCGGCAGCGTGCTTGCCGGATGCCGCGAGGCTCCCGGCGAAATCATGGAAATCGGCGGCAAGGTCTACAAGCAGTTCCGGGGCATGGGGTCGCTCGCCGCGATGAAGGCGGGCAGCGCTGCCAGGTACGGCAGGGACACCGACGACAGCCGGAAGATCGCCGCCGAGGGAATCGAGGCCCTCAAGGAGGTCAGCGGCTCGGTCGACGATGTGCTGACGAGCCTGATCGGCGGCGTGCAAAGCGGGATGGGCTATCTGGGAGCCAAGACGCTCGGCGCGCTGCGGGAGAGGGCGCGCTTTGCCCGTGTGAGTCCGGCGGGCCAGAAAGAGGCCATGCCCCACGACGTGGTCGAGGTGTCGACGCGAAGCAGCTAGATGACATGGGGCAGCCTTCCTGGGCCCAAAGTTGGGGCTTGCCCTCGAGCAGCGGCTCACCAATCCAATTTCCTGCAACAGGGGTCCCGGACTTCCGTTGTCAAACGCTTCATGTCCCTGCTCCCCTTCTCCAGCCTGCTCATTGCGGATGTCGGCATTTCCCTCGGCGACGAGGGCAAGGGGCGCCTGATACCCGAGATCGTGGAGGAGCTCCGCTCGACGGACAGGCCCGTGACCGTTGTCCTGAAGGTCAACGGCGGCGCCAACGCGGGCCATACGGCCGCCGGCATCAAGCTCAACCTGCTTCCCTCGGGCGTCGTCGAGCGGGAGATACCGCACCTCGCGATCGGCAGCGGAGTGGTCGCCGACCCGCGCAAGATCCTTTGGGAAGCCCTTCCGCTCGAGCGGAAGGGATACTCCGTCTTGGACAGGCTCCTGATCGACGAGCGCACAATGGTCTCGGACCTCACCCACCGGCTGCTCGATCTCGCCGAGGAGGACTACCGCGTCCGCGTGCTCTCTGAGGAGCCGCGCGGCTCGACCGGGCGCGGCATCTCGGCGGCATACTGCGAGGAGACGGGGCACTGGCAGATGCATTTCTCGGATTTCCTGGCGGGGCCCAATTTTTTCTCTCGAAGGCTCGCGCAGCGGGCCGACCGCGCATGCCGCACGATCCGCCATGTCTACCGTATCGACGAACCGACGTGGCATTCGTTCTTCGACCGTCTCACCGAGGCCGAGCAGCGCGCAAACGCGGAGGCGATATCCGGCGGCGTTTTCGGCCGGGACGAATTCGACTTTACCCAGTTCCGTGGCGACGAGCCGTTCGCCCTAAACCTCGAGCGCCTGTCGGCCGTTTACTGGAAGGCCGGGACGGCGCTCGCCCGCAACATCGCGGAGGTGCGCGAGCTAATCCTCGGGGAGATCGCCAAGGGCCACACGATTGTGGGGGAGTTCGGGCAGGCCTACTGGCTCGACAAGCGCCACGGATTCTCGTCCACCTCGTCCCATACGTTCACGCCGGAGTTCTTCGAGAGCGCGAACATCCCGGTGCAGCCGATCCACACCTTCGGGGTCGCCAAGGCCTACGACACAAAAGTGGGCACTCACACCTTTCTCACCGAGATCGCAGACGGCCATCCCCTCGGCGAGAAGCTCAGGCGCCTCGAATTTGGAACGAGCACGGGCAGGCAGCGCATGGTGGGATGGTATGATGCCGTGGAGAAGGGCGACACACTGCGCTATGGCGGCTTCCAGGACCTGATGATCAACAAGCTGGACGCGCTTACCTGGTCCGGGGACTGGAAAGGCGAGCTGCGGGTGTGCACGGCGTATGAGGCCGCGGACGGGAGGCGCTTCTCCCATGTTCCGAGAAACGAGGCCGTCCGCAAATCCCTGCGGCCCGTCTTTGAGAGCTTTCCCGGGTGGGCGGAGGACATCACCCATGTCCGCCATTTTGCCGAGCTGCCCGCAAATGCCCGCCGCTACGTGGGCGGCATGGTCCGGGGGATACTCAACGTCGCTTACGCGGGCCAGGCGTGGCCGGCAACGATCCCCAACCTGAGGTACCTGGGCGTCGGGCCCGGTCCCTCGCAGATCATCAAGGACGTGCCGGCGACTCTGGAGCTGGCCCGGCTGGCCTGAGCGGCCGCGCTCAGAAATCCTGGAGCCTTCCCTCGCCCGGACCGCGCCCGGGCTCCAGGTTGGAGAGCACCTCTCCCAGGAGGTAGATGGAGCCGGTCACAACAACGAGGTCTTCCGGGCCGCCCGCCTTGCACACGCCGGGAGCGGGAAAGAGATCGTTGACCTCCGAGCGGACGGTTCTGCCGGCAAAGGAGCCCGGGATCAGGTCCTCGAGCTGGGCGTACGTCGACGCGCGCTCCTGGCGCGGCACGACAAGGTGAATCTCGTCGCAGTGCCTGCAGAGGACCTCGATCAGCGACCGCGCCCTCAATGCGCCGAGCGCCCCCACGACGGCCACGGGCGGGCGCCCGGTTTCCACGCGGAGGCGGGCAAGGTTGGAGTCCAGCACGCCGGCCCCCTCGGAGTTGTGCGACGCGTCGAGGATCACCAGGCGCCCCCCGATCTGCGTGCGCTGCCAGCGGCCCGGCCAGTCGACGGCGCCCAATCCCGACCCGATCGACGACTTTGATACGCGGAACCTCGCGGGGAGGAGCCCCGCAGCGAGCGCCGCCGTCGCGGCATTCCAGCGCTGGTAGTCGCCCTCCAGGTTCGTCCTCGGGTATCCCCCGACATCGTCCCCGAACTCCTCCCTAACGGAGACAACACGCGCGCCCACCGATGCCGCCACGGAGCGCACGACGGTCTCGGCCTCAGGAGGCAGCCTGCCGATGACGACGGGGCGCCCGGGCTTGATTATGCCAGCCTTCTCTCCCGCGATCGCCCCGAGTGAGTTTCCGAGCATATCGCAATGGTCAAGGCCGATAGACGTGACGATGCACACCTCGGGTTCGACGACGTTCGTCGCGTCGAGTCGGCCGCCCAGGCCGACCTCGATGACGCTGCAGTCGCAGCGCTTCCTCGCAAACTGTAGGAAAGCCATCGCCGTCATGAACTCGAAGTAGGTCGGCCGCTCGTCGGGACCTCCCTCCGATGCGATTCGGTCGGCGACGGGCTGCAGCTCCCTGACGAATGCGGAGATCTCCTCCTCGGAAAGTATGACGCGGTTGACCTGGACGCGCTCGCCAAGGCGCACGAGGTGGGGCGACGTATAGAGCCCCGTGCGCTGCCCGGAAGCGCGCAGGATGGCGTCGAGCATCGCCGAGACAGACCCCTTCCCGTTCGTCCCGGCAACATGCACGCACGGTACCGCCCTCTCGGGCGCGCCAAGAAGGCGAGAGAGGACGCGCATCCTCTCGATGCCAAACCGTATCCCGGACGACTTGAGGCCGAACAGATATTCCTGGACTGCCGGATAGCCGGCCAGAGGCAATTCGGAGATCATCGCTGAAAACGGCTCAGGCGCTCGCGGCGACCGGCTCCTTCCTGAGAAAGAGGGCTGAAAGGATGTCCCTCATCCGGTCGCGCATGTCGACCCGGCTGACGATCTGGTCGACGAGGCCGTGCTTCAGGAGAAATTCCGCCGTCTGGAATCCCGCGGGAAGCGTCTGTTTCGTCGTGTCCTTGATGACCCGCGCGCCGGCGAAGCCGATCAGGGCTCCGGGCTCGGCCAGGATCACGTCGCCAAGCGTCGCAAAGCTGGCGGTAACCCCCCCGGTGGTCGGGTTCGTCAGGACCGAGATGAAGGGAAGGCCAGCCTGCGAGAGCCTTCCCAGCGCGGCGCTCGTCTTGGCCATCTGCATGAGCGAGTAAATCCCTTCCTGCATCCGCGCCCCCCCGGAGGAACTGACAACGATGCAGGGAATCCTCTTCGCCAAGGCGTCCTCTATCGTCCGCGTGATCTTTTCACCGGCAGCGGACCCCATCGAGCCGCCGCAGAACCGGAAATCCATGACCGCAATCGCGACGGGAATCCCATGAATGGAGCCCGTTCCGCAGATGACGGCCTCGGGCAGACCGCTGTCGCGCCGGTTCCGCTTGAGTCGCTCGGAATATTGCTGTGTGTCGACGAACTTGAGCGGGTCGTCGGAGCAGACCCCCTCGTGCAGCTCCGCGAATGACCGATGGTCCAGGAGCTTCGCAAGGCGTTGGCGCGCACCGATCCGGAAATGGTGCCCGCTCTTCGGGACGACCATCTGGTTGTCCTCTATCTCCTTGTTGAACAGGATCTCGCCGGTGACCGGGTCCTTCGTGTAGAGGCCCTCGGGAATGTCCTTTTTCTTCGTCCTGCGAACCGAGTAGGTCGGCTTGTCGAAATGCATGGAGCGTGCGGGATTTAAAGGGTGCCGCCCCCCCCTGGGGATTGGCAATCGAATTCGCGGCTCAGCGGTAAAGGACCCGCCTGAGAAAGAGTCCCTGCGCGGGCGCGGTCTGGAACCGGGACGTGCGGACCCCCGAAGCAAGAAGGTCCCCGGCGTCGGCAGGGGTCAGTTTTCCCTCGCCGGCCGCGACAAGTGCACCGGCCAAGCGGCGCACCATCTTGTATAGGAACCCGTCCGCCTCGGCCGTGATCCGCAAATTGCGCCCGCGCCCGGTCACATCGAGCCGGCGCAGATTTCGGACTGTGCCGCCAGCGCCGCCGGGCTCCTCCCCGTTCAGCGCCGAGAAGGCCCTGAAATCGTGTTTGCCCACAAGGACGGCCGCCGTCGCCCGCACGGCCGCGATGTCCAGCGCCCTGGGGACCGCCCAGCAATGGGGCCGGGCAAAGGGGTCGGCGTCCCCGAAATGGATGTGGTAGGTGTAAACCTTGCCCTTGGCCGAGAAGCGCGCGTGAAAATCCGGCGGCGCCGGGCGGACCGAGACAATCTGGATTGCCCGGTCCAGCCTGTGCCTCATGGCGGCGGCCAGCCTTTCCGCGCCGTGGGGCCACTCGGCGTCGAAGTGGAACACCTGGCCCGTCGCGTGCGCGCCAGAGTCCGTGCGGCCGCTCGCATGGATTCGCGTCGGGACTCCGAGGATGTCGGCCAGGCGCGCTTCAAGGACGTCCTGGACCGCCAACCCGGCCGGCTGGCTCTGCCATCCGGAGAACCCGCTGCCATCATAGGCGCAAATGCACTTCCACCTCTTCATCGCCCGTCAGGGTCCTCCGAGGCGCCGGGAGCCCGCCCGTCGAGAAAGTCCTGGAGGATGATCGTGGCGGCCCTCGAGTCGATCAGCCCGCTCCTGCGCACCGCCCTCCTCTTTGCCGGTGCGATCGTCGACTCGGCCTCGTAGCTCGTGAGCCTCTCGTCGACGAGGTGGACCGGCAGCCCGAACTCGGCCTCAATTCTGCGCGCGACCCCCTCGACCTGCTCGGCCGCCGGCCCCGAGGTGCCGTCCATGTTGAGCGGGTGGCCCATCACGATGTCGGTGATTCGCCGAGCGCTTATCAAGGCGGCGAGGCCTTTCCACCGTTTCAGCGGATCCGATCCGACGAGGGCCGGCAGGGGTGTCGCGACGCCAATGTCGTCCCCACAGGCCACGCCGATCCTGCGCGCACCGTAGTCCAGGCAGAGGCATCGCATGACAAGGCCTCCTGGTCAGACGGAGAGCTCCGGGTGGGCCGACGCGTAATCGCGCGCCGCCCTCGCGAAGGCGTCCTTCAGCCGGGAGGCCACGGACTCCGGGCCGACCTTGAACGCGATGTCGTCTATGCTCCGCACCGGAACGACGTCCTTGGTCGTCGAAACCAGGAAGCACTCCTCCATGAGACGGAGGTCGCCGGGGCGGACCACGGATTCGGATCCGGCGACTCCCGCGGAGGCCGCGATTCCGCCCAGCAGGAGCCCGCGCGTTATTCCCCCAAGTATCCCCGAGGAAAGCGGCGGCGTCAGGAAGGCGCCGTTGCGCACGAACCCTATATTCGACACCGCGGCCTCGGCGATCTCTCCGGCGATGTTGAGGATCACGACCTCGTCAGCCCCACGGGCCCGCGCCTCCCGAAGGCACAGCAGGTTGTTGAGGTAGTTGCCCGTCTTCCACGCAGGATTGAGGCTCTCCACCGGGTTCCGGCGAAGCGACGTCGCCATCGAGAGGTGAAGCCCGGTGCGCGCCTTCTCCGGAGTGATTTCGGGGCAGGGCTGAACCAGAAGGACGAAGTCGGGCTTGTCCGCTAGTTCTATGTCGAGGCCGATGGCCCCGGCGCCGCGGGTCACCTGCAGGCGTATATAGAGCTCGCCCGCCCCTGGCGCCTGCGCGCGGTAGGCGGATGCTGCGCGCCGGATCTCGGAAAGCATAAAGTCTGGCGTGAATGGCAGGCGCATATGCAGCGCCGCAGCCGAGGCCAGCAGCCTCCTCCAGTGCTCCTCCCACGCGAATATGGCGCCATTGTAGGTCCGCCAGACCTCATAGATCGCGTCCCCATATAGAAACCCGCGGTTGAGCGGCGGGATGGACGGCTCGCTCGCCGGATGCAGGCGCCCGTTAGTATTGGCCTGAATATAATGCGTCTGCATGCGCGTGGGCCCGCAAATATTGGCGCCCCGCAAATGAAGCGGGGACCGCCGGCAAAGCTAAGCGCGGACTCAGGCGCGCGACTTTACCAGCCCCAGGGCTTTCTTTATGTTCTGCACGCTCGGAAGCGAGATGCCGAGCGCCTTCGCGATCTGCGATCCGGTCTTCCCCGATGCGACAAGCTTTTTTACAGCCGATCTCGTCGCATCCGTAATGACGGCCCGCTTCCGGCGTTTGGCCTTCACCGCGGCCTTGGCCGGCTTGCCCCTGCGGCCCCCACGCGCCGGGCCGGAAGACTTCTTCAGCGCCCCTATGAATTCCTTCAGGGACTCAAAGCCGTAACTGGTGTGCAGCGATGCCAGTTCCTTTCGGATACGCTTGGCAATCGACTTCTCAAGCACCGCCATCTTGGCCTTGGTGGCCTCGAGTTCCTTAATCTGTTTTGTTACCATAGTCCGAGGATGTTCGCGCATAGCGCCGTATATAGCAAGCATTATATATGGTGTGGTTACTTGCTAATATAATCTGAGCCATTGGAGGAGCCGTGGGCTTTACTCCGCTCGCGGCCGGACATAAGATCGGGCCGCCATGGATGATGCAGAGATTCCGCAGGGTCCCTCCTTCGCGACGGGAACGCGCCTGTTCGTGCAGGTCCTTGCGGCGGCGCACGCGGCGGCATTCGCCTCGTTCTGGGTCCAGGCTTCCGGTCTGATCGGCCCGTCGGGAATTCTTCCGGCCGGCCCGTTCTTCGCGGCCGTCCACGAAAACCTGGGTTCGCGCGCGTGGTTCGAGGTTCCCTCCCTGTGCTGGGTGTTTGGCTCGGGCCGCTTCATAGACGTCCTTTGCGCCATGGGAATCGGCCTCTCCGCGCTCCTTTTCCTGGGGTATGCCCCGGCTGCATGCCTCGCGCTCCTGTGGGCGTGCTACCTGTCCCTCGTGTCGGCGGGCCAGATCTTCTATGACTTCCAGTGGGACGCGCTTCTCCTCGAGAGCACGCTCATGGCGGTCTTCCTCGTACCGTGGACGCTGGGGCGGGCGCGGGACCCATATGAGCCGCCCCGCCTGGCGCGCTACCTCGCATGGTGGCTCCTCTTCCGCCTCATGTTCATGTCGGGTGTGGTGAAGCTCACGAGCGGAGATCCTACATGGAGGCACCTGACCGCCCTCACCTTTCACTACCAGACCCAGCCGCTGCCCACGCCGCTCGCATGGTACGCGCAGCAGCTGCCCGGCTGGTTCCAGACTCTCTCGTGCGTGGTCATGTTCGCCATCGAGCTCGCGGCCCCCCTGCTGATTCCAGGCCCCAGGGCACTGAGGCATATTGCCGTCCTTTCAATCGCCGGGCTCCAGGTGCTGATCGCCCTGACCGGCAATTATGCCTTTTTCAACCTGCTCTCCATAGGGCTTTGCCTCACCTGCATCGACGACCAGTGGTGGCGCAAATGGCGCCGGGGAGTGCGCGATCCCGGCAGAACCCGGGATCCGCCGCCCCCCGCCGGCCGCATCAAACCAAAGGTCCTGCGGATGTTCGCGGCAATTTCCGTAGGCGTGACCTTTTTCGAGTCGGTGGCCGCCGTCTCTCCGGGCGCCGCCTCCTCCCCGATTGTCAGGGCGGTCGCCGAGTCGGTCGGGCCCTCGCGCAGCTTCAATGTCTACGGGCTCTTCGCCGTCATGACGGTGGAGCGCCCAGAGCTCGTGATCGAGGGCAGCAACGACAACAGCGACTGGCGCGAATACAGCCTGCCCTTCAAGCCCGGAGACCTCATGCGCGGTCCCCGCTGGGTCGCGCCCTACCAGCCCCGGCTTGACTGGCAGCTTTGGTTTGCGGCGCTCGATCGGCCCGAGTCCAATTACTGGGTTGAGACCCTTTGCGGGCACCTCCTTGCGGGCGATTCCGCAGTGCTCGGGCTGTTCTCCGGAAATCCGTTTCCCGGCCGGCCGCCGCGCTACGTAAGGGTCGTGCGGTACAGGTATGATTTCACGGACGCCTCGGAGAGGGCGCGCACAGGAAATTGGTGGCAGAGGACGCCCATCGACTTCTACATACCCCCAGTGTCACTCTCCGCCGACGCCAGATGAATCCCCCAGGCAGCGCCGACTTTGTCAGGCTGCTTCGCGAAGCGGTTTGCGGCGGAACCCTGGTCAAGCTGACCCTCGGCAAGCCCACGGGAAGCGATCCGACGCTCGTCAACCTCTTCGTGCGCCCGGTCCTGCTGAAATCGGGGCCCCGCCTCGCCTTCGTGTGGCGCCACAAGACGAGGGACGTCACGAAAAACCACCGGCCCGACGAGGCCCTTGGCCTCCTGGAGCCCATGATTGGATCCGAATTCCTCGACGCCCATCTCTTCACGGAAACCCAGACCGCCCAGCTTGAGACGGGGTCCGGGGCGCCGAGGCTCCGCGTGAGGGCCCTCGGCAAGGCATCAGCCCCGCCCGCTGCGAACGACCGCCAGAAGTGGCGCCCGATACCGCCCGGCGTGCCCTGGCTGCGCGCACTGGGCGTGACCGACGGACGCGGGAGGCCCGTCGCCGCAATGGCCGACAAGTTCAGGCAGATCGAGAAATTCGCCGAGATACTGGGCCATCTGCTCGCCGAGGCGCCGCTCCCGACGGACCGGCGACTGCGCGTCTTCGACATGGGGTGCGGAAAGGGTTACCTCACCTTTGCCGCCAGCGAGCTCCTCGGCGACCGGGCCAAGGTGTGCGGGGTTGAGGCGCGCGCCGACCTCGTTGAATTCTGCCGCAAGGTGGCCCTTGAACAGGGCATGGAGCAGCGCCTCGCCTTTCGCCAGGGCTCGATCGCGGACACGGACGTGGGCTCCGCCGACGTCCTGATCGCGCTGCACGCCTGCGACACCGCCACCGACGATGCACTCGCAAAGGGGGTCGCCGCGGGGGCCGCGCTGCTCGTCGCGGCGCCGTGCTGCCAGAAGGAGATCCGGCCGCAGCTAATTCCGCCCCCCGTCCTCTCGGCCGCGCTCAGGCACGGGATATTCGAGGAGCGGCAGGCGGAGTTTGTGACGGACGCCCTCAGGGCTCAGCTCCTCGAATGGGCGGGCTACCGCACAAGGGTCATCGAATTCATATCAACCGAGCATACGGCGAAGAATCTGATGATCACGGCCGTCAGGGGCCGCCCTGCGATGGATCCATCCATCGCAGAGCGGATTCGCAATTTTGCCGCGTTCTACGGCGTCCGGCGGCAGACACTGGCAGCCCGCCTGGGCTTCGCCCTTGCATGAACTGGGCCGAACTCGACTGGGGCGCCCTCGACCGGCTCAGGGAGCGGTTTCTCGGAGGAAAGCCGTGTGACGGCCCCTACTGGAACTCCGCTTCCGAGCTTTCCAGCTACGACCTTACCTTCGGGGAGCGCATCGGATGGAAATGGGACGCCGTGCTCGACGAACTCCAGTTGCGAGGCTGGGCGCCGAACGGAGGCCCGCTCCTCGACTGGGGATGCGGCAGCGGAACGGCCGGCCGGCGCGTGGTCGCCCGATACGGGCCGGAGCGATTCGGCGGGCTCACGGTCTGGGACCATTCTCCGATCGCCGCCGGTTTTGCGCACGATGCCGCCAGGCAGCGGTTTCCCGGGCTCAACGTTTCGACGGCGACGCCCGGTTACCTCAGGACCGGCGGAGAAATCGGCCTGCTCGTCGTCAGCCATGTCCTCAACGAGCTCTCGCCGTCGGCCCTTGACGAGGTCCGCTCACTGTCCGCGAGATCGCGCGCGGTCATTTGGACCGAGCCCGGCACACGCGAGACGAGCCGCGCGCTTGGCCGGCTGCGGGACGAATGGGCGAGCCGCCTCCGCGTGGTCGCCCCGTGCACGCATGGCAACGCCTGCCCGGTCCTCAGCCCCGGCAACGAGAGGCACTGGTGCCACCATTTTGCCGCCGTTCCTTCGGCGATCTTTGCGGATTCCAATTGGGTCAAATTCGGGCAGCGGGCCGGTATCGACCTTCGGAGCCTGCCCTACTCTTTCGTTGCCCTCGACCGCGATTGGAAGGGCGACGGCGCCGGTTTGTCCCGTGTGATCGGCAGGCCGGAGCATTTCAAGCCGTACACCCGGCTGCTCAATTGCGACGCCAGCGGCCTTGAGGAGTTAACCGTCTTGAAGCGCGACAACGCAGCGCTGTGCAAGGAGCTGGACAGGACCAAGCGCCCCCTCGTCTACCGATGGGCGCGCGACGGCCTGAAGATCAAGGGAGCCGAGCCCCCAAACCGGTAGCGGGGCAGTTTGAACGGTGGCACGGGACACTCACGGCGGAGCGGCGTAAGCAAATGCGCCACTTCGGCGCCTGAGCACTTGAGTGGCTACGCCATTTGAGCGGCTTCGCTCTGAAGAACACGATCAGTGACGCGCTCTCCGTCGCCACCCGGCAGCTGAGGAACAAAGGTGTAATTCTTGTCCTCTCTCTGTCTTTCCATGATAGGGATAATCTGCTTCCATGTGGCCCACAGTCCGTGAGGGGCAGGCGGAAGATCATGCTCAATGGCTCGGCGCAGCTTGGGCAGGTTGTAGAATGGTACGGCAGGAAACATGTGATGTTCAACATGATACTGCATATTCCAATATAGAAAAGCGGGGAACCAACCGCATGTGTACGTCCGGCAGCATAGCCGGAAGTCGGACACATTCGGGGACATGCCAACGTGCTGGGGATATGAGCATATAACCGCAAACCAATTGGAACAAAGACACCCGAAGGTAACGATAATGATCAGAAACCAATGGCCGGTCACAATGAAAAGCGTGGCCAAGGCAAGGTGCCCGATCAGAACGGCTCTTGCCCAGTTGCGGTGCTCGCGCCGGAGCGCGGTGTTCGAATCCGGGAGAATTCGGCGCAGCCAATCAGCGCTGAACCATTCGTCGCAGACCGTAACTTTTCCTCGCGCGGCGGTTACCCAATTTCGAAAGAGCCGATAAATTTTGATCGGGCTGCACGTCAACCTCGCGATAATGAATCTCACACCGTGCCAATCGAGGCCCTGCGGCAGTACGAGCTCCCCGTCTTCATCTGCGTGCACAGTGGATTGATGGTGTTTGACGTGGCTGGTGCGGAAGGCGACGTAATCAGCCCAGCTAAGAAAGGAGTATATTTTCAAAAAAACCTCGTTCAACGCCTGCGTGCGAAAAGGCGTCTTGTGGACGAGCTCGTGGACGGGAGCTACAAACAAGAATCGGGACAAGGTCGTGTGCACGAAAAGCGCCAGTAGGAGGAGGGGAAGCGCCCACGGCCAATTGCTTGCGTGGACTTCCAGGAAGGCGAGATAGGCCAGCGTGGCTGTGGCGACGTAAAGCAGAAGTTGCGGGATGATCTGAGCAAATGCCCGAGCATCGCTCCTGCGCATGAGCCCGCTCATAACGGCCTTATCCACCTTGCAGCGATACCAGTTAATCTTGATTTGTTCGTTCATGGGGTTCTGACCGTCGCCGTCAAACGGCGGGATCGGCAAAGAAGGGGAAGACAGCGGACATTGGTTCCTAATGGACCCTATTAATATAACATGTGTGCAAAATCTGGCCAATGATAAGATCGCCGATTCATTGATAAATTTGCCGGTTGCAAAACTCCTGGCGCACGACGGCGGACAGTCTCACCTGAGGCGTCCGCTTGGTTTTGGAAGCGCCACATATCAGACACGCTTCAGATGGCCGGCCACACCGATTTCATTCGCCCCAGCCTTCCCAATGGTCACCGCCTTTCGCCCGCGTCACGCCTTGCGATCCGAAAGCCTGATTTCAAACTAACCCACTATCCTCAAACCCTAGTTCTTGACTCGTATTCGCCATTCCGGTCTGATCGCCCCTTTCCCACATCAAGAACCATGGGCCAGCAGCTAAACAAGATCATCAAACGCAAGCGCCGCGCCGCCTATTTGAAGCGCAAGAAACTGGCGGCGGCCGCGGCTAAGAAGAAATAGGCCGCCTCGGACCGAGGTTTCGCGGCCTGTTCGTTCGCATGGCATGATCAAGGTCAGCCTTATATCCCTCGGCTGCGCCAAGAACCTCGTGGACAGCGAGATAATGGTGGGCCACCTCCACCGGGCCGGCATGCAGGTCATCCCGGACGCCGAGCGGGCGGACGTCGTGATAGTGAACACCTGCTCGTTCATCGACTCCTCCAAGGAGGAGTCCATAAGCCACATCCTGGAGGTCCATGAGAAGCGGGGGCTCCGCAAGCGGCGCGGCGCCCAGAAGCTCATCGTGGCCGGCTGCATGTCCCAGCGATTTTCAAAGGACCTTCCGGGCTCGATGCCCGAGGTCGACGCGTTCATCGGCCTCGATCAGATCACCGAGATCGCACCGATCATCGAAAAAGTCCTCGCCGCGGAGAAGCGGCCAAGCGCTCCGCCCGCGAGCTTCGTCAAAGCGAGGTCCACGTTTATCCCGGACTTCGGCACGCCGAGGTTCAGGCTGACGCCCGCGCACTTTGCCTACGTGAAGATCGCGGAGGGCTGCAACCATCCGTGCACCTTCTGCATCATCCCGCAGATCCGAGGCCGGCACCGGAGCAGGACGGTCGCGAGCGTTGTCGCGGAGGTCCGCCAGCTTGTCGGCGAGGGAGTAAAGGAGATCAACCTCATCTCGCAGGACACGACCTTTTTCGGGATGGACACCTGGGACGAGCGGCCGAGCCCGCGCACGCCCGTCGACTCCTCGCGTGGCGCAGCGCTCACCTCGCTCCTTCGCGAGCTCAACGGGATCGAAGGCGAGTTCTGGATCCGCATCCTCTACACGCATCCGGCGCACTGGAGCGACGAACTGATCAGGACCATCGCCGAGTGCCCGAAGGTTGCGCGCTACGTGGACATGCCACTCCAGCACATCAGCGACAGGATGCTGGAACTTATGCAGCGCGAAACGAGCGGCGCCTACATCCGCGACCTCGTTCGGCGCATACGCTCGGGAGTGCCTGGCATCGCGCTCAGGACGACATTCATTGTGGGCTTCCCCGGGGAGACTGAGGCGGACGTCGAAGAGCTCTGCCAGTTCATCCGGGAGGCCAGATTCGAGAGGCTCGGCGTGTTCCGCTACTCGCAGGAGGAGGGAACGCGCGCCGCAAAGATGCAGGGACAGGTGCCCGCGGGGGAGAAGGAGCGCCGCTGGCACCGCCTCATGGCGCTCCAGAAGGACATCGCCGCGTCTACGAGCGCCCGGAGCGTCGGAAGGACCGTCAGGGTCCTGGTCGACGAGGCGGGCATTGCGCGCGGGGAGGCCGACGCGCCCGATATCGACGGCCGGGTGTACGTCCCGCGGGAGCTTCCCGTGGGCAGCTTCGCGACCGTCAAGATCAACGGCCATCACGACTACGACCTCATTGCGCTCCCGGCAGGAGAGAGCCCCGCGGAATTCAAGATGGCGAAGCAGGCGCAATAGGCGCCGCGGCCAGCTCAGCCCCTGGCCAGAGAGGCGTACCGGCCGATGATGCCGTCGAACGAGCCGTTCGTGAAGAAGATGATTACGCGCGGTGATCCCCGGGTCGGCAGGGTGTCGGCGGCGAGCGCATCGTGCAGGGCGGCATTGGTCGCGAAATGCCTGGCGTGGACCCCTTGGGACTCAAGGTTCTCAGCCACCCCCTCCGTATCGAACCGCTCCTCCTCGCGCAACGCTTCCGCACGGCTGACGGCTCCAAGGTAGACCTCGTCCGCATGGGAAAGCGCCCGGGCGAAGCCGGCCTGGAGCGTCCTGGCGCGCGCCGTGTTGCTGCGCGGCTCGAACACGGCCGTGAGCACCGCGCCGGGAAACTTCGCGCGAAATGAGAGCAGCGTCTCGGAGAGCGCGGTCGGGTGGTGGCCAAAATCCTCTATGACGGTGAGGCCCGGCGCCGACACGAGGACCTCCTGGCGGCGCCGAACCCCTCGAAATCGCGCAAGGGCGCCGAGCGGGATGCCCGTGGGCTGGCCACCGCCGATCGCGAGACCCGCAGCGGTCGCCGCCATCGCCGCATTTCGGGCGTTGTAGGTCCCGGAGAGGGACCACTTGACGCCGGCCCAGGGCGATCCCCGCCACAGGAGCCCGAAGCTGGAGCCGCCGGGAGCCTCTGAAAAATCGACTATCCGGACGTCGTTTCCCTCCTCCGTGCCCACGCGGACGACCCGGGTCCATGGCATCGCCCCCAGCGCCCTCAGATTGTCGTCCTCGCCGTTGATGACGGCAAATCCGCTCCGGGGTATGATCCGGGAAAAGTGCGTGAACGCGCGCTGCACGTCGGCGAGGTCGCGGAATATGTCCGCGTGGTCAAATTCGAGGTTGTTGAAGACGGCGACGTGCGGCGCGTAGTGGATGAACTTGCTGCGCTTGTCGAAGAACGCGCTGTCGTATTCGTCGCCCTCGATCACGAACGGGTCCTTGGCCGCGCCAAGATGGCTGCCCGTCGGCGGGTCCTGCGGCACTCCCCCTATCAGGTATCCCGGGTCCAGGCCGCTCTTGCGAAGCAGAAAGGCGGCGATCGCGGTCGTCGTCGTCTTTCCGTGGGTACCGGCGACGACGATGTTCCGGCGGTGGCGAAGCACCTGGTCGTGCAGCATCGCCGGAAGGGAGGTGAACGGGACGGCCCTTTCGTCCAGAAGCCATTCGACCTCGGGGTTTCCCCTCATCATCGCGTTGCCGACGACTACCAGGTCGGGGCCGAGCGCGGCGAGGCGCCCGGGGTCGTAGCCTTCGTTGACGGTCACACCCGCCTCTGCGAGCACCGTGCTCATCGGCGGATACACACCCGTGTCGGCGCCGAATACCTCATGGCCCGCAGCCCGCGCGAGCAATGCCGCGTTGCCCATGGCCGTCCCGCAGATTCCCATGAAGTAAAGTCTCATTGTGCTCTCAACGCTGCCAGGCCTCTCCATCTCCTGACTTGATTCAAACCGCGGTGGAAGTGGAAACGTCCCTTTGCGCGAATGCTCCCGGGTGGAAGGCCGACATGCATCTCTTTCTGAACGCGCCCGTGCGAATGCAGCAAAACGTCCTGAGGGCCATCGCCTCGGCAGAGCCTACACATGCGCTCTTTCGCCGCAGGAGCCCGGCGGGCCCTTTTCCCGCGGCACTCCCTTTTGCACCGGATTGGCCAAGATTGCCGGCTCCCCACCGAGCGCGCACTGTCCCGGTCCGCCGAACTCGCGCTCCGCATACGAGGCGCAGGCCAGCCGTCCCGCCTGTACCTGCTTCTTGGAGGGAAATGCGGCTATCGCTCTGACGATCTCAATTGCGGCCATCTTTGGAGGCTATGGGAGTGTTCGCGGCGGTCAATTCCTCAGCGGTCCGAAAGCACCACCGTTGTGCTCCTGCCCCGTGGAATCACAATGTACGCGCCAGCGCGCTCCAACAGCACGGCATCGGCCCGGATTTCCGCCACGCCATATTCACCGATCGAGTCGCCGGCCCTGACGATTCGGCCATCCAGGATGGCGACAGGCCCTGCGTCGCCTCCGGTGATTATCCCGCCACACTGGAACACGGTCTCGCCTCCGGCTTGCCCGCGCGCGACTTGCGCTTCCGGCGCGTTCCGGGGCCCTCGGTCCCTCGGCGCCCCGGCCATCGCCGGGGAGACCAAGGCGATGCGGCCGTGCGCGTCGGGCCAATGCGCGTCGGAGGGGATCGGCGCATCGGGCCCCTTCGCCGAGGCCGGCTCGTGGATCCGCACACCGCTAAGCCCGGGAAGATCGACGGCAAGAATGCGGCGTGGAGCAATCTGCCGCGGCGCGCCGGCGGGATTCGATCCAACGGTCCTCACCACCTCATCAGACATTGCGCCCGGCACAACAACGCCCTCCAGGGAACGGGCGACTCCGGCAGCCGGCACGACTGACCAGACTTGGTCGCCCGACCCGAGCGCGCGCAGCACAAGCACGGAGAAGACGAGAACGGATGCGGCTGTCCTCACGGATGCTCGGAAGCGAAGTTGACCTCGACGACGCCGCAGCCGTCGCGGCCGGGCAGCACCGAAAAACGGGCGCCGCTGAGAATGAACACGCCCGATTCTATTCCGGCCAGGCCCTCCTCCTTGGAGGCGCCCGCGGCCATCAGGGCCTCCTTCACGGCCTCAATGCTGACAGTTGATTCATGGTCCCTGATGCCTGCCACGATTTCCCTGATCCTGGCGAGGGCGGCCTCCTCCTCGCCGGAGAGAACGTCGCTTCCGGCGGATTGGCCCGCCTGTTCCGTGGGGGTCGGGCAGGTCATTTTGCCGTGTCCTCGACGGCCATTCGCACCTGTTCCAGGGCCGCCGATAGGGCGTCCAGTGCCGCCCGCTGCCGGACCAGCTTTCCCGCGAGACGGGCGGCCTCCCTTTCCTTCAGCGCGATGTCGCCCTGCAGTTCGCCGCGCCTCTTTTCCAGGTCCGCCAGCTCATTGCGGATGTCGTCCTCCGTCTTCGCCGCCCTCAGCCTCGCCTTAAGCTCGGAGGCACGGTCGAGGTCGTTGGTGAAGACCTGGAGAAAAAGGGGATTCCCATACAGCTGCGCGATCTCCTCCACGGCGGCCTGCATCTTGTCGAGCATCTCGTCATATCGCTTGTCCGCCCGCGCTGCCGACTCCTGCTCGTCGGCCTTCGCGTCCTGGGAAATGGAGTCGGGCTTTGCGACCTGCGCAGCAGGGGGGTCCGAGGGCTCGCCTCCCGCGCACAGGAGGGGGAATGCGAGAAGGGCCACCGAGACCAATCGTTTGCTGGCATTCATGGGACAAGCAGGGCGGATGCCGGCCTGGCGCCCGCAGGCGCCGCCACGGCGGCGCGTCGGCCCCTTGCGATGGAATGAGTCGGCATCCCGCGCATCCTAAGTCCCCGTGATGTCGATCCGCTCCACGCTCCGTCGGCCGCCGGCGGGGAGGGCCGGCGCGGGTGGCATCGGGTCCTGTCCGTCCGCATCAATTGGAGAGGGCGCGGAGGGCTCCTCCGCATCCACCGTGACGAGGAAGACGAGCTCGGTCCGGGTTCTCACCCTTTCGGGAGCCGTGAATGCGCCGCCGATGACCGGCACACGGGACAGCACCGGGATGCGGCGCATGTCATTCGCCGCCACCATGGCGGTGAAGCCGCCGATGACCGCCGTCTCGTGGTTGCGCACGGTGACTGTCGTGCGGGCCCTCCTCGTGCCGGTGATGGGGACCGTCTCACGGCCGTCCGGGGAGGTCGCCGTCCCCCGAAATTCGGTCATCTCCGGAGAGAGCCAGAGCTTCGTGGTGAGATCGTCGGAAATCTGGACCGTGATTTCGAGGACGTTGCCAAGCGATATGGTGCTTTCGGAATAGCTCGCGCCATCGAAGGGACGGCTCCCGGCATGATCCGCCCCGGATGCATTGGCGACCGTTGAGCCGGCGCGGCTGAAGAACGGCAGCTCCTCGCTCACCTGGACAAAGGCTGTCTGGTTGTTGAGTGCCGCGATCTCGGGCCTCGACTGAACGCGCACCGTCCCCTGGCCGGCGAGCGCGTTGATCGCGGCCTGCACTCCTCCCGCGCCTATCGTGCCCGCGAACAGGCTTGGGTTGAGCGCGGTTGAGCCAGCCTGCGCGGTCGTCGCGCCCGGGGCCGCATCGGAAACCCGTCCGGCCGACACCCCTGCGGCGCTCCAGTCGATGCCGGCCTTCGATCGCTCGTTCAGGTCGACCTCCAGGACCTTGACGGAGATCCTCGCCTGGCGGCCAACCCTTTGCAGCACGCGGCGCAGGTACCCCGCGACAACCGCATGGGTCTTGAGGGTCCCCCTGAGCTGCACAAGGCCGGCGAACCGATTGACGGCGAGCGATTCCCCTTCGCCCAGCATTCCCCTCAGATCCGCCTCAAGCCCGCTCCAGAAATCCGAGTCGTTCCGCTCGGAGATCCCGGGCGTCGGGCTTTCCCCGACCGACCCATCGGGTGATCCCGGGGAGCCGCCCCACCCGCCCTCGCAGCGGCCTGTACCCGCCGCAGTTGAGCCAATCCCAGTCCGGGTCATCTGGAGGTAGTCAACCGGATAGATCCTCGTGATGAGCCGGCGGACAAGGAGATATCCGTCTGCCGAGACCTCGTCACTCAAGCCCCCGGCCTGGCATATCGCCTCGATGACGGTCCCAACAGTCGCGTTGTGAACCTCGAAGGTGATGGTCCCCCGGACATCGGCATCGACGATCACCGGAAACCGGTACGCGGCGCCGATTCCCTCGAGAACCGTGCGCGCCTCCTGTCCCTGGACGCCGAAGTCATCGACCCTTCGCCCAAGGATCCCGGCGATGGCCTCGCGGGTCTGAGCTCCCAGGGAGGTGGCGAGGAGAAAAGCCAACAGGGCCATCCGGGATGCGGGAGAAGGCGGCTTCATCGCACGCAAGCGTCGGTAACACCTGATATAAGACAAGTCTAATTATCATACGCAATCGACTGGGCAAATCCGGACGTTGCGGACGAGAGTTCCGCGCCGGGCCGGAAAGGCCCCCTCGGCGCGCTGCCCGGGTCAGGCCTTTGCGCCGCGGCGGAACCGGTCGAGGAAGACGGCCACGATGATCACGAGGCCGATGATTATCTCCTGAAAATAGTTGGGCCAGCCCATCTGCTGGGAGCCGTTGCGCAGGACGGCCATGATGAGGGCGCCGATGGTCGAGCCGAGAATCGTACCGGTCCCTCCGTTGAGGCTCGCCCCCCCGATGATGACCGCCGCGATGATATCGAGCTCAAGCCCGACCGCGACCGTCGGGTCACCCACACGCAGGCGCGAGAGCTGGAACACGCCGGCAAGCCCGGTGAAGAGGCCCGCCAGGACAAAGATGGCGATCTTCAGCCGCGTCGTAGGGATGCCGCACAGCCGGGCGGCGGCCTCGTTCGAGCCCAGGGCGAAGACATGCCGGCCGAACACCGTCTTCCGGAGCATGAGCGAGGTCGCGGCCGCGAGCGCGAGCGCCACCCAGACGCCCGCCGGAAGGGCTGCTCCGGAAGGGTTGGATGTTGTCATCCAGCCATTTATGGGGGAGGTGTCGTAATTCACCGTCTGGTTGTCCGCCAGCCATTTGGCCGCTCCCCGCCCCATCCCGAGCATGCCGAGGGTGATAATGAACGAGGGCATCCGCAGCCCCGCGGTCGCCGACCCGTTGAACAGTCCGACCAGCCCCCCGACGCCGATTGCGGCTGCCGTGGTTGCCGCGGCTCCCCACCCCTTTTGTATGAGGAGGGCCGCTATCACGCCCGTGAGCGCGACCGTCGAGCCGACAGAAAGGTCGATCTGGCCGCTCACGATGATGAGGGTCATGCCCAGCGCGCCGATCGTGACGATCACGGTCTGGGTGAAGATGATCTTGAAGTTGTGGAAGGTGAGGAAGTACTCGCGCGTCTCCGAGGGGATCGAGAAAAGCCCGATGACGAGGGCAAGCCCTATGAAGGGACCTGCCTTCCCGAGAATCTTCCGGATTGCGGAGGTCATCGCGCCCTCATTCGTCTCCGACGGCGGCACGCAGGAGTTCGGGCTCGCTCCATTCGCTGCGGGGCCTTACCGCGACGAGAGTCCCCCTGCGCATCACGCCAATCGTGTCGCAGAGGCCGAGGAGCTCCGGAAGGTAGGAGCTGACAAGCACGACCGACTTGCCCGCCGCCGCCAGGCTTCCGATTATCTCGTAGATCTGCGCCTTGCTGCCCACGTCGATCCCGCGGGTCGGCTCGTCAAGGAGAAGTATCCGGGCCGGGTGCTCGAGAAGCCTCGCCAGCGCGACCTTCTGCTGGTTTCCCCCTGAGAGCTCGCCGACCGGCTGCTCCACGCCCCGGCACTTCACCGCGAGTTCGGCGGTCCATCGATTCGCCGCGGCCGCCTGGCGCCGGCTGCTGATCCATCCAAGCCGGCCGAATGCCTCGAGCTTCGTCAGGGTGATGTTGTCCTGGATGGCCAGGTTGAGCATGAGCCCCTCCTCCTTCCTGTCCTCGCTGAGGAAGCCGAGGCCCTCGCGCCATCGCTCGCGCGGCTTCTCCCAGCCGGCAGCACGGCCGAACACCGCGAGCTGCCCGCCCTCCGCCGAATCGAGCCCGAATATCACCCGCAGGAGGTCCGTCCTGCCGGCACCGATCAGCCCGGCGAGCCCGAAAATCTCGCCCTCGTGCACGGCAAGCGATGCCGTCTTCAGGCGCGGGCTCCTGCAGATTGAGCGCCCTTCGAGGACGACGGCCCCGATCTGGCGGGGCTTCCTGGCGTAAAGGTCGGCGACGGGCCGCCCCGTCATGAGCGCGACAAGCGCGTCGATGCCGGCGCCCTTCATGTCCCCGGAGCCGACCATTTCGCCGTCCTTGAGCACCGTGTAGCGGTCGCACACCCGTCTGCACTCCTCGAGGAAATGGCTGACGTAGATGACGCTGACCCCCTGCCCGCGGAGGCGCTTTATCAGCTCGAAGAGTTTCTCCGTGTCGAACTGGGTGAGGCTGCTCGTGGGCTCGTCCATGATGAGGATCCGTGGCTGCGTCAGGAGCGCCCGCGCAATCTCGATGACCTGCTGTTCGGCGATTGAGAACGCCCCGGCGGCCCTCTCCAGGGGAAAGTGCCCGTATCCAAGCGCGGCAAGGGCGTCCCCCGCCCGTTTCCGCGAGGCCGCCTCGCTGATCCAGCCCAGGGTCGAGCTCTCGGCTCCGAGCAGGATATTCTCCCTTACGGATAGGTGCGGCGCCAGGTTCACCTCCTGGTATATCATCGCGACGCCGCGCGCATTGGCGTCGGACGGGCCCGCCGGCCGGTAGGCCGCGCCGTCGAGCTCCATGGCGCCCGAGTCGGGCCTGTGCGCGCCGCTCAGTATCTTCAGCAGGGTGCTTTTCCCCGCGCCGTTCTCGCCCAGCAGCGCGTGCACCTCGCCGGCGGCCACATCAAGCGAGACGGCCTTCAAGGCCTGCGTCGCCCCGAACGCCTTGCTGATCCCGGTCAGGCGCAGCCGCGTGCTTGAATTCACTTCAGATATTCCGCCAGTGGCGGATGTATGAGCTTCGAGATCTCGGGCTCATCCATGTTCTCGCGGGTGACGAGCGCGACGCCCGTGTCGACGGAGCTCGCCACCTTCTCGTGGCGGAGCACCGCCACGGCCGTCATCACGCCGAGATAGCCCATCTTGAAGGGATCCTGGACGACCAGTCCCTGGATGTCGCCCTGCCTGAGGGCGCTCACCAGCTGCTCGTTGGCGTCAAAACCGACGAACTTGACCTTTCCCGCGAGGCCCATCTCGCGAAGCGCCAGGAGGGTTCCGCTCGCGGTCGACTCGTTGGGCGTGAAAATTCCGTCCATCCGCTTCCCGAATCGGTTGAGGAGGTTCTGGGCCGCGCGGTAGCCCACCTCGCGGGTGGCGCCGCCGTACTGGTCGGTTGAGATGAGATCGATGCCGGGGAATTCCCCCTGCATCACCTCCATGAATCCCGCCTCGCGCTCGTCCGTGGCCGTGGAGCCGACCTGGCAGCGCAGCATGACCACGCGGCCCTTGCCGCCGAGGAGGGCGGCGAGCCTGCGCGCGCCGATCCGGCCGCCCTTCCGGTTGTCCGTCGATATGGTGCTCGAAGGAAGGGTCGAATTGAGGGCCGAGTCGATGATGACAACGGGAATTCCCGCCCTCACCGCCTCCTCGACCGGCGCCACGAGGGCCCGGTTGTCCAACGGGGCGAGCACGATCGCCGAAACGTTCCGGCCGACAAAATTCTCGACGACCTGGATCTGCTGCTCGCGGTCGTCCTCGGCCAGCGGGCCCTTCCAGATGATGGTGACGTCCGTGCCGGCCGCCTTGAGCTCCCTCTTCGCCTTGACGGCGCCGGCGTCGATCGACTTCCAGTACTCGTGGGTCGTGCCCTTGGGAATGACCGCAATCTGGTATTCGTCCGATCTGCCTTCCACAGGCAGCAGTCCGATGGCAAGCGCAAGGATGATGAGGAATCGCATTTGTGTTGGTGATTATCCGGGGCGCCCCGAAGGCGCCTCCCGGAGGCTTTCAAGAGTGATGCAACGGGCTTCAGTCGGTCCCCGCATCCCGGCGCCCTCCCCTGCGGCCCGGCAAAAGCGACAATCGGCGCGCCGGATGACGCATCGGTCGATGGGGTGCTCGTGCAGATGATTCATGTTCTCGGTATTCCGGTCCATGGGCAAACCGGGAACGCAGACGGCATTGACTTCATGTCGAAGCCCTCCGTGTCAACCCACTCTTTTCACAACAGGATGGCAAGAGCAACGGAGACGCCTCGGCTTCCCGCTGGAAGGAGACGGCGTCCAAGCGGGCGCGCAAAACATGCTTGCCATCAACCCGGGCTCGGGCCGGGATCCCATTGTCCGTCTAGTTCTTTATATTTGTTCCAGAGACGCAGGGAAGGCCGTGAGAATCGGCCACAGTAGCGCTGCGGTATCGCAACACAGACCCCGACTGCCGGCGGTCCCCCAAGACGGCTGAAACCACGTTTCAGCCGCGAGGCGGGAGCCCGTCGGCCGCAAAACCAATCAGGGCAAGGGCCCTGGTGAAGGCAAGGGGCGAGGAAGTCTGCGGGCTGCCGGATTTCATCCGGCACTCCCGACGACGGAGATGCGGAGTCCGAATATCTGCTTTCTGGATGCTCACTGCGCTGGCGCGGATGCGCGCGCCGGCGAGAAACCTTCATCGCATCAATGAAGAGTGAGAGTGGAACTGATGGGGACAGTCCGCCGACAAAAAGCTGCGGCCGGGCTGAGCGGCCCATGTTTCTGCTCTTGCTGCCAAACCTAAGGAGCAGAAATGAACACCCGTCCGCCGGCGCCCTCGAGCTGCCGGCTCATAATTCGATGGGCAGCGGCGATCGCCGCCGCCCCCTTCGCCGTGCGCGCCCAAAACGAAGTCCTGCCGCTTGATCAATACGTCGTCTCGGCCGACAGGACGCCGGAGGATCCTGCGCTCGCGCCGGCAGACGTCACCGCCCTACTCGCCTCCTCGCTTTCCGGCGAGCAGGTGTACGACCTTCGAACGGCCCTCTCCGGGGTTCCCGGCGTCTCCGTCGTCAACACGGGCGCCTTTGGGGGGATGTCCTCGGTCTACCTGCGCGGCGCCAGCGCCTACGAGACCCTCCTTGTCGTCGACGGGGTGCCCATGAACGACCGCGCCGACAACTACACCAATTTTCTTGGCGGGGCCGACCTGGCCGGCATCGACCGCATCGAGATCCTCCTGGGGCCGCAGGGTTCGCTCTACGGCTCCGCGCTCGCCGGCATCGTCTTGATGGACACGGCGCGCGGATGCGGCACTCCGTCGGGCGTGGTGTCGGCCGAGGCCGGCTCCTTCTCGACGGCGGCCGCCACGGCCTCGTTCCAGGGCTCCGAGGGCCCGGCCGACTTCAGCGCATCGCTGGGCCGCGACACGACCGCCAACGAGCGGCCGGGCAATAAGTTTCAGGGCTGGTCGGCCTCCGCCCGCCTGGAGGGCTCGCCTGCCCCATGGGCCCTCCTGGGGGCGACCGTGCGGACCCAGAGCACCGACTATGAGGAGCCCGGCGCCCTCCCCGAGAACAACCCCTACCCGGACCCGGGCGTTGTGTTTTCCGAAAACACCCTCGTAACCGCCTACGGCCAGGTCGAGGGCGGCGGATTCACGAGCCGCCTGACGTGCGCGGTCCAGCGGCGGGAGTATGCATTCACCGATGACACGGGTACTTACCCCCAGGATAACGATCGCCGGATCTTCGAGTGGCAGAATAACCTCTGGCTTCTCGACAAGACCTTGGAACTCATAGCTGGCGCCGAGGCCGAGGCCTCGCAGTACGTCATCAGCGGGAGCGAGACCAGCGACACGCTCGACGCGGGTTACTTCTCGGCGCTCCTGCGCCCCGCAAAGAGCGTGGAGATGACGGCGGGCATCCGCCGGGACGACTACCGCTCGGCCGGCGACGCGGACACCGCAAGGGTGGGCGCCGCTTGGAGGATACGGAAGGGCACGACCCTCCGCGCCAACTGGGGCACCGGCTTCACGGCCCCCAGCTCGCTCGACAGGTATGGGTTCGTTGGATACGACGAGCCGGCCAACCCGGGCATCCTGCCGGAGCGCTCGCGCGGGGGCGACGTCGGGATCGAGCAGGCGTTCGCCGGAGACCGGCTGGTCGTGGCGGCGACCGCCTTCGACGACAGCTACACGGACCTGTTCTCATACAATCCGCTCAACTTCGAGACGATCAACGTCAACCGGGCCACGACCCGGGGCGCCGAATTCTCGGCCGCGGCCCGGCTCGGCGGCGGCGTCACCCTCCGGGTGGAGTACACCTACCTCGACGCGTGGGACGCGACCGGGGCTCGCCTCGTCCTGCGGCCCCGCAACTCGGGGGGCGGCTGCCTGGAATG
>Ga0182030_10005463_pt1 | contig 26977 bp, 13 predicted proteins | sample 812S3MmetaG_FD_121299 | JGI IMG/M metagenome (GOLD analysis project Ga0182030, IMG submission 121299) | Permafrost microbial communities from Stordalen Mire, Sweden - 812S3M metaG (Illumina Assembly) | ecosystem: Environmental > Terrestrial > Soil > Wetlands > Permafrost | place: Sweden...
CCGGCGGGGCCGGTGTGCAGATAGCCTTCTTCGGCCGTCTTGCTGGTGCCTTTATTGCCGCGGCCGGGGGTGCGCGCCACGTCGCCCATGCCCGGGGCAAGGGTCTTCAGGATGGGATCGATGTGCGCGATGGTCGCGTTGTCTCCGCCGACCATCATGCAGTAGCCGCGATCGATGCCCCAGACGCCGCCCGAGGTGCCGACATCGACGAACTTGATGCCTTTTTCCGCCAGCTGCTTCGAATGGCGGACATCGTCCTTGAAGTAAGAGTTGCCGCCGTCGATGACGATGTCGCCGGGCTCCATGAGCGAGGCGAGTTTCGTGATGGTGACGTCGGTGGCGTGACCGGCCGGGACCATAACCCAGGCGACACGCGGTTTTGACAAGGCCTTGACGAAAGACTCCATCGAGTCGGACCCGGTGGCGCCTTCAGCCACCAGAGCCTGTACGTTGGCAGGGCTGAGGTCGAATACCACGGACGTGTGGCCGTTGCGCATCAGGCGGCGCACCATGTTGCCGCCCATTCGTCCCAAACCGATCATTCCCAGTTGCATCTCAGGTTTCCTCTTTTCAAATCGAAATGGTGAAGATGTGTTGCATTGTAATTCATACCCGGCCGAAACAACGATCCAGGACCAGTTACTTCTTTGCTATTTCTTCCTTCGCCGCCGAGACGATGTGATCGGGGGTGAAGCCGAACTTCTTCTGGAGTTCTTTGAGCGGAGCCGAGGCGCCGAAGGTCGTCATGCCGACATTGCGGCGCGCATAGCGGTTCCAGCCCATGGTGGAAGCCTGCTCGACCGAGACGCGCGCCTGGACGGAGGGCGGCAGCACGGAATCGCGGTACTCCGCGGGCTGGTGATCGAAGAGCTCCCATGACGGCATGCTGACTACGCGGGCTTTCACGCCTTCCGCGACGAGCTTTTCGTAGGCGTCGACGGTCATGCCGACTTCGCTGCCGGTGGCGATCAGGATGACATCGGGTTTACCGTCCGGCGCCGCGCACGCGAGAACGTAGGCGCCCTTCGCGACGCCCGAAGCCGCGGCGTACTTTGTGCGGTCCAGCGTCGGCATGTTCTGCCGGGACAGAATCAGGCAGACCGGCTCATGCTGGAGCTTCATGATGACGCGCCAGGCTTCGCTCACTTCGTTGGCATCGCCCGGACGCATCACGATGATGCCCGGCATGGCGCGGAGCGAAAGCAGATGCTCGACGGGCTGGTGGGTGGGTCCGTCTTCACCGACGCCGATGGAGTCGTGGGTGAAAATCTGGATGGACGGAATTTCCATGATGGCGCTGAGGCGGATGGGGCTGCGCGCGTAATCACTGAAGATGAGGAACTGGGATCCGTAAGCGCGAATCTTGGAAAGCGCCATACCATTGACGATGCAGGTCATGGCGGCTTCGCGGATGCCGAAGTGGAAGTTGCGGCCGCCGTGATTTTCGGGCGTGAAGTCGCCCGCGCCTTCGAACGTGAGGCGGGTCTTGGTGGAGGGCGCGAGATCGGCCGAACCACCGATGAGCCACGGCACAGCCTGCGCGATGGCGTTCAGCACTTTGCCGGAAGAATCGCGGCCGCCCATGCCCTTGGGGTCGGTCGGGAAGACCGGGATGCTCTTTTCCCATCCTTCGGGAAGCTCGCGGCGCTGCATCTGTTCGAGCTGGAGGCCGAGTTCCGGCCAGGCCTTCTTGTATTCGGCGAACTTTTCTTCCCATGCCGCACGCAGAGTCTTGCCGCGCGCGCCGATGCCGTTCGAGAAATGATCGTAGACGCCCTCGGGTACGAGGAATTTGGCATCTTCGGGCCAGCCGTAGTTGCGCTTGGTCAGCTTGATTTCTTCGTCGCCGAGGGGCTCGCCGTGGGCCGCGCTGGTGTCCTGTTTGTGCGGCGCGCCGTAGCCGATGTGGCTGTCGACAATGATCAGCGTGGGGCGGTCATGCGTGCGCTGGAAGGTGTCGAAGGCGCGCTTCAGCATCTCGGTGTCGTTGGCGTCGCCGACGCGCACCACGTTCCAGCCGTAAGCGATGAAGCGGGTGGCGACATCGTCGGAAAACGCCCACGAAGTGTTGCCCTCGATGGTGATGTGGTTGTTGTCGTAGATCCAGCAGAGATTGCCCAGGCGAAGATGGCCGGCGAGCGAAGCGGCTTCACTGCTGACGCCTTCCATCATGCAGCCGTCGCCGCAGAGTGCGTAGACGCCGCCGGTGAAAAGATCGAAGCCCGGCCGGTTGAAGTGACTCGCCATCCAGCGCTGGCTGATCGCCATGCCGACACTGGTGGCGACGCCCTGTCCGAGCGGGCCGGTGGTGGTTTCAATGCCGGAGGTCCAGTGATACTCGGGGTGGCCGGGGCACTTGCTGTCGAGCTGGCGGAAGTTCTTGATGTCCTCGAGCGACACGGAGGGAGTGCCGAGGCGTTCGTAGTTGGGATCGACGGAGGTGACCTTCGTCAGATGCAGGATGGAGTAAATGAGCATCGACGCGTGGCCGATCGAGAGCACGAAGCGGTCGCGATCGGGCCAGATGGGGTCCGACGGATCGAAGCGCAGGTAGTTCTGCCAGATTGTGTAGACCACCGGCGCCATCGCCATGGCAGTGCCGGGGTGGCCCGAGTTGGCCTGCTGCACGGCGTCCATCGACAGTGTGCGGATGGTGTTAATGCAGAGCTGATCGATTGCGCCTTCTTGTTTCACCGCTGGAGACGACATGGTTTACCCTCCCTGTACCCTTATGCTTTACGAGTTCTGACCCGCAGGCATCATTTGCTTTACGAGTTCCTGACCCGCAGGCATCATTCTAAGCCTGTTGGTAAGAAGTTTGTACGACTTTTTTTAGAAACCGGATTTTAATATTCGGTCGGGCACGGCTGGCACGGCACGCCGTTCCGCCTACGCACCGGCGTGTTCCGTGAGGAGCGCTTCCTCCTGCACCGCGATGTCGTAGCGCTTGCCGGCGAGGTCCATGACGGCTTTCATGAACTGCGGACGGTCGCGGAGCACACGGGCGAAATCGGCCTTATCGAGGAAGAAACAATCGCAGTCAGTCCTGGCGCGGACCGTCGCGGTGCGCGGCGAGGATGTGAGCAGGGCGATTTCGCCGAAGTAGGCGCCGTCGCTCAGGGTGGCAACGACTTTTCCGTCGTCGGCGAGCACCTCGACTTCGCCGCGGGAAATGACATAAAGCTCGCGGCCGATGTGGCCCTTCTGGATAACAATGTCGCCCGGGCGGTAGACCACCGGACGGAGGGCCATGGTGAGCGAAGAAAGCAGGATGGGATCGGCCTCGGAGAAGAGAGGAACCTTCTGCAGGGTCTCGCGGTTGAGCACGGTGAACCACTTGCGGCCCTCGCGCTCGACGAGATCGAAGGAACTCTTGGGGCCCCAGGATCCGGCGGGGTAGTTGGGGAAGTCGACGGGGTCGGTTTTCCAGAGGTCGAGCATAGGCTGCACGATGCGCCAGGCGGTTTCCACGAGGTCGGTACGCGAAAAGAGGGTGGCGTCGCCGTTCATGCAGTTATAGGTGAGCACTTCGTAGCCGGTGCCGCGGGAGGCCGAAAAGGCATCGCCGTAGTTGAAGCGCATGTTCACTTTCTGCAACTGCATCATGGGGCCGGGGGTTTTGGCCTGGAACTGGAGCTCGATGCCCTGGTCGGGCTGAATGTGAAAAATCAGGCGGTTGGATTCGAGCGACTCGACGCCGGTGCCGCGGAAGAGGACGTCGGGCGCGCTCTTGAACTGGACGATGATCTCGGTGCCGCGCTTCCAGAGGCGCTTGCCGGAGCGGAGATAGATGGGCACGCCGTGCCAGCGCCAGTTGTCGATGTGAACGCGCATGGCGGCGAACGTTTCGGTGCGCGAATCGGGCGGCACGCTGGGTTCTTCGCGATAACCGGGGCAGGGCTTGCCGTCAGGACCGACGCCGGGGCCGTACTGGCCGCGCACGGTGTCGCGGCGGACGGCGTCGGCATCCATCATGCGGATGGATTCAAGCACCTTGGCCTTTTCGTTGCGGACCGATTCGGGCGCGAACGAGCCGGGTGGCTCCATGCAGAGATAAGCCAGCATCTGGAACATGTGGTTCTGCAGCATGTCGCGCAGCACGCCCGACTTGTCGTAGTAGCCGCCGCGGCCTTCGACGCCGACGGACTCGGCCACGGTGAACTGAATGTGGTCGATAAAGTTGCGGTTCCAGAGCGGCTCGAACATGCCGTTCGAGAAGCGGAAGGCGATGATGTTCTGGACGGTTTCTTTGCCGAGGTAATGGTCGATGCGGTAGACCTGATCTTCGCGCCAGTACGTCAGGATTTCCTTATTGAGTGCGAGGGCGGAATTGAGGTCGGTGCCGAAGGGTTTTTCGACGATGATGCGCTTCCAGCCGGTGGCGCTGTCGTTGAGACCCGCCTTTTCCAGTTTGTCGGAGATCAGGCCGAAAACGGAGGGCGGGGTGGCCATGTAGAAGAGCACCTTGCCGCCGGTTTTATATTCGGCGTCGAGCTTTGCCAGCAATTCCTTCAGACGGGCGAATGCGGCATCGTCGTCGAACTTGCCAGGCGTGTAGTAGAGGCGGGAACAGAGGGAATCCCAGGGCTTCTGCTCGAAATTGGCGCGCGTGGAGAACTGCTTGATGTCAGTGGACATCTTCTCGCGAAACGACTCTGTCGTCATGGCGTCCATGGCGAGGCCGATGATGGCAAAATTTTCCGACAGCAGGCCGTCGCAGACGAGGTTATAAAAGGCCGGCATCAGGAGGCGCTTGGTGAGATCGCCCGAGGCGCCGAAGATGACCAGAAGGCACGGATCGGCGACCGGGGCTTTGCCGACGTCGGCTCCGGCCACGCTCTGAAAATGACGGGATTCGCTCACCTGTTCTCTCCTGAAAATGGAAGTCATTTCCCCAACGCGCACAACGAGCCCTTCGGGCTGTGCAGCTTTTTGGGAGAAGTCACCCGGTGAGCTTAACACGAACCCGCGGCGTACGGTATGTCAAAGTCAAGGCTGCCGGAATCTATCGCAGGAAATCATTGCCAAAATCGACCAAATTATGTTAACTATTGGCGTTGACTCGCAGCCTGCTCGCAACCCTCGTCTGTGTTCTCTGCGGCGTCCCGCTGGCGGCCCAGGAGAACGTCCCGCGCATTCCCAGGCAGGCCGCGCCCACGACAGGCGCGCTTGTCGTATTCGTCCAGAACGATCAAAGGCAGGGTCTGGGCGGGGCGGATGTCGCCATCCAGGATCTCGACCGGAACACGAAAATTCAGGTCGCGATGCCGGGTTCGAATGTCAAGGGCGAGCCACTGACTACAGGTGACGGCGTTGTCCGCGCGAACGACCTGCAGCCGGGCCGCTACAGTGTGCACGTCACGTTTGAAGGATTTCAGCCGTCGCAGACCTTCAACTTGGTGATTCGCGCCGGCGAACTGGCGGATCTCACCGTCACTCTGACGTCGACTGGCGAACGGCAGTTGCTTCGGCCGTCCATTCCGCCGCCGGAGCCGCAGGTCACCTACCGGACCATCCCCGATGAGTTACCGGCTTCGCCGCCGGTGCCCGGAGACCAGAGCACGCCTTCGGAGCCGGTGGTCGCTGCCAAGAGCCGGTGGCTTTATGATTTTCCCGACTACCACCGATACACGCCGCTGGGCGACGCGGTGCCGAACTTCAGCGTCGATGAGGCGATGTACAAGCCGGGTTGGCCTAACTACACCGACGGGGTCAAAAACCCGAACAAGATTGACAAGCACTTCTTCGATCCCTTCAACCGGAACAAGCTGAAAGGCGACTTCCCGGTTTTCGGTCAGACGTTTTTGAACATCAACCTGATCAGCGATACGTTCAATCAGGTCACTCAGCTGCCGGTGCCGAGCCTGCTCGGCAGTCAGCGGCCGCAGAGTCAATACTTCTTCGGGAAGTTCACCCAGTACGACCTGATCCAGAACTTTGAAATGCAGCTTACGCTGTTCCACGGCGACGCCGCATTCAAGCCCGTCGACTGGCAGGTCCGGGTTACGCCCGACGTCAACCTGAACTACATCGATGCGCAGGAAAACGGGATTGTGAACCCGAATGTCCTCAAGGGCGACACGCGTCTGGACTCGCACCCGAGCCTGCAGGAAGCGTTCTTCGAGTACAAGATTCACGACCTGAGCGACAACTACGATTTCGTTTCTATCCGGGCGGGCATTCAGATTTTCAACAGCGACTTCCGCGGCTTCATTTTCTTCACGTCGGAGCCGGGCGCGCGCATCTTCGGCAACCTGGGAAGCAACAAATATCAGTACAACGCGGCGTACTTCGCGATGCTCGAGAAGGACACCAACAGCGGGCTGAACACTTTCGATTACCGGAAACAGCAGGTCTTTGTGGCGAACCTGTACAAGCAGGACTTCTTTTTCCCGGGATTCACGGTGCAGGGCAGCTACCTTTTCAACAAAGACGATCCGTCGCTCAAGTACAACACCGACAACTTTCTGGTGCGGCCCTCGCCGATCGGGACCGTGTATGCCAACGGGCAGATTCAGCGGGACGCGATCCGCGCGCATTACATTGGTCTCAACACCGACGGGCATATCCACCGGATCAACGTGGAGAGCTCTTTCTACCAGGTGCTGGGGAAAGACTACAACAACAACCTGGCGCAGGGATCGACGAGTTCCTCCTTCCTGCCCCCCAGGGGTTCGTCTTCCTGTGCCACCGGCGTGCAATGTTCGCCCCGCAATATTAATGCTCAGATGGGCGCTCTCGAGCTGTCGCTCGACCGGGACTGGATCCGGTACCGCGTGTCGGCGTTTTACGCGTCGGGCGCGAAGAGACCGAACAGCCATGTGGAGCGCGGCTTCGATTCGATTCTCGACAACCCGAACTTCGCGGGCGGATTTTTCAGCTTCTGGATCAGGGACGGAATCCGGCTGCTGGGTTCCGGCGTAGGGTTGACGCAGGGCAACAGCCTGGTTCCCGATCTGCGGACGAGCAAGGACGAAGGCCAGTCGAACTTCGTGAATCCGGGAATCTTCATTTACAACGCAGCTACCGACGTAAAGATCACGCAGAAACTGCGCGGCGTTATCAACGTGAACTTCGTACGCTTTGCGCAGACGCAGTCGCTGGTGGATCTGCTGCAGCAGGGATCAATTCACCACGGCGTTGGCCTCGATAACGGGATCGGTCTGGTTTACCGGCCGTTCCTGTCGGACAACATGGTTGTCATGGGTGTTATAAACGAGTTCCTGCCCTGGCGGGGATTTGAAGACTTACTAACAGGAAGAACTCTATTTGCGGCGGCGGTCAATGTCAGATTCCGGTTTTAGCCGTATCAGCTTTATTTCGGCAGCAGCTCTGATCTGCGTGGGCGCGGGTTGGCTGGCGCTCGAGGCGCAGGAGCGCGTCACGCTTCCGATCGACCGCAACAAGGGTTCCTTCGCCGGTCAGGGCGAGTCGAAGGAAGAAGCAGAGAAGAACAGCGTGGGCTGCAAGTCGTGCCATGGCGAGACCGACGAGGCCACCATGCACCCGACGCGTACTTTTCATCTGAGCTGCGTCGAATGCCACGGCGGTCTGGCGGACGTGATGAAGCCGGCCGGCACCGACAAAGGCTCGCCGGCTTATGAGCAGATGAAGATCAAGGCGCACAACGTCCATCCGAAAGAGGAGATCTTTCGGAAAGCGACTTCCGCCAATCCGGAGATCCCGTTTGCGGCGTGGCTCAAAGAAACCAGAGACTACGTCAAATTCGTGAACCCGGGCGATCTGCGGGTGGTGGACGAAACATGCGGCAGGTGCCACATGCGCCAGGTGCGGAGCGTGCGCACCAGCATGATGACGACCGGCGCGATGCTGTGGGAGGCCGCTCTCTACAACAACGGCGGATTCCCGTATAAGAACGCTCACTTCGGGGAGAGCTACAACGGTGACGGCATGGCGCAGTCGCTTTCGATGTACCCGCCTCCCGACGCGGAGTTGATGCGGACAAAGGGCGTCCTGCCCAGGCTGGAACCGCTGGCGCGCTGGGAAGTTTCGCAGCCGGGCAATCTGCTGCGCGTGTTTGAAAAGGGCGGCGGTCCGCGCAGCGAGATCGGTAATCCCGATCCCGACGATGAACCGGGCGAGCCGGACGACAAGCTGAGCGACCGCGGCATCGGCACTCTGCTGCGCACCGATCCGGTGTTCCTCGGACTGCAGAAGACGCGGCTGCTGGATCCGATTCTGTCGATGCCGGGGACCAACGATCATCCGGGCGACTACAGGCAGAGCGGCTGCACGGCCTGCCACGTGATTTACGCAAACGACCGCGACAAGGAACATTCCGGCGTCTACGCCAAATACGGTAACGAGGCACTGAGCCAGCAGATCGATCCGACCATTCCGAAGAACGAACGCGGGCATCCGATCAAACACACCTTCACGCGCTCGATTCCGACCAGCACGTGTATCGTGTGCCACATCCATCCGGGCACCAACATGGAAGCCACGTACCTCGGCGACATCTGGTGGGACAACGAAACCGACGCGAAGAGCGGGAACATGTATCCGGAAAAGCAGCACGATCCGACGGAGACAGAACGCTACGAATCGTGGCAACACAACCCGGAAGGGGCGGCGGTGCGGGGTAACTGGAAAGAGTATAACTTTCTGGCTAAGCTCGGCGAGCCCGAGACGCCGGGTAAGGCCGTTGCCAACGATCAGCTGAAGCATACCCAGTTCGCCGATTTTCACGGGCATGGCTGGGTATTCCGGGCCGTTTATAAGCGCGATCGCGAGGGCAACATGCTCGACGCGAAAGGCAATCTGATCACCGATCCCGCGCCGGAGAAGTTCAAAAAGGGCGTGCATCTGGAGGACATCCACCTCGAGAAGGGCATGCACTGCGTCGACTGCCACTTCGAACAGGACAGCCACGGCAACGGCAATCTGTATGGCGAAACGCGCAATGCGGTGGAGGTGGACTGCATCGACTGCCACGGCACGATTTCGAAAAAGGCTACGCTGCTGACATCGGCGGCCGCTGCCCCGAAGGGCGGTAACGATCTGGCACTGCTGCGGACGCCGGACGGCAAGCGGCGGTTCTATTGGGAGAACGGCAAGCTCTACCAGCGAAGGTCGGTGGTGGATCCGGCCGATCCTGCGACCAGTGAGCCGTGGGAAGTGGTGCAGACGATAGACACGATCACGCCGGGCAACGAACATTACAGCGCGAAATCGGACTACGCGAAAACGGTGCTGAAGACCGATCCGGAGAAGTTCGGCACGGGCGAACAGGACGAAACGAAACTGGCGCATGCCAATTCGCGGATGACCTGTTATGCGTGCCATTCCTCGTGGACCACGAGCTGTTTCGGCTGTCATCTGCCGATGTACGCCAACGCGAAAAAGCCGATGCTGCACAACGAAGGGCTGACGACACGCAACTGGACGTCGTACAACTTCGAAGTGCTGCGGGACGACATCTACATGCTGGGCGTGGACGGGACGGTAACCGGCCATCGCATCGCGCCGACGCGTTCGACGTGCGCCGTGACGGTGAGTTCGCAGAACGCCAACCGCGACTGGATCTACTACGAACAGCAGACGATTTCTTCCAGCGGTTACAGCGGCTTCGGATTCAGCCCGTATTATCCGCACACGACGCGCTCGACTGAAACCAAGGTATGCACCGACTGCCACGTTTCGAAGAAGGGCGACAACAACGCCTGGATGGCGCAGCTGATGATGCAGGGTACGAACCTGGTGAACTTCCTCGGGCGCTATGTGTACGTGGCCGAAGGCGACAAGGGGTACGAGGCGGTTACGGTGGCGGAGCACGACGACCCGACCGCAGTCTACGGCAGCGACCTGCAGCAGATCGTCTACGGGGAGAACTACGAGAAGCTGAAGAAGCACGGATTTGAACTGGACGAGGCCGATCATCACGCAGGCAACGTTCTCGACGTGCAGGCGCGCGGCGAATACCTGTATGCCGCGGACGGAAAAGGCGGGTTCCGCGTCTTCGATATCGCGAACATCGATAACAAGAACTTTTCGGAGAAGATGAACACGGCGCCGGTTTCGCCGTTCGGCCAGAAATTCTACCTCAAGACGAAGAATGCGACGGCAGTGGGATCACCCTCGACGCTGGCGGTGGATCCGCTGCGTAATGTGCCGAAGGAGAACGAGGAGAACGCGCCCGCGCTGTTCTACGGGTTCCTCTACGTTACGGACGCGGAAGAAGGCCTGGTGGTGGTGGGTAACGGGAGCCTGAAGAGCAAGAGCCCGGGCGTCATGACGCTGCTCGACGGCGACCCGCGGAACAACTTCCTCAAGAAGGCCCTGGCCTTCAACCCGGGCGGCGCTCTGACAGGCGCGCGGCGCATCACGCTGGCCGGAACGTTCGCTTACATTCTGTGCAACAAGGGTCTGGTGGTGGTGGACCTCGCGAACCCGGGCGCACCCAAAATCACGGAGACAATCGGTGCGCCGGACCTGGTGGATCCGCAGGGCGTGGGCGTGCAGTTCCGCTACGCTTTTGTGGTGGACAAGGAAGGGCTGAAGGTTCTCGATACGACGGATCTGGCGCATCCGAAGATGGTGCAGGGCGCTAAGCAGCCTCTGGCGGACGCGCGCAACATTTACGTGGCGCGAACCTACGCTTACATTGCCGGCGGGAGGGAGGGCCTCGTGATCTGCGATGTCAAGACACCGGAGCATCCCGGGGCCTGCGAGCGGTTTAACGCGGGCGGCAAGCTGATTGACACGCGCGACGTGAAACTCGGCATGACCGCGGCGAGCGCTTTCGCCTACATCGCCGACGGCAAGGGCGGCATGAAGATCGTGCAGATCTTCGCGCCGACCGACAGCAAAGACACCGATACCTATCTTGGATTCAGCCCTAAGCCCATGCCGAAGCTGATTGCAACCTACAAGACCGCGGGCCCCGCACTCGGGATCTCGAAGGGCATTGACCGCGATCGCGGCGTTGATGAGAGCGGCAACCAGGTGACAGTGTTCAACCGGCGCGGCTCCCGCCCCTTCAACAAACAGGAGATGGAGCGGATGTACAAGCTGGATGGCAGCGGCCGGTTCTATACGGTCGCCGACGAGCCGCCGGCACGGGGCACGCTGGTGTCTAAGAAATAGCCAACTGCGCCGGCGGCAGAGAGCGCCGGCGGTACATTTTCAGTAGTGTTTCAGGGTCATTTGTTGTAGGCTTTATCCTTACGCCCATGACCCAGACCGCCGAACTGAAGCGCTTAACTGAACCGCACAAGGAAGTCACGCGCCCCTGGCGTAAGTGGGGTCCTTACGTTTCAGACCGCTCGTGGGGCACCGTTCGCGAGGACTACAGCGAGTGGGGCAATGCCTGGGATTTCTTCCCGCACGATCTGGCGCGCAGCAAGGCCTATCGTTGGGGCGACGATTCGATCGGCGGCATCTGCGACCGCTACCAGATTCTGCTGTTCGCGCCGGCGTTCTGGAACGGGCGCGACCCGATCCTCAAAGAGCGCTACTTCGGCGTGCAGTCGAGCGAAGGCAATCACGGCGAGGACGTCAAAGAATATTACTACTACCTCGACTCGACGCCGACGCACAGCTACATGAAGATGCTGTACAAGTACCCGCAGCAGGAGTACCCGTATGGCTGGCTGGTGGACGAGAACCGGCGGCGCGGCGGTGCGGGACCGGAGTTCGAGCTGATCGACACGGGCATCTTCGACGAAGACCGCTATTTCGATATTTTCATGGAGTACGGGAAGGCGGGGCCGGACGATATAGCGATTCGGCTTGAGATACATAATCGCGGCCCGGAGGATGCCGACCTGTGGGTGCTGCCGCATCTGTGGTTCCGCAATACGTGGGGCTGGCAGTGGCCGGCGAAGCCGGAGCCGGCGATCGAAGCGGAGCCGGGCGCGGGATTCACCGCCATCTGCGCCGACGACACGAACCTGGAGCCGCTGAAGAATCTGCCGGTGCAATGGAAACTGGGCAAACGCTACCTCTACGGGCCGCCGGGCGGCCAGACGCTGTTCACGGACAACGAAACGAACGCCACGCGGGTGTTCGGCGCGGGCGCCATCAGCCGTTCGGAGCACGTGAAGGATGCGTTTCACCGGTACTTCATCGACGGCGAGCACGGTGCGGTAAACCCGGAGCACAAGGGCACGAAGGCGTGCCTCGCGTACAAGCTTCATGTGCCCGCGGGCGGCTCGCAGGTTCTGCCGCTGCGGTTCACGAATGAACAGATGAAGGAGCCGCTGAAGGACGTCGACGCGATTGTGGCTCTGCGAAAGAAGGAAGCCGACGAATTCTATGCGTCGGTGCATCCGCCGAAGGCGACGGAAGAAGAGAAGATGATCCAGCGGCAGGCGTTCGCCGGGCTGCTGTGGTCGAAGATGATTTACCTCTTCGATGTTTCGACCTGGATGGAGGGCGACGACCCGGCATGGCCGCCGCCCGCATCGCGCAAAAACGGGCGCAATAAGCACTGGCGGCATCTGAATTCGATGCGCATCCTGACGATGCCGGATAAGTGGGAGTATCCGTGGTTCGCGGCGTGGGACCTCGCGTTCCAGTGCGTCACCATATCGCTGATCGATCCCGGATTCGCGAAGGACAATCTGTGGTTCCTGCTGTTTGAGCAGTTCCAGCACGTGAACGGGCAGATTCCGGCGTATGAGTGGGAGTTTTCAGATCTGAACCCGCCGGTGCATGCATGGGCATGCTATCGCGTGTATCAGATCGAAAAAGAAAAGACAGGCAAGGGCGACCGCCTCTTTCTGGAACGCTGCTTCCACAAACTGCTGATCAACTTCGCGTGGTGGGTGAACAAGGTCGACAGCGCGGGCAACAACGTTTTCGAGGGCGGCTTCCTCGGGCTGGACAACATCACGGTGGTGGACCGCAGCGAAAAGCTGCCGGACGGCGCGGTGCTGGAACAGTCGGACGGCACGGGATGGATGGGTTTCTTCTGCCTGTACATGATGCGCATTGCGCTGGAGCTGGCGAATGAGAACCCGACTTACGAGGGCCTCGCGACCAAGTTCTTCCAGCACTACATTTACATCGGCGTGGCGATGAAGAAGATGGGCGGCCGCTCGTACCAGCTCTGGGACGAGCAGGATGGATTCTTCTACGACATTCTGCGCTACCCCAACGGGGACTTCCACAAGTTCCGCGTGCGTTCGCTGGTGGGGTTAATCCCGCTGTTCGCGGTGGAGATTCTTTACCACGAAGATCTCAAGAACAAGCCGGCATTTCTGCGCGACCTCGACTGGTTCATCAAGAACCGCGCCGAACTGGTGGGCAACGCGTGTTATGAAGCGACGATCGGCGGCGCGCGGGCGCATATTCTCTCGATCGTCGACCGTGATCAGTTCACGCGTATTCTCGAGAAGCTGAAGAGTCCGGATGAGTTCCTGTCGGATTACGGGATTCGCAGCCTCTCGAAATATCACCGCGACCATCCGTTCTCATTCGGCCACGGCCGGGTGCGCTATGAGCCTGCGGAAGAGCTGGTGAAGCTGAAGGGCGGGAATTCGAACTGGCGCGGGCCGATCTGGTTTCCGACGAGCTATCTGCTGGTGGAAAGCCTGCTCAAATTCCGTACGGCGCACGGCACCGGGATGGGGCTGCAGAATCTGGCGCACGATGTGGCAGAGCGGCTGATCAGCATCTTCAAGCTGGATGCCGAGGGGCACAGGCCCGTGTTTGGCGGACAGCCGAAGTTCCAGGACGATCCGCACTGGCGGGATTATATTCTCTTCTACGAGCACTTCCACGGCGACAACGGGGCGGGCATCGGGGCGAGCCATCAGACGGGATGGACCGGGCTGGTGGCGAATCTGATCGACGAGCGGCGAAGGTAGGGGAACGGAGTACGCCGGGCAGAAGCCCGGCGGCAGGCAGGAATGCCTGGCCCCACTAACTACTGCTTAACCCAGATGGAGTTCGGGACGTCGGCGCAGAGTCGGCTTTCGCGGTCGAACTTCGGGCTGTCGTCGACGATATGGCGCGCGGTTAGGAGGGGCTCATAGTTGGGGCCGACAGTGGCGCGGCTTACGGCGTACTGCGAATAGTGGATGACCAGCAGGCCGCCCTGCTTCAGCCAGGAGTCAAGTTCGGTAACCTTGGCGTCGAACTTCTCGAACGGGTAGATTCCTTTGAGGTCCTGAATGCCCCGCGCGGTGACCTGCATCGGCGTGCGCTGCAGGACCGCCATGCAGAAGATGACGTCGAACGGCGCGCGTGAGCCGATCGCGGCCGAGTCGGATTCGATGAAGGCGATGCGATCGTCGACGGCGAGCTTCCGGGCGACGGCGAGACAGTGTGCGTTGATCTCAGCGCCGACGATGATAGCGCCCGGGAAATAGCGGCGAAGGGTCAGCACCTCTTCGCCCGTGGCGCAGCCGTAAGAGAGAACGCGCAGATCGGATGCCTCCGCGAAGTAGTCGCGGCAGGCGGCGAATATCCGCGGGTAACGGTCCATCCGGGTGAGGACCGTGGACTGGTGGAGTTCGGCGGATCTGAAAAAACGCAGCCACACCGAAGTGCGGTAAGCGCGACTGATGCAGAAGCGGACGGGTGCGGTGGCCCAGACCTTCAAACGCGCAGAGAGATGCACATCCTCAGTGCATCAGCTGCGAGATCATCCGGGTGGACTTCACGGGCTGACCCTTGGACCAGTCGTGGTAGATGTGGCACTCGTAGCAGCCGGAGGCGGCACCGTTGCTGCCTCCCGTATGACATTTCTCGCAGGTGGCGAGCTTCGGAAGCAGCACATCGGACGTTCTCTCGCTCTGTTTGGTATCCGTGTGGCACTCCGCGCAATCCACCAGCTGATGCGATTTGTGGTCGAACCTGGAATCGCGCATCCAGCGGATGGTCTGGTTAGCCTTAGGTACGTCCGGAGGCGCTGCCGGGGCTGAATACGTCACCGAGTGGCACTCTTTACAGTCCTTCTGGAAGAGCAGGAGCTCGGCTTCGGTGACGCGCTGGGAGACCCACTCGGCGGCGTTGCGCGGCGGCGGCAGGGGCTTGGTCTGCTGGTTCGGCAGGCCGGGGTCCAACGCCGGGCTTGGAATCGCCGATGTGAGGGCCGGAATCGACGTTTCGTGAATCGCGTCGGGATGGGAAGCGATATAGTCCGTGTACTGCTTCACCACGTACTCGTGGACCGTCTTGCCGTCCTTGTGGGGGGCGTCTTTGAAGCGCGGGTCGAACTGCAGCGGATGGCAGCTCTGGCAGTCGCGCTCGAAGCTGGAGGGCTCGATTTCGGGGGAGAGCGAGCGCAGATAAGGGCTGGGCGGAATCGTCGCGGAGGCGGACGGCGGCATGCTTTCGATGAGCGACGCCGTGGTGACCATGGTGTTCTTGTCACGCGCGGCGGGCATGGCCATGTGATGGCAATCGGCGCAGACCATCTGCACCAGCTTGCCTTCGGGACCCCGCAGATCCTTCTTCAGGTGCACCTTGTGGTTGAGTTTGATGGTGCCGGGATCGGGCGGGTGTCCGTCGCGAACGGCGGTGATTTCCGGGTGTCCGTCGGTCAGGCTTCTGATGTGTTCGGCGAACTTGTGCGGGCCGCCTGTGATTTTGAGGTCGGAATGGCAGGCCACGCAGGACTTCTCGGAAACGGCCGCAAGACGAGGAGAGCCCTTGTGATCGACGTGACATTCTGCGCACGTCGGCACGTCCTCAGCGAGCTGGCGATCCTGATGTTTGGGGCCGTCGTGGCAAGTCAGGCAGGCCTTATCGGTCACCTTGGTTCCCCAGACGGCCGATTCCAGATGGCACGACTTGCAGTCGTTGATGGCGATCCTGTGGGCGGGCGCGAGCGGGCCGGCGTTGAAGGCCTGCTTGCCGGACAGCAGGCTCCAGCCAACCCAGGCCAGACCGACGGCGGTGAGTACGACCCAGCCCACGCGACGCCAGTAGACCAGCGGGAACATCTTCTGGAAATAGTTCCGGTCGATGCGCTGCGCGAGTTTTTTGGTGGTTCGAATTCTTCCGGCCATGTAAATTGTCCTGGTAGCGCGTCCTAGTAGCGCAGCGCGATGATGGCGTGAACGCCGCCCAGCACGAGCAGGGCGACGGACAGTGGCACATGCACGATCAACCAGGCATGCAGCCATTGATAAATCTGCTTCTGACGAGTGAACTGGCGCTCTTCCTCGCAGATGTTTTCGAGATCGTCGAGCGCGCCGCGCAGGCTTTCGGGCAGACCGCGGCGCAGGGAGTCGAAGACGATCTCGGACTTCTGGCCGTCGGCCAGAACGACGCCGGGTTGCTCGGGAGCGTTCAGGAACGGACGGATCGTGACAGCATAGGCGTCACGCAGGCGCGCCTTGTCTTCCTGCTCGACTTCATCGCTGGCGATGGCAGCCACCAATTCTTCAGCCTCTTCGCGCAACTGGGCGCGAACGTGGGGGATTTCCTCGTAAATGGTCTCGAGAGGTACGTCCGCCGTGATCATGCTCGGGAGGTAATGCTGCAGGGCAGCGCCGAAAATGCCGCTGAACCAGACGATATAGAACAGAATCATCAGGACGAGGGTGAGCGGACCGCGCGCATGAAACCCACCGGCATGCAGAAGAATCAGAGGCAGGGTGATCAGGCCCATCCAGAGATGGCCGCGCATCCAGGTCTGGGCTTTGCCGAGGCGCCACACGGGCAATTTTTTGCGTACGCCGAGCAGGCCGACATAGAGCATCAGCGCGTAGCCGGCGATGCCGAACGCGAGGCCCCAGAAGGTGCCGCCGCGCGGGCCGCCTGGTTTGGTGAGCGCGTACCAGACATAGATGATCAGGGAGACGATCAGAAGGATCGCCGCCATTGCGGCCCACGGTTTATGTGTACGGTCGATGCGCATGTCTCAGCCGGGCTTCTCTCAGGGGGTCTTGCCGATTTCAATATCGGAGGCGGGATTCAGAACGTGTTTGAAGAATACGTTCGGGTCGACGCGGTGCGCGGCGTCATGCGGGCAGGCGTAAACGCAGCTGGGCTCGGCGTGGTTGGTGCAGAGGTCGCACGAAGTGGCCTTGCGCTTCGGGCCTTCGGCGCGCTGGCCGGTGCCCAGTTCCCCATGTTTGAACTCATGCATCGTGATATTGCCGTAGGGGCAATTGGTGGCGCACTGGCCGCAGCCGATGCACCAGTCCTCGATGATGACTTCGAGCGACTTGCGGCGGCGGATGGCGCCGACGGGGCAGCCCACCATGCAGAGCGGATCGCGGCACTGGCGGCAGGAAGTGGCGACCAGATAATTTTCGAAGCGCATGCCTTCGCGGGTGAGACGGGTGATGCCGTCATGCGCATCGGCGCAGGCGCGCACGCAGTTGTCGCAGCGCGTGCATTTCTCCAGATCGAGAACCAGCAGGCTCTGGGCTTCGAACATGCCGTTGGCAAGGAAGCGCTCGATCTGCACGCTGGAGGCCTTCTGGAGCAGATCTTCGTTCTGTTTCAGGTGCTCGTCCGCCACGCGCGAGATATTCGCGCGGATTTCCGGGAATTCGGTCATCATGCGCTGGAAATCCGCCGCGCCGATTTTAACCACTTCGACGTGATCGAGCGAGGTGCAGGTGGCGGTGCGGCGGCCGTTGGGCGTCAGCAGGCCGATTTCACCGAAGTAGCCGCCTTTGCCGAGATAGGCAAGGACGAGATCGCCGCCCGGATGGGCCTCGGTGACCTTCACGAAACCGGTGCGAATGAGATAGAAACTGTCGGCGAGATCGCCCTGACGGCAGATCACATCGCCCTTGCCAAAGCGCTGCAGCTCGACCGAATGGCGCAGGGAATCGAGGAATTCGAGCGGCAGGGACGCGAAAATCGGCACGCTCTTCAGGTGATCTTCCAGTGCCTGACGCTTGTACTTTTCGTCGAGCATGCCCTTGATCGACTTGTTGCGCTGCATGATGTCGAGGACGTTGCGCAGCATCTCGTACATCGTGCAGTCGGTGGTGGCGCGAACCGTGGCCGACCTCGGGTAGAGGCTCATGCAGGTCATTTCGCCGAAAAGATCGCCAGGACCGAGTTCCGCCACCGGTTTTTCGTAGGAAATACTGACGGACGCGTCGATCGGGATGTTGGATTTGGTGGCTTCGCCTTCGCGCTTGTCCTGGGTGCGGCCGGTCAAACTGCTGGCGAGGCGCGAAAAGAATCCGGTGCTGCCGCCGGAGGTCTTCACATGGGCCATGGGCGTCGACAGAAAAACTTCCGCCTTGCCGTCGACGATATAGAAAGCGGTGGAACCGTATTCGCCTTCCCGGCAGACAATCTCGCCCGCGCGGAATTTGCGCTGGACCACCGATTTCTGGTTCAGCTCGAGGAACGTGCCGGAAACCTTCTGGAAGAAAGAAAGCTTCTGCAGATCCTCGACGGGAACGGGCGTGCCCTGCATGTCGGCCTGCACGACGAGTTTATTGGTGAGCGCGCCGGTTGGGCAGGAGACCATGCACTCGCCGCAGGAAACGCAGCTCGAGTTGCCCATCGGGGTGTTGAGATCGAAAGCGACGCCGGCGAAGAAACCTTTGCCCTTTCGCCCCAGAACGTTGTTGTGGCGGATTTCGTTGCAGCCGCGGATACAGCGGTCGCAGAGGATGCAGGCTTCGTGATCGACCGCGATGGAGACGCTGGTGTCGTCCTGGCCGCGCTTGGCGAGGCGCTTGGGGAAGCGCGGCGTGCCGACGCCGTCCTTCTTCGCCAGAGTTTCGAGCTCGCAGTCACCCGAATGCTTTTGACGGGCGCAGGGCGACGGATGATCCGCCATCAGCAACTCGACCAGCGTGCGGCGCACACTCTGCACCTTGGGGGAGTTGGTGACCACGTTCATTTTGTTCTCGGCGGGGCGGATGCAGGCCGCGGTGAGAACGCGGCCGCCGGCTTCGACGAGACAAATGCGGCAGACGCCGGCGGGTGTCTCGTTCTGCTGGTGGCAGAGCGTGGGGATCGGGATGCCGTTGACGCGGGCCGCGTCGAAAATGGTGGTGCCCGCAGGCACCGTGACTGCAAGCCCGTCGATTGTCAGACTAACGTCGCTCATTGCTTAATATCCCTCATCGGGGCTCTATATATCCCTCATCGGGCAAACGCCCTCCGGACAGCGATGATCACGAACATGGGCCTCGAGTTCATCGGAAAAGTGCTCGATAACGGAAGAAATCGGAGAATGCGCGAACTGGCCGAGGCCGCAGATGGAGCCGAGCTTCATGGCTTCGGAGAGCTCTCTGAGGAGATCGAGGTCGGCCTGGGTGCCTTTGCCGCGCGTCCAGCCGGTCATCAGGTCCACCAGTTTCTGCGTGCCGTTACGGCAGGGCACGCACTTGCCGCACGATTCATTGCGGAAGAACTTGGTGGCGTTGAGGGCGTTGTCCAGCATGCAGCGGCCCTCGGCGTAGACCACGATGGCGCCTGAGCCCATCATCGAACCGACATCGGCAAGCGTCTTGAAGCTGACGCGCACGTCTTCGAACTTGGCGGGCAGGTAGCCGGACGACGGTCCGGACGGTGCGAAGGCCTTCAGCCTCTTGCCTCCGGGGATGCCCTGGCAGTGTTTGTAAATCAGCTCGGACATCTTAATCCCCATCGGCACCAGGAACACGCCGGGATTATTGACATCGCCGCTGAGACCGACAAACTTCAGACCGGCGTGGCCATCTTCGCCCATCGACTTGTATTTTTCGATGCCGAAGGAGAAAATCTGCGGCACATTGGCGAACGTTTCGACGTTATTCAAAGCGGTCGGCTTATGATAGAGGCCTTCAAATACCGGGAATGGGGGCTTGTTGCGAGGCTCGCCGCGATTGCCTTCGATGCCCTCGATGAGCGCCGATTCCTCGCCCATAATGTAACCGCCGGGGCTGACGAAGACTTCGAGGTCGAACGACATATCGGAGCCACAGACGCTGGGCCCGATGATGCCTTCGGCGCGGATGCGGTCAATTTCCTTCTGGAAGACGTGCTCCTGCACTTCGTATTCGTGCCGAATGTAGAGAATGCCGCGATGGGCGCCGGTCACGAGTCCGGCGATAATCATGCCTTCGGCGACCAGATGGGGGACGTGCTCGAGGATAAAGCGGTCCTTGATGGTGCCCGGTTCGCTTTCGTCGGCATTGCAGATAACGTACTTCTCGTTGCCGGGAGCGTTGCGCACCAGTTCCCACTTCAGGCCGGTCGAGAATCCGGCGCCGCCCAGGCCGGCGAGGCCGGACTGCTTCAGCGTGGCGATCACGCCGATCCAGTCGCGGGTCTGAACCAGTTGTTTCAGAATCCCGTATTTCTCACCGCCGGCGTAGGGATCGGCGGCCAGCGGTCCCTGAGAATGGTCATGAGGCAGGGGGGGCAGTTCGCCGCCGCCGAGCGCCACCAGCACCAGAGCTTCGGCCTGCGGGCCGGTCACATTCACGTAGGAATGACCGTCGATCGCCATGGCGGGAGCACGATCACACTGTCCGAGGCAGGAGACTTCGCCGATCTTGATATCGCGCTCGCTCATGCTGCCGAAGCGCTGCTGCAGAGTGGCTTTCAGGTTTTCCGCGCCACGGAGATGACAGGTCATATCCATGCAGACATTGGCCTGAACCTTTGGCGGGGGCGTTAAGTGGAAATGCGGATAGAAGTCCGCGACTCCGTTGATGTGGGGCAGCGAGACGCCGGTGCGCCGGGACAGATCCTGCAGCTGGTCGGCGGGCAGGTATCCGAATTCCTTCTGGATGGCTCTGAGGTCGTCGAAGATCAAACCGACATTATAAGCACGTACGGCATAAAGATCGAGAAAAATCCTCGGAAAAATAGACTGCGGGTACCTGTAGCTTTCTATTGCCATTAAAAGCGCTCATCGAGTACGCTGTAAGCTGCCTATGCGCCCAGGTCTTTTTTTGCTGGTTTGCTGCGCTCTGACATATGCGCAGACAAACGATCCCCCGAAGTTTAACGGACCGGGTTCCTGCGCCTCGCCCAGCTGCCACGGCGGCGTGCAGATCCGGAATGAAACTACTGTCCAGCAGAACGAGTACTCGATCTGGGTAGTCCACGACCGGCACACGCGGGCCTACAACGTTTTGTCGAACGATGTGGCTAAGAACATCACGAAGCTGATGGGCATGAAAGCCAACCCGCAGGAAGAGCAGCGCTGCCTCGCGTGCCACTCGGTGAATCCCGGCGACCGGCTGGCGGCAACCTTTCCGACCAAGGGGGGTGCGCCGGACCTTTCGGACGGCGTGAGCTGCGAATCGTGCCATGGACCGGCGTCGAAGTGGCTGGGGCCACATACCGAGAAGGACTGGCACCGGGAAGACTGGATCGAAGGCGGCAAAGAGCACGGCGAGATGAAAGATCTGCGCGATATTGCCAGGCGCACGGAGAACTGCGCCGAATGCCACATCGGCAGTGCGACCGATCCGCTGAAAAAGGTGGATCACGAACTGATTGCGGCCGGGCACCCGGATCTGGTTTTCTCGCTGACCTATTACCAGGATGCGATGCCGAAGCACTGGAGAGAAGAGTGGGAAAAGCCGGAAATGGCCGGCAAGGCCAAGCCCGCCGCGGATCCCTTTTTCGATGTGCGCGCGATAGCGATCAGCGAAGCCACCGAGCTTCGGCTGCAGCTGCAGCGTGTGGCCCGCAACGCCACGGGCACACAGCCAGCCGCGGTGGCGGGCGTCCCCGCGGTGAGTCTGCCCCGGACGGTCTGGCCCGAGTATGGCGATCTGGACTGTTTTGCCTGCCATCACAGCCTCACCGACGCGAAGGACAGCTGGTTCCTGAAGCGGGGCTTTCCACCCGATCCGGACGCAGCCGGCGTTTCAGCGACCGCAAGCGGACGGCGTCCGGGCAATCCGCCGCTCAATATTTCTCGTTTTGTTGTGTTGAAGGAATTTCTGAACGACACCGATGCCGCCGCGGAACGCGACCTGGCCGGGAGAGTCGACGAAACCTACAGAATGGTAACGGCGCTGAACAGTGACCGGCCGGCGGTGGCGCGGCAGGCCACGGAAACAGCCAACCGGGCGGCAGAAATTGCCAATATGGCGAAGACTGCCACGTTCGATCAGGCCAAAACTCTGCGGATCATGAAGGGCATCGTGGCTAACGCCGATTACATCACGCGCCAGGGCGAGCGTCCGGCCGAGCAGTCGGCGCTGGCGCTCTGGGTCCTTTATGAGGCGTATTCCAAGGCAGGCAAGCCGGCCGCGGATACGCGCATTCGCGAATCGATCGATGCGCTGCGTAAACAGGTGGACAATCCGTCTTCCTATGACGCATTCAGATTCGCCAACGGGATGAGATCGGTCGGAGGATTATTGCCGTGAAGAAGTGGTCCCTCGGTTTGGTTGCGTTTTGCCTGCTGGGGACTGCGGTCTTCAGTCAAACCAGTGCGGAACGCGCGAACAGGGTTCCGGGGGGGCCGATAAAGGCCCACGACGACGACGCGGTCAGAAACCTCACCACCCTGAACGCGTCCGACGTGCAGCATGTCATCCAGGCTGCGGCGGAATCGGTATCGAGCCCGCTGATTATTGCGGTCACCACCCGTCAGGGCGAGATATTAGGCGTGTACCAGAAGGCTGGTGCGTCGACGGCTCCTGTTGCCGGCAACTTCGGCAATATGGTGGACCCGAATGAGCTGGCTGTCGGACTGGCCAGAACCGCCTCCTTTTTCAGCAATGACGCCGCGCCGCTTACATCCCGCACGGTACGGTTCATCAGCACCATCAACTTCCCGGCGAGCGTTTTCTTCACCGGTCCGGCGCCGCTCTACGGCATCGAGAACACCAACCGGGGCTGCCCGTTCAATGCTCCTTACCCGGCCACTTCAGCGGACGGTTTTCCCTTTTTCCTGCCGCCGGCGAGATCCATAGACGGCACCAGGCCGGGTCTCGGTATTCAGACAGGCAAGCCGGATATTCTCGACAGCGACCAGAACGCGGTGAACCCGGGCGGCATACCGCTGTTTAAGATGAACGCGCTCGGTGGCTACACGATGGTGGGTGGAATCGGCGTTGTGGCCCCGACCCACGCCATCGCGGAATATGCGGCTTTAGTCGGAGCTATTGCCGGAAATGGTATTAACCTGCTTGGCGCGCTGGCGGGACTACCGCCGGGAATCGTGATTGCGGGCGGGGTGGGTCTGCCGGAGATCAATCAGAAGACGAACCCGAACGGCGCAGGCGACAATGGCACAGGCTCTTACGCGCTGGGGTCCTACCTGGTGGGTCCGAAGACCGCCACGGCGCCCGCGCCCGAGCTGGACCTGATTCCGCGGTCAGCCGGTCAGTACCTTACGGTTGACGATGTGAGCACGATCATCAACAATGCAGTGGCCACGGCGAACCAGACGCGTGCCGTGATCCGACTGCCTCCGGGGAATAAGGCGCGATTCGTCATCTCGGTTGCGGATCTGGACGGCCACCTGATTGGTCTCTACCGCATGCGCGATGCTACGATCTTTTCGATCGATGTGTCGGTGGCGAAGTCCCGCAATGTGATTTACTTCACGCAGCATCCGGGTACGGATCTGCCGGGGGTCCCGACGGGAACGGCTGTTACAAACCGGACGATCGAGTTCGGGGCGATGCCGTATTATCCGCCGCCGATCAATTTCACTATGCTGGGCCCGTGGTTTCAGCTGTATAAGAACGATACGGCGAACCCGTGTACGCAGGGCCAGCAGCCGGCGAATCCATATCAGAACGGAATCGTGTTTTTCCCGGGATCGATTCCGCTGTATAAGAACGGCCAGTTGGTGGGTGGCCTGGGCGTCTCGGGAGATGGCGTGGATCAGGACGATTATGTGACTGCGGCGGGAGCGGTAGGGTATATGCCGCCGGCGAATATCGAGTCGGATAACATTATCGTCGAAGGCGTGCGCCTCCCGTTCCAGAAGTTTCCGCGAGACCCAACGGACTTCTAGCAGGCTGCGGAAAGACGGGCGCGGTTCGGAAAAGCTACTCAACCGCGCGCGTCAGCTAGCGGCAACCAAAAGAGCTTTTTGAGTAAAACCGCCGGCGGCAAGACCCCAGCGGTACAGGGCCGATTGAGGGCTATTTCCTTTTGTCCCAAAGGCGGAAGCCGCCGAGGAACGCGTTGGCATTCGACCCCAGCTTTACGCCTTCCGGCAGTTCCTTAAGGTTCTTCGAATTGCCGCCGCCCAGCACGACATAGTCCGCTTCCAGGGCGCGGCGCAATTGATCGACGACGATCATCACGTGCTCCCGCCATTTGGTTTTGCCCAGCTTCTCGAGACCGCGGATGCCGACGTAATCCTCGTAGGTCTTTCCCTTGCGGTAGGGCAGGTGGGCCAGTTCCATGGGCTCGAGAATTCCGTCGATCACCAAAGCTGAACCCAGCCCGGTGCCGAGGCCGAGAAACAGCATGCGTCCGCCGTCATAGCTGCCGAGCGCCTGCATAGCGGCGTCGTTGACCAGCTTCACGGGACAACCGAACTCCTTGGCGAAATCCATGTTGATCCAGCCGGAGCCGAGATTGTGCGGCTCGGCCATCAGCCGGTCGTGGCGCACCGGGCCGGGGTAGCCGATCGAGACGCAGGTGAAGCCCCAGCCCTGCGTGGCGTTTTTCACCTCTTCGATCATGCGCTTGGCGGTCATCGTGGGACCTGACGGGATCTTAATCGGCTCGGTGCGGTTCGAGTCGATAATCTTCAAATTAGTCCCGCCGATGTCGATGACGAGGATGTTCGTCTTACCGGGCACCGGCTTTTTGGCGGCTGCTTTTTTAGCCGGCGCTTTAGGCGCCTCTGCTTTCGGCGCCTCTACCGGGGGGGCGGCAGCTTTCGGGGCTGCGGGCTTCGTCGTTGCTGCCTTGCTGGTGGCCATCTTCGACATGTTAGTACCTTCCGGGGCGAGATGCACGTGGTTTTCGAGGCTTAGCGCGAAAGTTCTTTGGATCGCCGTTGACCCCGCTAAAAAATTACCCACTGTTGCTGTTGACCCCAGTACCAGGACACTGTACTCCAATGCACGGAAACGGGTAGACTAAACAGTCGGATTTGTCGTTCCAGAACCCACACCGCATGATGAAAGCCCTCTACATTGGCCTGCTTTTGTTCGTAATTGCAGCTACTGCTTCGGCTAATTCGATCACCTGGACCGTCGCAGGTGTCACCTTTGACGACGGCGGCACCCTCAGCGGGACCTTCGACTTTGACGCCGATACGGGGGCAGTGGGCAATTACAACCTGGTGGCCACGGCGGGCACCACGCTCGGCGCCTTCAGCTGGATCCCGTCGACCAGCACTTCAAACTATTCCGTTGCGGCCAACGGGGGCTGCGCCGGACCGTGTCTTACGGTTTTTTCCAATGCCTCGTTTCCTGATCCGCTCGCCGGGCAGAACGAAAACCGGGTGCTGACGCTGGTCTTCAACAGTGCGCTGACCGACGCGGGAGGCACCATAGGCCTTAATACGGGCGCCGGCAATTCTTCCCGGGATTGCCTCAATTGTGCTCCTGGCCGCCTTGTGACGGCCGGAACTGTCAGCGCGCCGAATCAACAACAGACCATCACGTTCGACATGATTCCCAACCAGATCTTCGGGGTGTCGCCGTTCCCGATCGCGGCGCAGGCGAGTTCGCTGCTGCCGGTCACGTTTGCTTCGACGACAGGAAACATATGCACCGTGGCGGGCGACGTGGTGGAACTGCTCGCCACCGGGATGTGTTCGATAACCGCCACCCAGGCGGGCAGTGCCGTGTTTCAACCGATCTCCGCCACAAATACCTTCAGCGTGAATCAGGCGGCGGTGTCGGGAGTTCTCAACGGCGCACCCGGCGGCGCGCTCAGCGCCGGAGCGGGCACCGTGGCGACCCTGATTCTGGACGTGAACGGAGACGGATTCCCGGACATCGTCACGGCGAATCAAAACAACAATAATGTCACGGTGCTGCTGGGGCACGGTGACGGGACTTACGGGGCGGCGGCGAACTTCCCGGTGGGACTTGGTCCGGTTTCCGTCGCCGCAGGAGATTTCAATGGCGATGGCAAACCCGATCTGGTGACGGCCAATGCCGGCGGCAACACCGTCACCGTTTTGCTCGGTGACGGCACCGGTAATTTCAACGCGGCCGCAGGCAGCCCTTTTTCGGTCGGCGCGACGGGTATCGAACCGTTTTCCGTGGTGGTCGCGGACTTCAACGGGGACGGCATTCAGGATCTGGCCACCGCGAATCAGATTTCCAACAATATTTCCATCCTCCTGGGCAATGGCGCGGGTGCCTTCGCTCCCGCAGCCACCAGCCCCTTTGCCGCCGGCAACCTGCCTACCGACCTCGCCGTGACGGATTTCAATCTGGATGGCATACCGGACCTCGTCGTGACGAATAAAACTGTCGGCCAGGTGCAGGTGTTCCTCGGTACCGGCGCGGGCGCATTTGCTCTCACCGCGGGTAGTCCGTATACGACAGGCAACACGGCCAATCGGGTTGTGGCGGGAGACTTCAATCTCGACGGCAAACCGGATTTTGCGGTGACGAGCGCTCCTGGGGGGACTCTCACGGTGATGCTGGGTGACGGCACCGGCGGCTTCAACGCGGCCGCGAACAGCCCGTTCCAGGTGGGGAACTCGCCCCGGGCCGCCATAGTGGCTGACTTCAACGGCGACGGCCTTCCCGACATCGCGACATACGACGAAGCAGATAACGGGGTCACGGTGATGCTGGGTAATGGCCAGGGTGGATTCGCGCTGTCCGGCGGGAGCCCGTTCGTCGTCGGGGGCGCCGGTCCCTTCACCGGCTACTCCCTCGGCGCAGGCGATGTCAATGGCGACGGTATCGAAGACCTCTCCGTGCCGGACAGCAGTAACGGCACCGTCACCGTGCTGCTTGGGGCGCTCTCCCCGACGACTTCGACTTTGACGACGACTGCGGCGGCGAACATCGTCCAGGGCACGAACGTGCCGCTGACGCTGACGGTGACGGACAACGGAACCGCGTTCAGTCCGCTGACCGGCGCGGTGACGTTCCTCGACGGAGCCAACGTTCTCGGTGCAGCCGCGCAGAACACC
>Ga0182030_10005465_pt1 | contig 26975 bp, 36 predicted proteins | sample 812S3MmetaG_FD_121299 | JGI IMG/M metagenome (GOLD analysis project Ga0182030, IMG submission 121299) | Permafrost microbial communities from Stordalen Mire, Sweden - 812S3M metaG (Illumina Assembly) | ecosystem: Environmental > Terrestrial > Soil > Wetlands > Permafrost | place: Sweden...
CCCACCCCACCCCCTCAGGTCAACCCCCCCTCACCCTATTTTCCATCCATCCCATCCCATCTCAACACCCCTCACTCTCCTACTCCCAAACGAATCCTCATCCCCAACCTATCCTATCCAGACCCCTTCAAACCACCCCTCCCTAGCTCTCGTACCCTTCACCCTTCCATTCATCCCATCCCACCCAGCCCTGCATTCCCAGCCCTCCCTCTCGCCTACTAATTTCCAAATCCCGTTGCTCATTCAATGCATTTCAATTCGGTCCTCTGTATACGAAAATGAGTATTGATAATCAATTCGTGACTAGCTCTGCTGTGCTGCATGTAGGGTCCGATGAATTGGATACCTAGGATAGTTGAGGAGTCCCGATTGGCGGGGGAGGGGTGAGGGGTGAGGGGTCGGGTTAGAGGGACATGCGTGTGTTGAGATCGAGTATGAGGATGGTTCGGTAAGATTGGGGGATTGGGGTTACCGGCAGGAGTCCAGGCATGTCTGTCTACCTTGCTCCGTTGGAGGAATGAATGTTGTAGAGAGTAGGTATAGTACGTGGCGATTTATATTGTCGGGTTAAGGTTGTACGATTTTGCAGATATCGACGGGGCTGACTTTGAGTGGATGTCGTGTATAATAAAATAGAATAGAGCAATTGATTGACAAGGATAGGGGCTTGATGGCTAAATATTTCATAATCTCATCTTCAATCGTAAATTCATACATCAGTTTGAACATCACCAACACCCTTCTTTTTCCTTCCCAGCAAACTCTCCCACCATGAAACCTTCTTGTCCGATCTTTCGACTACACCTCGCTCAACAGAACCCACACCCTTCAAGCTCTCGCCAATAACCGCCTCGCTTCCATTTCCATTAGCGCGCTGAGCCCTTCCATCATCACTATCACCAATAAACACCGACGAAATCCTTCGTTCTTCTACTACATGCGGCTGGATGTGATCTCGAGAAATAGAGTTGCGTGCACGGGGACGCGGTGAAGTAGGAGGAGTGATAAGTCGAAGCTGATTGCCGCGGATAGCTATTGCTTGGGAGGTTGAGAGCGTGCGTTCATGTCTGTGTTGGTGTTCTGCTTCGATCAGCCTCTTGTACGCCTTTTCTTGGGTATCTGTAGGGAATTACCTTCAGGTCCTTTGTTCACAGCGTCCCCGCCATCGTCTCCCCGCTGAATCCGTTTCCGCACAACAAGTACCTTAACCCGATCTGCTACCATATGCCATTTACCCCTCCAAAATTCAAGGCCGGACGTAGTATTCAGAGAACCGATTAGGAGAAAGAATGGGACGCAAACGACGGCCATGACGATTGCAAAGTTTTTGAAGCCGGAGCCTTGGGAGGGCATGTTGGTCATGCCAAAGACCGATGTCACGAATGTCAAGGGTAGGAAGAATATCGAGACCTGGAAGAGGGATCAGCTGAAGCGAAAAAAGGAGGAAGAGGGGAGGAAATTGGAGCAAGGGACGGGGACTTACGAGTGTGAGCAGCTTGATGTTGTGGCCCTGGAGGATCGTGACGGTGGATCTAGGAATTGGAATTAGTGGTCATCAATGAGGTGCCGTGGTCCATTTGAAAAACCCACAATTCTACACTCTTCCTACTCTCCAACACACTTGTCCCAGAGAAAAGCTGATCCCTCAAAGTTCTAATCTCCTTCCTCAAGTCATCATTCTCCTCATAAAGTGTCTTCAAACCACGAATCTCCTTCTCAAAGTCTTTCTTCAAACCATGCATTCTCTTTCTCCAGTACACGTTTCGAGGAGAGCCTTCCTCGAGCATGGGCCAGAGACTTTTATGCTTGCCTTCCCAGACTTCTTCGGTGAAGGTATCTTCGTAGCCGTCGATTATGGCTTTGATGGCGTTTTTCATGGTTCCAAGAGTTTGATATGCCCAAAAATACCGTCGGGAATAGGTAAAGTCATCATCTTCGAATAGAAGTTTGTCGCGAAGTGCACGGCTGAACATGAACTCGGCCTGGAATGATCAGCCAAAGTACAAATTCTGGTTCGCCAAATCGAAGTTACTTACCGACGGCGTCACAAGCTTGCTGATGCGGTTGTTGATATCTTCAAACCTCTTCTGTGCGTCCTTAAACTCTGCAAGCAAAGTCGTCAAGAATGCTTCAGGGCCATTCACATAATGCTTGGTAGAATCATGACTATCCATGCTATGCTTATGATCTGGGTAGCATTGGATATTGAGTACATGCCACTGTATGATCATTAGCAAATTGCTAAAACAAGATCGAAACCTCCTTACAGGTGCCCAAGGATCGAAAATATACCCCCGATGTGTTTTCGCTCTTCGATGGAAGTTATTTAGCTCCTTCACGCAATCTCCTTGCAAGGATAGTGCAACTACGGAACTACATCGAGAAATAGGGATGTGTTCACTCGTCTTCTTGGGTATGATGTCTGTAAGTTGCCAGGGCATGGGAGCACAGTCCTCACCAATCACAGTATAATAATCAAAATTGAAAACAAACGAACGTTGACGACGTTCATCCGGGTCAAATGCTCGATTTGCAATGTGAGCCTGGCTTTCTGTAAGCTTGAGCGTCTGGGTGCATTAAAGAGAACTCACAGTTGATGCATCTGCAGAGAGGAGATGCTCAAATATCTCGTCCATATCAAAATGGTCATTCATGGTCAGGTGCAAGGCTCCAAGAATGATTGGAGCAGGCTCTCGAATAATTCTGATACAGTCAGGAGTTTCTGGCAGAAAGGGTTGGCAATTTGACCTACGTGATTCGTCCGACCTTTTGAGTGGCTGCTGGATCGGAATTGGAATTTAAATCCTGTCGAGGTCAGTATACATCAGGCTGAGTATGTTAACACGTTAAACGCCAGTACCTATCCATTGCTCCTAAACTTGGTAGTAATACTCTGACGGGGAAATGAGATCCTAGATCCCACTCCATCCTCCAAGTTGAGCAAATGAGGCCTAGCGTTGTCCAAGATCACCCACCTTAATGGCTTGCCAAATTGCAGAATCAATTGTACTTCCTGCGCTCACTACGGCCCTTCGCGAAACTGGCGCGCCATCTGTTCCGACGTCGAAGACAGAATAATGGGAATTGTGATACTTCTCCTCGGACGGATAGTGGGGAAACAATTTTTCCGGATGCAATAGCCTTTGGTTTTGGTCTATCACAGTCTCTAATATTTTCCGACCTTGTTTATTGAAATCGTGTTTCTTTAAATGATCTCGAAGATGTTGTTCATCGTATTTATAAGGTGCGAGGGTTTTAGAGACGTATAGCTCATCGTCGTCGTCGGAGAAGTCGCTGTCTCCGGTCGAGAAGGATCTAGGCTCTCGACCGGAAGGTTTAAATGGACGTTCAGTTTCGGGTTCCATCGTTGATCTTCGACGGCGTCTTGATGGTGCAGATGGTGACACTGCAGATTTGTACAGAGCCTCGTGTACCTGCTTGAAGGTTTGGAGGTACGCTCTGTGTGTTTCATCAAGCTTCTTGAGCAATTCTTCATTTGTTCCTGCCGCCATTGTGTGTCACTATCGTGATTTCAGGTAGGACAGCTAACAAGCACGCGTGAGATATTCATGATGAAGGGCGGGCATTCAGCTGAAGAGATGTCCCTCGGCGTTTAGAGAGAGCCGCAAGGCTCGGGAGAGAATGTGATCGATTTGCAGCACTCCGCCCCCATGTTGATAAGCTGCATGACGGCCCCGCCCTGGCGAGGCTGCTGTCTGTCTGAAACAAGGCTCGCAATTCAATGTTGGGCGGAATCCTTTAGGAGGCGCATCATATTCGGTGAGAGGTAGCATTTTGGCATTCTGCCAACCGTCTTGCTGTAAAATGTTCGTGATCTGGCATTCATATTGCGATGAAGAGAGGACTGAGACAAGGCTGACTGTGGGGTGCGAGCTGAACTCAAGAACGCCACAGATGCAAGCCCACCAAGCGAGCAATAAATTTCTCTTGGATCTCCAATCAAAGACCCTTCATACAGCAAAATGTGGTTCGTAGGATCAAGTGGGGGGTTTGGAATCACTTTGTGATTGCAAAGGCGCAGGCCAGCGAATGAGTTTTTGATTGGTACCATCGTGTTCACATTTTTGGATTGTTTGAGAATGAGTTGTAGAATTGGTAAGGGCGTGGAAAAAACCTATGGGGCCAGGTATAGGGGAGGTTGTACCTCAAGGTAATACTAAGGTACCTTAGGTAGGGTAAAGAACATTAACTGGAGAGGCTGCACTAATTTGTGATTGGACTTCACCAAGAACTTACTATATTCCAAAAATTTGATTATATATAATATTATTAATTAGTAACTAAATTTATAATTTTTTGGATTATTTAGTAAATTTATAAAATAAAATAATATGTCTGAATTACAAAAATTATTAATTTATTTAATTTACCATGTTAATTATTTAAAATAATATATTTTTTATTAAATGATTTTTATTATAATAATGTTTTTGTTTAATTTATAATTTTTTAAAATTAAAGAGTTTTGGTGAGGTTTTTGTTTTCAGGGGGGTTCAAATTACGAATTAGTGTAGTCTCTGGTGAAAGAAGCCGGTATCCTCTCAACCTCACCTGTCTACCTCATTGGTTTCTCATCAATAACAAATTCACAATCTTCTCATTCTATTCCCCCAGAGCGACTTTCGAGGTGACAAAATAAAAATGCGCTTCTTTTCATAAGGGCTTCATATTTCCCCTGGACCACGTGATGATATGTTATGCATGAAATGGAATGTACCTTATTACCTAAGGTACATAGGTACCTTAGCTAGGGTCCAGCGGAACATCTTCGGTTGATGTGTGTGTCTTGGTCAAATCTTTTCAACATCAAATCAACCATCACTTCCCGAGGACCCCTTCTTCTTATACATAAATAGTGCCAAGACTTATCCGCAACAACTTTCCTATGCACGCTCATCTTAAAAAATATCAAAACCCTCCTCGCCATTAACATGGGCACAGCCCCCCTATCATTTTATAAACGAAATCAAATACGAGAATGAACCGAGGATCCTCGCGTCGGTGACGTACCATTTTGAGATCCACGTAATCAAACCATTCGCCGCGTATCCTCAAGGAGCTTAAATATTTGGCTCAACCACTCTTACGGGAGCCAACCTATGGTGGGTATGGCCCGCCGACCGTTAGAGCCAAGCAGATCTTACTATTTGCGTCTCGCGTCTCTGGGACGGCTTCGGATACGATGGGATATCTCTCCTTCGTTTGCACGCAACCCTTGTGCCGGAAGCCGTAATAGTAAGTGGAGTAGGGTAGCGTAGGCCAATTTCTCGCTATGGCGTCTCCTACATCTTGTCTTGATCTCTTGGAAAGCTTCTTTCCTTTTGACATCTCTTGGAAATTCTTGGCTCTCGTTACCGGTGACTTGGAGGTTGGCATTTCTCGTAATATTCCTGGATAACATTCGTTTTATATACCCAGTTTAGGATGAGGGTTGGGAAGGCTTTTGGCTATGGGGTCGCTATCTGTAGTTCATGGAGTCGGGTGTTGGCTATTAACTTGGATGTGACCTCAGAAGGTGAGCAGCAATACTCGAAGGAATTGGAAGGACGGGAGTTGACATTGTCACAGCTTCAATTAAGAGTGCCGCAAGCACTATCGCATATGGGATGATGAAGTATTATACGGGAAACAACACCGGGGATGTACCAGGGAATTTACCAAATCCATACTATTGGTGGGAAGCAGGGTATGTTTAGGATTGAGGGAAATAATGGAAGAGTACTGATGGCCCTTAGTGCAATGTTCATGACGATGATCGATTACTGGTATTATACTGGCGACACAACCTACAACGATGAAACCCGACAAGCCTTGATCTGGCAATCCGGTCCAGATTATGATTTCATGCCCGAGAACCAGACCAAGACAGAAGGAAACGATGATCAGGGATTCTGGGGAATGGCAGCTATGACTGCCGCAGAAGCGAAATTCGAGGATCCGCCCTCTGGAACTGCTGGATGGCTAGCTATGGCGCAAGCAGTATTCAATCTCATGGCCGGACGTTGGGACACGAGTACTTGCGGTGGAGGACTACGGTGGCAGATTTTTACGTTCAACACTGGATACACCTATAAGAACTCGATTGCAAACGGCGCCTTCTTCAATATCGCATCCAGGTTGGCTAGATACACTGGCAATACGACGTATGGGGACTGGGCGGAGAAGATCTATGATTGGGAAACCAGCGTTGGCTTGATTTCTGATACTGGTGCTGTGTATGATGGATCGAGCGATCTCTTGAATTGCAGCCAAGTTGACAAGCTGCAATTTACCTACAATCAAGGCATTTACCTATTTGGAGCTGCTATGATGTACAACTATGTATGTTGACCCTATTTCTCATGTCGGCACCACTGATAAATTGTAGACAAATGGTTCTGCTGAATGGAAAACACGGATAGATACCCTCTTGAACGCCTCCGACGTGTTTTTTAAAGACGACATCATGGACGAAGTAGCCTGCGAGGACGTCAACACAACCGGAACCTGCGATACTGACCAACTTTCCTTCAAAGCCTATTTCTCGCGTTGGTTAGCTGCGACCGCAAAGATGTGCCCCTGGACCCATGATACGATCATGGCTTGGTTGAAACCTAGCGCTACGGCTGCTGCTGAACAATGCGAGTAAGTCATTCACATCCCGAGGATATCTGAATAGAAGGCCCTCCCACGTCCCCCTTCTGAGGTTAAATCAACTAACAACCCACAGCGGCGGCTCAGATGGTGTGACCTGCGGTTACCACTGGACCCAAAACAGCACCTGGGACGGCACCTACGGCGTCGGCCAACAAATGTCCGCTCTCAGCGTCATCCAGGCAAATCTCATCGACGAAGCTCCTGATCTCGTTACCAACCACACAGGAGGTACGAGTAAGGGAAATTCCGCAGCTGGAACTGGATCATCTTCGAGCTCGACGAGTACGGATGGGAATGTCATTTCGCCGGTTACGGCGGCGGGGAAGGCCGGAGCGGGAATTCTGACGGCTTTTGTGTTGGCGTTGTTGTTGGGGGGTGTGGGGTTTATGATTTCCGGGGGATAAAGGGGGAAAATTTTTCTTTCGCTCAGGGAATTTGAATTGGGGAGCATCACATTGGGATGGTGGCGTTTGGATTGGGTATACACCTAGATTGTAGATATTTTGAAATTGTGTACATTGGTATATAGCCCTCGACCCTGCGCGTACCAAAGCTTTGGGTCGATACTCGGCGTTTTCTTCAGCTTTTGAGAGGATGGACGGATATCACGTTGTAATCAACGGGAATGTCTAGAAATATTTATTGTTCAAGGTTGTCAATAGTTAGATACCAATACATGTCAAATGGTCGCCCATCAAAAGAAAATCTTCTTCATCGTCCTACTATCTTCGAACAGTCCCCTTCTTAGACCTCAATTTAGTCCCAAAGATCTCATAAGTTTTGTCTGACCCTATCAGTACAACAATACACAACATTACCGCGCGTACTGCCCCGCCGCATGTCCAGCATTGACTTCTCGGTCTTACCGGGCAGGAGCACTACTCCAGACCTATTTTTCATCACTTTGATTCAATGAAAACTCAAATCAAGTGAGGCTAAGGATGCAGTTGATATGGATAGGGAAAGGATATAAACCCTCAAGTGCTCCTCTACAAAAAAACTCACTCTGCATCAGACATCTGCACTCGATCCTCCTACTCAACTTACAGGCCAACATCCCGCAAAGACACACTACCCACAACCAATACGCAATTCAAGCCCCTCTTCCTCTTCCTCTTCCTCTTCCTCTTCCTCTTCCTCTTCCTCTTCCTCTTCCTCTTCCTCTTCCTCTTCCTCTTCCTCTCCCTCCTCACCTAGTCCAAGCCCAAGATCTGAGCAGTTTACCAACATGTGCTGTTACCTTAGCCCATCCTCCCCTGCCAAGATGAAGGGAAAGCAACAATGCTTCCTCACCACCTTCTCCCCAACCCTCTGTTCACCAACCGATATCCCCTGCTTGTACACAGATAAGAATTTCTATGCGCTCAGGCGGTTTGGCACTATGTTATTGGCGGGTGTGATTTAGGTGATGCGATCGCGAGGTTGGATTGCACGGATGCTAGATTTGGGACTGTGGGTGGTCCTGCGGGAGGGTAGAGGGGGCGAGGGGATTGTTGGGACGGAAGTAGCGGCTTCCTCTTTAGTTTTACAATAACCGGTACGTGTTCTCCGTCCCAGCATCCTCTCTCGTCGAGTGGGTGCTGAAACTAAGGTATTGGTTCAACGTCCACCACCGACGCAGCCGGTAGGAGACCGAGGAAGGGGATGCAGGAGGTTCAAATTTCACGTGTGGGAATGGGAACAGAGGAGGGGTATGTATGATGAGGGGATATCAATCATCGATTCTCTCTACCAAATAGCTACCTGCCCATCAAAAGCAACGAATCTGAATCTGAATCTGAATCCTTAGCACCAACCAGTTGGCGCCCGCTTTTATCATTTCATTCCGTCCCATCATATCTCATGCTCGTCTTTTTGAAGTACTCATCCATTATATTCCATTGGTCTGCTGCTGTGTAATTCATGCTGCAAACAGTCTAAGAAAAGTGTCTTCCCCAGGGGGTCCGTGTTTGAACTCCAACCTGGCGCTTTTCTGTGTCATAAATAATGATCTCTTAGATCAAAGCAAAAATCATCGCTAGTAAAGGAAACAAAGCCTCAACGTCTAATATCGACGCTTGACCCACGAGCAGAGTCTATGCTAGGTCTCATAGAGCTACTAGAGCTGCGACGTCTTCTCGCTCGCTGATCATTAGGACTCAAAGGATTCAGGCCTGAAGAACGAGCAAAGAGATTTAGAATGTCGGTTAGAGAAATGACCCCTGTCAAGCGGCCTGATAATCCTGCTCCGGGAAGGGCGGCTGCTGAGACGGTGGCGGGGAAAGTACTATTTATTGAAGGTGATGCGGGGTTTGAGTTTGAAGGGGTTACGAGGACTGCGTGGGAAAGAGAAGGTGTTGCGAGGGGTGTAGCGGGGTTTGATGGTGCAGGAGAGGCGGATTCGACGACCCAGACGCGGTGGGATCTCGTGGCTACGAGTTTGGCGACTGTGTGGGCGAGGGTAGAACCTGGGCTAACGTGGAATACTATTGAGATTAGCATGTGAACTTCTCTCAAGTGAAGAGGAAATACCTGGGAAGGAATCCTGGCCATCCCCAATTCCTCTTTCGGAGAGGATGACTGAAATAAAATGAATGCAGGAGCTGCTTATCAGCGGTAAGCTGCTCGAGCTTGTGAGAAGTTTAACATCCGCTGTTGAAATATTTCCAATAACATTCAAAGCATTGTCCACAACTGCAACGCTGGTAAGTCCTTCATTGCTCATCAATTGGAGCGCGTCCGATAACGGTTTATCACCACTAATCATGTTAGTACTGTTGTTTCAGTAAGTATGCCACTTACTTGATAGATATCGTATCTCTGGTTCCTACCCCGAGATCTCGTAAGATTGAAGGATAGAGCTTATCAATTGTAGGAAAGCTGCTACCATTATCCCAAAGGAATTTCACCAACTTCAACTGACTCAAAATACCAACAACCTCCTCAGTCCCTTCTTTACAGACAAGGATTCTATGTACCCCACTTCCAAATATTTCTATAGCCTTTGAAAGATCATGATCCTCCTGTAATGTGACCAATGGCGATTTCTTCGCAAGCGTAGTCACTTCTCGAAGTGGGATTGGGAGCCGGTCTTTGGATTTCTTGTGCAGGGCAGTCCATGCTTCTACTTGATCATCTTCCGGATCGGCTAACCCGAGAACAACGAGGAGGTATGCATTGAGGTCATTGAAATCGAAGGTTTCGCAAGCAGTAGTAGTATTCTGGCTTTCACGGATTAGGATCACATTTGGTGGTCCGGATTCAATCAATTCCTGGAAACCAATCAGCCATAAATCTTGGTGAACGCGCAGGTATCAAAACCTTTGAAGCTATCTCGATAGGAGTCTCTAGCTCAGCCCATTTAATATCATTCGGTTGAACGAGTTCTCCAACGCGTATCCCTCTCCAATCACGACCAACAAATCTCGGATCACTGGTCTTCGAAGCTGGTGGATGATTGAGTAGTTCTTGCACAGCAGCTTGTGTGAAGGATGGATGTCTCTGCGATCGTGGAGAGTGTCTCAAGTTATCTGCAAAGCTTGATCGGTGGCCAATTGCATGGTTTGGACTCGGACTGGATGTGCTGCGTCTCGAAGGTGGATCGATTGAAGATGCGGGGTCTGCCATTTCAAGATTATGGTGAGGATACTCCTTGAAGAAGGGTAGTTGCTTTGCAAAGCTTCAGATAGCTATGTGCTTGTTTGGGTCTATCATGCGAAGGGGGGTTGTGTTGGATGTGATTATCTGATCAGATGTTGGAGGAAGAATGAGCAAGTCGCGCTGCAGGGAGGGGCTCAAGGGCACCGCACGTGATCCGTAACTCAGCAAGGTACAGGGTTCAATTAGAGACGGATCCAAGACAGGTTCAGCTCTTAGGAGTTGTTCCTGGCTTGCATTTGTGTTAAGAATTTCCAGTTCAGATCTAAAGGGATATCTCACACAGGGAGTCATTGAGTTTTATGACAGTTCAAGGGAGAATTGCATTACAAACGGGGCCATATTTCCCTTTTCTCAACGAGGTACCATCCTGCTATCAAAATCAGATTGTATCAAGTCCATAATTCGATTGCACATACAAGATCCTGCCTAATTCAGATGTTTCAATGTTTATTTATTTGAAAAGCAAACGATGTATAAAAATATTGTTGCTTAAAAATGTCCAAATTCGACCATTTCAAATACGGTTAGCCGAACCTCATCGTTGTTCATCCAGCCAAAAAATTCCCCCACCATGTTTTTAAAACGCGTGAACCCAACTCAATAATAATACCACATCCTCCACATTACCAACTTATTTCCACCGACAAAATCTTGCTGATACCGTGGTCGCATAGATCGCTCAGCGAAACCAGCATTGAAGCGCGTACCTATCCATTTATGCGCACAACTTGCGCAAACCTCCCCACATCATGTCTGTCTTACCCCCAGATGTCCATTCAGAACTGCAACAGCTGCTCGATGCGCTGCAGAGCGCCGACAACAGTGTTCGGTCGCAGGCGGAGGAGCATCTTGCAAACAGCTGGACTACAACAAAGCCTGAAATGCTCTTGATGGGGCTTGTGGAGCAAATTCAAGGTTCAAACGATGCAATTGTGAGACTCCCGTTCCCCAAGCGCAAGATGCGGAAGCACACGACTGTATACTAACTGCATTATAGACGCGCTCGTTTGCTGCTGTTATCTTCCGTCGAATAGCTTCGAAATCACGCAAGCTCCAAAATGGGAACAATATCGAACTCTTCTTATCGTTACAGCAAGAACAAGCCTACTTGATCAGACAGAAGCTCCTCGAAGCCCTGGCTTCCGAATCGGCAGGCAGCGTAAGAAATAAGATCGGTGATGCAGTTGCGGAGATTGCAAGGGAATATTCCGATAACAGTGCGTTCTTTGAAACCTTTCCTCCTACGACAACCTTCTAGTCATTATTGCTAAAACTAACCTTACACAGAGGAACAATGGCCGGAGATATTGGGTGTTCTGTTTACACTTAGTATTTCAGAGGATGCTGGGCAAAGGGAAAATGCTTATCGAATATTCTCCACGACTCCTGGAATCATTGAGAAGCAACATGAGGACACTGTACTCTCTGCTTTCACAAAGGGGTTCAAAGATGCAGAAGTTAGCGTGAGTCTCCAGAGTTCCCACTTCATCGTGCACTACTGACAGGACATTGCACAGGTCCGTCTTTCAGCTATGGAGGCCTTTGCTTCGTTCTTTCGCAGTATTCCCAGAAAATCCCAACAAAAGTATTACGCCCTCATTCCCGAAGTCCTGAACATTCTCCCTCCAATTAAAGCCTCCCAAGAATCTGAAGATCTCACAAGAGGCTTAATATCGCTCATAGATCTTGCAGAGGTGGCTCCGAAAATGTTTAAGCCCACATTTCAGAGCCTAGTTGCATTCAGCATATCTGTCATTCAAGATAAGGAACTCACAGATGGAGCTCGTCAGAATGCTCTTGAACTTATGGCAACCTTCGCAGACTACGCGCCAGCCCTGTGCAGAAAAGACACCACTTATACTAACGACATGATCACACAATGTCTTAGCCTGATGACCGATATTGGCATTGATGATGACGACGCTGCAGAGTGGAACGCGTCCGACGATGTAAGTTTCTTCCTGTGCTTTATATTTCTTTTTCTGACAATTTCTAGATGGATCCCGAGGAGAGTGATTTGAACCATGTCGCTGGCGAGCAATGTATGGATCGTCTAGCGAATAAACTTGGAGGCCAAACTATCCTTGCACCAACATTTAATTGGCTTCCCCGAATGATGCTTTCCGATGCCTGGCGGGATCGACATGCTGCTTTGATGGCAATCTCAGCCATCTCTGAGGGATGTAGGGAGCTGATGGTTGGTGAGCTTAACAAGGTTCTAGAACTCGTGGTACCCGCTCTCAGAGATCCCCACCCGCGAGTTCGATGGGCTGGATGCAATGCTCTTGGTCAGATGAGTACAGATTTTGCTGGCACAATGCAAGAAAAATATCACAGCATTGTTGTCCCCGCAATAATTCCAGTGCTAGACTCCCCTGAACCTCGGGTCCAAGCACACGCAGCCGCTGCACTTGTCAATTTCTGCGAAGAGGCGGAAAAGGAGATCTTGGAGCCCTACCTAGACGACCTTTTGACCCATTTGTTCCAGCTTCTTCAAAGCCCAAAAAGATATGTCCAAGAGCAGGCACTTTCTACTATCGCCACTATTGCGGATTCAGCTGAGGCGGCTTTCTCAAAATATTATGATACTCTTATGCCTCTCCTGTTCTCGGTCTTGCAGCAGGACAATACAAAAGAGCTTCGACTTCTGAGAGCTAAAGCAATGGAGTGTGCTACGCTCATTGCATTGGCAGTTGGTAAGGAAAGATTAGGAAATGATGCGATGACCCTTGTGCAACTTTTAGCAGCCATTCAACGAGGTATCATCGATGCCGACGATCCTCAAGCCCAATATCTCATGCACTGTTGGGGACGAATGTGTCGGGTTTTGGGCCAAGATTTCCTACCATTCTTGCCTAGCGTTATGCCACCCCTAATGGAATTAGCCAGTGCCAAAGCCGATATCCAGCTTTTGGACGACGAAGAACAGGTCGAGCAAGTTCAACAAGAGGAAGGCTGGGAACTTGTACCTTTGAAAGGCAAAGTTATTGGTATCAAAACAAGTACTCTGGACGACAAACACATGGCCATTGAACTTTTGGTGGTCTACGCACAGGTTCTCGAGGGCTCTTTTGCTCCATACGTGGCGAACGTCATGGAGAAAATTGCGCTGCCAGGTCTAGCATTTTTCTTCCATGACCCAGTTCGTGTCGTCTCCGCAAAATGTGTTCCCCAACTTCTGAACTCGTACAAAAAGGCATTCGGAATTCCGTCGGATCAAGTGACTGCTCTTTGGAATGGTACAATTGTGAAGGTATTGGAGGTTCTGAGCGCCGAGCCAGCAATCGATACCCTTGCTGAGATGTATCAATGTTTCTATGAGTCCGTCGAGGTTATGGGCAAAAACTGTCTTACTCCAGAATTAATGTCGATTTTCATGGATGCCGCAACTTCAGCTCTTGAGGACTACAAGGATCGCGTAGCTGCCAGAGCAGAGGAGAAAGCCGAGACAAACCCGGAAGAGGGCGAAGAGGATTCCGATGAGATGCTCTTCGCCATCGAAGATGACCAAACCCTTCTTTCGGATATGAACAAAGCATTCCATTGTATCTTCAAGAACCACGGTAACTCTTTCCTTCCGCACTGGGAACGTCTTCATGTCACATACAATGACTTCCTTAAAAGTCAAGATCCTACGCAAAGACAGTGGGGACTCTGCATCATGGATGATGTACTTGAATTTTGTGGTGAACAAAGTTTCAACTACCAAGCTTACATTGTTGAACCTCTCATTGCTGGCTGTAGGGATCCTGCACCGGCGAATCGCCAAGCAGCAGCATATGGAATTGGAGTTGCGGCACATAAAGGTGGACCTCAGTGGTCTCAATTCTTGGGCGCTGCCGTCGAAGTCCTATTCTCCGTAACTCAATTTCCCAATGCACGAGGAGATGACGATGTTTATGCAACAGAAAATGCATGTGCCGCTATTGCCAAAGTTCTACATTACAACGCGAGTAGCGTTGCGAACCAACCACAAGTCACCTCGCAGTGGATCGACACATTGCCTGTCGTCAACGATGAAGAGGCTGCGCCATATGCTTACGCCTACTTGGCTCAGCTTATTGAACAGTAAGCCACGACTCTTTCCATGAAATAAATTGCTGGACTAACTTTCTCGCAGACAAAATCCGGCAGTGATGACCCAGGCTGGAAAGGTGTTTATGTTTATTGCTCATGCTTTGGAGGCAGAGACACTGCAAGGACAGACCGCTACTCGTGTTGTCCAGGCCGCGAAGGGATTGCTTGGAGCCGCAGGCTTGGACCCAGCACAGCTCTTACAACAGTTATCACCGGAAACTCAAGCCATAGTTCGACAATATTTCGGTTGATCAATAAGGAGTTCAAAATTTAGCTACTGCATGGACGATACTCGATGAGACTAACGAATAGAATGATACCACATGCGCACACTTTCCGTTTGTCTTGGGGGGGGGTTGACCGGATGGTATCATGGGATTTTAGCATAGCGAACTCTGGGGAGGAGACGCGAGATTTCACATTTTGCGAGGGGGCCATTTCTCTTGTATTGAGCCAAATTTCGGCCAATCTTCTCACTTGAAAATCAATACGTAATGCAATTCATAAAACCTACCATCATACTCCTAAATCCCCTCGCCATGAGACTAAAAATTCAAGGAACTAAATGTTCCCAGTCTATCACCTATCTGAACCAGAACATGCATCTTAATTCTAGCTTCTTTGTCTCAATAATGTTGGCATAGCCACAGCTCAAAACGCCATTGTCAGATTGGGAGACCAAATATTGGCTTACGACTTTTGATGCATTTAGACAGGGCATCTGGTACTAGAATCTCATTGTCTCAAGCTCCTTGACACACTTATGAGATTGAAATTCTAATTTTGAATTTCATTGTTCTAAAATTTTATAAATTTAGATCCTCAGTTTGGTACTTCATTGTCTGTAAGATTCCAACATAAATATAACCTGGAAACTTAAGCTTCCTATCATTCCCTCATTACCTCCGTAAGTTTCATGGGATGGGATTTCCAAGTCGCCTAAAAAGTCGATGTTGAGCTACCCGAGAAGATGATCCCACCGGTAGTGGGGCAATTGCTAATCTCCCAAGTAAGCTTTCCACTAGTGATAGCTCATCCTCCACAACTCTACCGTCAGTTGTTGGTCTATGGGATTCGACAACTTCGACCGACATCCAAAAAGAAGACCAAATCTCGTTGATCGCTCCTCTATCCCGCATCTCATCTAAGCTGCTTTGAGGATTTCTTCTCCCAGTATATGGAGTCTTTGTGTTTAGTTTCACAGCATTCTGCTGGCGGAAACGATCATCCTATCACAACCGGCCAAAGCTTTCCCTTCATGCCGTTGTCGCACTGAAATTTGGAGCACGCAAAACCAAACCCAGCCGTGCCTCTTGTACTTGAACCTTCCACGAAGCTGCACACTCGACATAGCATTCGGACCTTCCGACAGACGCGTGACGATTAGGATTTTTACCTACGAAACTCTCTTGATCTCGCGACATTCTTCACGGGTGATCGTGGTAAAAGGCTTTCACTAATTCACTCTTCGTCTGTTACCGACTCAGACAGCATCAATCAACGTTACTCGAATCTCGTACGTCTAGGGCCAACGCCACGGCTGGGTGCAGCGGAAAGAGGATTGTGGCAACATACCAGAACAACACTACTTCTCCCCCAAGACGGAATTTATGTCGGAAATACCCCCATGAGTCTGTGCAACGTTTTCCATATATTGAAGATCGAGGAAGGAAGTAAGAACAAATGTCGGCGACATGAATCAGTTCTTTGGGACGCAGTACTCTCAGGAGGACTTGCAGCAGCGGCTGGCACAGAAGAGGAACCGAGATGGGGCTCAAAGAACATCAAGTATGTCTATGGCACCGCCAACATCACAGGGCGGTGATAATAACATGGATATGACGGGCATGATGGGGGGTGATACATTGGACGACATCATCATGCAGAACAACAGGGAAGCCCAGCGGCGGCAGAGCATACCGGATCCTTATTCAGGACCGGAAGTGGATCGTAGGTCGTCTTTGATGGAATTTGGGGCGGCGAATAATGATCTCAGTGGGTTTCAATTCGCGCCGACATCTACTGCTGGAAACCCGAGTCTACGGCGGCAATCTACTGGTGAGCTGGATATGACCGGGTACACAGATATAGGATCGGGGGCGAGCATGCAAGCTCCTCAAATGGGCTTCGCCTCATCTATGCAAACAAGTGAGTCTCTGACGATTGATACGAGCTCTTTTCCGGGTATGTCGACGGATATGATCCAGGGCATGATGGGATACGCCCCTTTTGGCATGGAAGGAATCTCGGATGACAACTCTGTCATGAATATGTTTTCACCAACCGACTTCACACAATCTTTCAGCACAAATATGGATCCAGTGGCAAGCAACTTTATGGTCTCTGGACCTGGACAAAGTGGATTGCCCTCTCATCGAGGCAGTATCCATGGCGATGCGAGCGAAAATGACAATATGATACCAGATATGTCTGGAGTGAGGGTCTCTAGCGGGAGTCTCGTTAGTTCACCAGTCAACATGAGCATGAATCAGAGTTTGAATGACTACCATTCTCCTGTCAACGCCAGCATAATACCCATGGCCAAAACGCGAGAGTCGACCTACAGCATACCGACGGCAGCCCCGACACCTGCGCCACCACAAGAGCTTGAAGTCGTGCAGGTACCAAAGGTAGAGCCCGAAGAGTCTCCCTATAAAAATATATACTCTCAGAGTGGGTTTGACATGCTGGGTGCTTTGCTAAAGGTCGCGAGCAGGAAGAACCCGGAGGTGAATCTTGGAAAAGTTGATTTGTCCTGTGCATTTGTTGTCTGCGATGTAACGCAACATGATTGCCCCATCATATACGTGTCAGAAGTTTTTGAGCGCTTGACCGGCTATACCAAGTATGAAGTTTTGGGGAGAAATTGCCGATTTCTTCAATCACCGGATGGTAAGATTCAGCAAGGAGAACAGCGGGCCTTCTCTAACCATGACTCGGTCCTTTATCTGAGAAACAGGATAGCGGCAAGGAGAGAAGCTCAACGGAACCTTATCAACTACCGCAAAGGAGGAATGCCTTTTATCAATCTCCTCTCAATGATTCCAATCACGGGCGATGACGACAAAGAAATCCAGTATTACGTCGGATTTCAGGTTGATCTGGTTGCAAAACCAGCTTCTCTCGAATCGAAAGGTGCTAATGGAATGTATACTATCGACTACAGTCAAGGGGAGTTACCCCAGTACATTTGGCAGCCCCCAGAAGGCTTGCGCTCTGCGGGAGAAAGTGGCCAGACAGTCAGCGTTGATGATGTTTCTACGCTTTTAAATTCCATAAGCAACAAGACCGAGTCGGAACTGACGAAAAGGTTGTGGGATAAAGTGCTCTTAGAGAATAGCGACGATGTTGTTCACGTACTTTCTCTGAAAGGCCTCTTTCTCTACCTGTCCCCCTCGTGTCGGAAGATTCTCGAATACGATCCTTCTGAACTAGTTGGCACCGCGTTGTCGTCTGTCTGCCATCCCAGCGATATCGTCCCAGTCACAAGAGAGCTGAAAGATACCATCACTGGAGTCGCCGTCAGCGTAGTTTATCGAATACGACGCAAGAAGAGCGGCTATACGTGGTTCGAGAGTTATGGCTCACTATGTGTTGAACAAGGCAAGGGCCGCAAATGCCTCATCTTAGTTGGGAGAGAGAGGCCAGTCTACGCGCTGACTCGCTCCGACATTGATGCTGCCGGAGGCATAGGTGAGAATGAAATGTGGACGAAGCTTTCGACCTCCGGCATGTTCCTGCACGTGTCCTCAAATGTGAAAACTCTACTTGATCGATCGCCAGATGATCTTATCGGAACCAGCATTCAAGCTCTTATGCGCGCCGAATCAAAACGAAATTTTGGCCGATCACTTGAGAAAGCAAGGACTGGCAAACGAGCAACGTACAAGCATGAGGTATTAAACAGAAGAGGTCTAGTCCTCCAGGCTCAAACAACCCTATACCCTGGCGATGCATCGGAAGGCTCGAAACCTACATTTCTTGTCGGTCAGACGCGATTGTTGAAGACCTCTTCCCGAGTGGTTGCACCCGCAATGAGGTCTCAAGATAGCTCAAAATCCATGGGCTCAATCAGGAAGGAACAGGTCTCGAATGGATCTCCGCGCCTCAGTCATCAGTCAGAAACATCATCTCAGTTCCGCCACGAAGGAGAGAATACTCCGAGATCAACGGAGTCTCTTCCAGGTCCAGTGACTTCAGCTGGCGGAGCTGGACTTCCAATTGGGACTCAAGACATGGCTCTAGCATCCGAGGACAATATATTTGATGAATTAAAGACAACACGCTGCACGAGTTGGCAGTTTGAATTACGTCAAATGGAAAGGTCGAATCGTTTATTAACAGAAGAATTGGCAGCTCTTCTGCAGAACAAGAAGAAACGTAAGCGGCGAAAAGGCGCAGGCCATATGCAACGAGATTGCGCGAATTGTCATACCCGTGTGACTCCAGAGTGGCGAAGAGGGCCTTCTGGTCAAAGGGATCTTTGCAATAGTTGTGGTTTGCGGTGGGCAAAGCAGGTGAGTCGAAGTAATTCCGATCAAAGTGGCAACATCCGACATCATACAAAGGGCCGGTCCCAGTCGGATTCATCCACATCCCGAAGTTGATTAACGACGATAACACGCCCTCCCACCATCGCGGTTGCTTTTTGTGCGTTGTCTGACTATTTCGAAACCAAAGTTTGGCGGCGAATTCATCTGAGGCGAGATGCCCGATTCGTGGTGTAGCACTATTGCCTTGCTACTTCAACTATTCTGATTTTAATAATTACGCTATCGTTTTGCTCTATTCAAACACAACACTCGCACTCGCAGCTACGCACCTCGTTCTATTCTGTCCTACATGTTTACTCCCCCAAAAGTTAACGTCCACCTAATCACACCGCCACCACATCCCGACCACGTATCACTAACACCAGAGCGTCCAGACCGGCCGTGTATCACCTCGTACCTCTACCCGCGGCGGCGACGCAGGGAGTAAACACTCCACTAAATCCACGTCCCCGGTCCACATATCTCCGCTACAAAAAGAAATCCTGCAATCAGAATCCCAGTCAACTCCGAACTTGAACCCACCAGTAGGAATAGGTGACATGAAAGGCGAGAATGCACCCGGTATAGGCGGGGCAGCCATACCAGCAAGTCTAGGTGGTCGCTCAACAGCCGATAGTCAACCGGTCCATGCCCCTAGCAAAGGATTTCGAGAGCGGGGTGAGCGAGGCATCACTAGTATTGGAGAAGAGACTGAAATGACGGGTAATGGTAATTGAGCGCACGGAAAATATATCTAAGACGATAGGTTAATGTTTGATGTGGGAAACGACGGGTGGAAGACGGCAAAATCTTTTTGTTATCGTTTTACAACTTATTTGCTAGGGGGAAGGGAATTTATACTTTAGCTTTACGAAGTGCGTGCGATAAAGAGGGATACTTCATGGCTTCATTTCGGCGAGGCGCTTTCTGAAGTGGTAGACAACTTTTTGCTACCCGGAGCGGGAGTGGGAGCTAAATTATTTTACTGTGTCTTGGGTTTGGTTTTTCAAGAAGGATAGTCTAGCCTAGCTTAGACTACGCTAGATGAGCCCTTGTGGCTTTTTGATGTTCAGCAGCGTTAGATATTTGGTACGAGTTGGATGTTGAGATATTAGGAGCCTTAAGTTATCTGCCTTCATTGTCGCTTCTGAAGTGAGAGACGGTTTCATTGCATATTCGACGGGAAATTTTTCTTCCTGCTGAGCTACTTTGTCCCTATGTCATGTCGTTGCGTATCTGCATATACGTTTCCTTCTCCCACAAGACGTTCTTTGAGTTTACTTCCTTCCTCTTCTAAAAAGTCGCCATTTTTATATTCAATATCTAAAGGGAATTTTCTACTGAGCCTTGACCATATCACATCGACGAATTACCTCTTTCCTTACGTAGCCTCCGCTTTGACCACTTCCTCCTTTATAAAGGGGTGACAACGTCGTTGTCGTATCTGAAGGAAAATCCGTTCTCCTGGGCCCAAATGTGTTGTCGATTGCTCAAATCGTTGCATATCTGAAGGTCTTCCTGCCTCATAGCATGACTATAATAAAAGACTGTGCCTGCGATTCCTTTTCCCTTCATTGTAACAGCCCTGAAATCCCTCCTAATATTCTCTTATAAGTTCGCCTGAGGAAGTTAACTAAGATACTTGAGGACCAGTGTCCCAAAAACTACAAGCTGGTCTCTCCATTATCATGAAACCAAAGGATGTACAATCATCGGTTTTCATCTCAACATGAGACAAAATCCCACCCCATCCCATTCACCAGCCCCATTAAGCTAGCATATCCTATGGACCGCGACGATTGCGTTCGCGTTCGCTTTACCAAACTCGTTATCCCCAATCCTTCCACCACGCCATGAAACAACGTCTCCTCACAGGACCTGCACATACGACTGTAATTGCAGCCACATGATGCTTTTCGCCACAGCGTCCATTCGCTCCACCTGCTGCGCATACCTACATATCCCACACATTGCCATTGGGAGCCGCGCCGGGACAGCCGGGTATGATGAGGAGGGGAAGGCAATTCTGAGCTGCGTGTTCAACGCCTTCTCGTACGCCCTATCGTTCTTTCCGCGTTGTGAAACAGTGTTTGCTTCGTATTCAGCTGTAGATATCAAAAGAGATTGCGAAGATGTATGCAAGCTTGAGGAGTCTTGGTGTTTGGTGACCGAGGAGGATTGGGAGGAAGGAAAGATAGTGCCAATTGTTCGTGGAGGGAGAGAGATTGAGGATGAAGGGGAGGCACGTGAAAGAGATGAAGAGTTGCTAACTCCTGCGGAGAGTGAGCTTGGTGATAGTGGATATATTGTTTAGGAGAAGTAGAGGACCTTGGGGAAGATTCATTTCTTGAGAATAGATAGACGACTTTGTCTTCGAAACTATTTGGTTTCTCCGGGGAAAATAAGAAGAGAGCCCCACCATGGCGCACCCATTATTAATTTTTCGAAAACAGCGTCTGATTTTGATATCTCATAAATCCAGCAAACCAAACCGACGCCCCAATCCACAAACACCACCCATCCCAACCAAACTTAAAACCATTTCCCCGTAATCCCACCCAAAACTAAATTCCTCTTCTGTTTCGAAACATACTTATTCACGTCCTCCGCCCATCCACTACTATTCTCCTGCACCTTATCCATACTATCGCCCATAATATTTAATTTCTCCGTCCTCTCGTTGAGCTGCCTCGTCATATATTCTCCCCATCCCTCACTGCTCTGCGTTCCCGGTATCCTTGATGGTCCAGCACCCCCAGAGCGCGCGAGGCGATCTTCCTCTGCGGCCGCTGCGAGCATGCGTTTACTAGGTGGACGGTCCGGACCGCCGATTAAGAGATCTAGGTCGGTGGGGCTGACGTATTGGGTTCCGGCTATCCATTGGAGGTTGGAGATTGTGGGACGAGGAGGAATCAAGGCCTGGGGATTGAATAGTTTATCTTGTGATCTAGGGAGGGATTGGCCGGTTCCCCAGACACTGATCATGGCTATTTCGGAGGGACCGGTCCAGCCGAATATATCGCCGGAGTCAGTGACTATGGCACTTGTGGTGCGGGTCTTGTCGAGCTTGTCGATGCGCGAGACACCGATTTCTTTGAGCGCGGGGATGGAGTAGGCGCGAGCTGTGCCGTCGCCGAAGAGACCAACGAGGGCGAACCCGTGGTCCTGGAATTCAGTGACCTGGGCGGCGTCGCAGAGGAAATCGTCCCATGTTTTGTGAGCGCCTTTTGCGGTCGCGGGTTTGAAGATTCGTGCTTCTGTTTGAGTGGCTATATAAAATTAGCATGGTTGAGGTAGAAGCAATTTGCGAACTGACCAACTACAAGACTCCCGTGAGTCTGTTGCCCAGAGCGAAGAGCAGCCACTGTTGCTCCTGTGGCAGATGCAGGTTTACCATTATTTGCGATGATAGGAGTAATTGAGATAATGCGCCCATCTGCCGTTGTTGAACCAGCGAATTGGGCGGTATAGCAACCATTAGATTCAGGAAGAATCTTGAAGGTAGCTATTTTCCCGTTATTCGTCCCCACGAAGCATGCAATGCTAGAGTAATTGTCACCCTCCAGAGTCATAACACCAAACTCGATGACTACTGGCCAGTCCGCGGTGGAAGTTTGGGTGTTCCCTTTCTTCATGAAACTGCCACGTTTGTCTGGCTTAATGAAATCGCTCATTGACGACTTGAAGATTAGAGCCGGGCCTCGGAGGTCAATTATTGAGAATACCCCATTTTCGGAACCGATTCCAACGAAGCCTACGTCTGACATCTTGACGGCGCTTATAGGTCCTTGAGCCATATCGTAAAGAACATACGGTTGTAATCCTTCTTTCAAAGTAGGTTCTGCGCGCTGAGAAATAGCTGTGATACCTCCTTTAACAAGCTCAGTGGGGTTTGGAGCTTCTCTTCCAAATAGTTTATTTCCGCCCCAACGATATACCACAACCTCACCAGTAGCTAGTCCAACACCCAATTCTCCGGTACTAGTCGCCATACTCAGTTTCGTGATATTGACATCGTCAAATCGATCGAGGGCCCTGGCAATATCAACTTGCAGGGTATTATCATTTTCGAGTTCATCACCATGCCCAGCGTCCCAAATACGAACGGTACCGTCACCATGTGCCATTTGGATGATGTTTCTAGATTCGTATCTTCTCAGTGGCTTAGTACTCTCAACACCACCCCTCAAGAATCGAGGTCCTTGTTGACGATTCTCAGTCATTCCAAGCCATCGCCCTCGCTCTACTGCCGCAACGGCGATTGAAGTCACGAAAGGATGTACAAAGGCCACTGATGGAGGTAATTGATTTGTAGGCGAAATAGGATGCCCGCTAGGAAAGCTTAGAGTGACAAGTTCTCCAGAAGTGAGTAGTGCAATTATAGCAATTGGATCTTGAGCCCCAGCGAAGTGAGGAGAGACACGTGGGATGAGACAAAAATCTACAATTTCTGCCCCAGGGGGAGTCGGAAGAAAATGTTGACGCTTTGCATCGAAATGGCTTTCAAGAATTGACCATGTTGAAGTCGCGTATACAGGAGTCGGGCCCAACTCAAGGAATGTCAACCCTTTTTGAGGAAGAGTTGTAGGCACACCTCCAGCGATCAGAATACCGGTATCGTCGGGATTATCTTTACAGCACCATGCTACTCGAGCAAATGGTTCCTTCAAAGCAAAAGTTCCCGGCGTATTTCCGAAACTGGTAGATTTGTTACCGGGCTTGTTAACATGGGTATCGGTCACTGTCCTTGCCATTACAATTCGAGCTTCTTTTGGATCCCAGATCACCAAAGTTGCATCATCATATGCTGTGCCGACGAAAGTCCCAGTTGGATGCCAAAATACTTGTGTCAAACGAGGGTGCTGCACTTTCTCAGTCGACAATGGGTCCGCATTCCCTCCAGGCGCACCTGCTGGTACTTCATATTGAAAGTATTGTATTGGCCGATTTTGTTTGAACGAGTATATAACAGCCCCCTCCGTGTAGCCAATAAGAAGCTGGCCAATGTCCCGAGGATGTAATTGCATCGACACGACAGCCAGCATCCGGGATCTAGGGTTTCTCTCCCTCCAGAAATTTGGCAGACGCAGAGGAGCCAGCTTTTCCCTGTCCAAGTCATATGCAATCACTTCTCCATTTTGCAGCCCAATCAGAGCCCAGTCGAGCATAGGATCGGTTACCAACGACATGACCACTCCTGGCGGCGCATAGCTGGCCAACTTCTTCCCTGTTTGTAAATCCCATATTATGATATCGTTCTTCGAATCGAGACTGATCAGTCTATCTGCGCAAAATTGAAGGTCCTTCACAGAAGCTCGGCGGGGAAGGGTAAAGGTAGCTTGAACGCGCTTTTGACCAAAGACATAGATTTGACCGCTACCAAAGGTAGTTTCATTCGTTCCAATCGCAAGGAGAGACTGTACGGTATCATATGCTAGTGATCTATACGCAAGATCTTGTTAGCTGTAAGCTCTTCTGTCATATTCAAGCTCGGAACGTACCCAATTTGCGAGTTGATGCCGAATCGTGCTTGGTCGTCTGGAGCAAAGAGCCCTGGCAGAATGCCGGCAGAGAGATCATTTTGGATACCAGCTTGCTTCCCGCGTAGAAAGCCCGCCATATTGATATGTGATGCTCTAAAGGACAAGTCACAAAGTCAAGACCGTCAAGAATAAGCTGCGCCTACACGTAACTTTCGTCACTGCCCCACGAAGTGCACGGGCCATGAATATTGGACGAGGGGTTGTCACAACGGGACGATTCTCCGGCCTTCATGCATTTCTTAATTCTTCAAACTTATCTATACATTTGAGATGGCACCTAAGACTCTGGATCACTTTGAAATGAAATGGGAGAGAATATCTACTGGTCAAGCTGCAGTGGTACAGGGACATCGCACTGCGGCCGTTCAATCTTCATCTTTCACAGAATTCTCCCAAGCATTTAGAAGGGGAATGTACGCCAGATGCGAATATGCCAACCGTTGACAGGCAATTGGGAAAGGGAAATCGGGTCGTCGTTCTTCACTGCTCTACACTTACTTTATACGATGAAAGTCAATTTACCAGCATATCAACCATGTCTCATTGATGTTCTAAAGACTACTCAGATCATGTTTCTCATTATTAGAGCGAGTCCTCCGTCACGCCAACACCCAGCTTCTCACAAATATTTCCTATGGCGCAATATTGGGGCATCCAAAGTTCGCGAACTGCGGGGCAAGCAAATTAGCAGCCCAGGTCGAAATTTTGACTGGTAGCTGGGTGACAGTGTTGATCTCGGACGGAATTCCACCTGTTGCTAATTGGTAGAAGAGGCACATGGTTCCTGGAACCGTCGAAATCGTTTCGGTGATATTATTATTATCACTCTCGCCATCAAAGTTGTGAGGACCAACGTTACCGCCAAAATTGACGGGAGCGGCCTTGTACATCTGCCCAATTTGGTCTCCAACACCTTGAAGATCATATCGGTCTATGCGATCTGCTGCTTATCAGCTTCAATCTGCAAGGCAGGGGAGGTTGGGGTAAGATACTTCTCCATCCATCTGGAATACGCTCCCCTACATATACCCATTCATCGCCCTGTTTCTCAGCACCGAAGAAGGAGGTAATGGTTGCCAGATCAGGAGATCCCCCTGCGCCAGGGAAGAGCTCATACAAGAACGAGGCGGCGCCGAAGAGAAGGAGAGAACCAGGGCCGAAGAAGAAGTGTTCGTTCTCGGCCTGAGACTCGTTCCATCGGGCTTGACGATATATGGCAAGCTGGTTGAGACTGCAGTTACCTTGGCAGTAGTCGAGCATGTGCTGGAAGAGTGTACCGTTGAATCTGTAATTGTCTTCAACTGGGGATAGGTAGATGTCATTTCGACTCAACTAAAGTGGCTTTAGCTCTGTGTTGGGGTCTTTGGTGGTCGACTTACACTAGTGTCAGCTTCAAAATGGTTATGGCCGTTCAAGCCAGGTTGGTCACCAAGGAGACCGAGAGTGGCTGTTCGATTTGTAGCATCACAACCAAGAGACATTCTTCCAGTAACGGTGTCTCCATCAAGCTCCACACCAAAAACGGCGAGGGCTACAGCAAGATCATATCCAACATTATACATGTTCTGCTGAGCGGCAACAAGCCTGAGGATGGCAATCAGGATCAGATACCCAAAATTAATTCTCATGATTCACATACTCATCAAAAGTGGTAATTCCGTCACGAGCAAGGAAGCCGTGATTGGCCGCGGCATTCAGACCAGGGCAAGGTCCTCGAATGTCTTTCGTGAAGCTATTAATGGTCGTTGGCACGAGGAGGCATAAAACAGGGAGCATACATACTTCGGTGCAATAAACATATGGTCGACATCTCCTGGAGCAGGAACTTGAATACCTCCCTTTCCAGTTCCTTGTTTGGACGTACCGACAGCGCTTAAATATGGATACTTGTCCGATAGAGGAACGGCTGGAACGTGATCCTTGGGATCGTTATATGGACAACTATATGGGAGCTGATTCCCACCCAGAAGTTGGCGTTTTGCTGTTCGTTCGGCACCAGCGTTCGGAATGGCATCGTATCCCATGAATGGGAGAGCAGCGATCAAATCAGCTGCCAATGTAGCGGTGAGAAGGCTGTAACGCATCTTGTCAGAAGGTAGCGGGAATTTGAGAAACCGTTAAAAAGGGGCTGGATGAGAGTCGACAAGTGTGAGAACCTTGCTCAAATATACTTCCCATTTCTCATACATATATCCATATCAATCCTTACAGCAGCCCAGAAATTTCGGATAGTTCGCCGAGGCTCGTAGTAGATTAAGTTGATACTATGAAAGCGATCAACCTAACGCGTTTGTACAATCTGCTTTTCTTCAACATTTTTGATTGGCCTTGCGCATTGCCAAGCAGCCTTGGTCCCTCGATGATAACATTAGCTGCGGTACTTCTCTAGTCAGCCCCAAATGAGGAGATTTAGGATCTCACGATCTCCACTGTTACCCAATAGCTTTGTTCTGAGGTGAGTAGTTTCGCGAACCTGGCCAGTTTTGAGAAGCTCTAAATCTCGGGATGCTTGTTGACCGAATGAATA